>Ga0315334_10000825_pt1 | contig 18954 bp, 16 predicted proteins | sample M150034915metaG_FD_205555 | JGI IMG/M metagenome (GOLD analysis project Ga0315334, IMG submission 205555) | Ammonia-oxidizing marine archaeal communities from Monterey Bay, California, United States - M1 500m 34915 | ecosystem: Environmental > Aquatic > Marine > Intertidal zone | place: USA... | reverse complement strand
CAGTACATTGACTACTATAACCACCACCGGATCCGGCTGACACTCAATGGCCTGACTCCGGTGGAGTACAGAGAGCAGGCTGCCGCTGCAGCCTGATTAAACTGTCCAAGTTTTAGGGGTCACTTCACCTTCTCTTGCGGCCATCTCCCACCAAGCACCAAACCCCCGCCAAACTCTTTACTCCCGGTAACTGAATTTCCCCCGCAACTAGCGTAGAATTGCGCCGTTTATTAACAGTATTTTGTGTGCATGGATCGGCCTCCCTCCTGGGGTGGCCTGATTGCTTATTGCCTGACTACGCTGAATTGGGTTGGTGGGGCGGTAGCGTGCCTGAATGTTTGTGGCTTTATTGGAAAGGTAATCCTCTGAAATGAATCAGGAAAATAATACGTATCAGGACGAAATCTCGCTGGTGGACCTGGCGACGATTTTTGTTCGCCGGATTTGGTTGTTCATTGTTTTGTTTGTGCTGTTTGTAGTAGGTGGGGTGGTTTTTGCGCTTCTGCAGGACGAGCAGTATGAATATGTGAGCTTGTACCAGATCGCGGAAAAGAGTGCAGATAAGCCAGTTGAGAAGCCGGCAAAGGCGATTGCGGTGTTGCAATCACAGCGCCTGCCCGAGCTTGAAGCAACCTATAAATCTGAACATGGTGAGCGTGTTCCTTTCAATGTAAGCTTTTCCAATCCTGAGGACACCAGCCTGGTGCGGATTTCTTCTGAGGCGGTTAAAGATAGTGCTGAGGATGTAAGGGCTTTCCATAAAGAGCTGCTGGATCACCTTAAGAGTCGGCACGAAAAGCAGATTGTAGATGCACGCAGCAATATTGAAACCCGCCTTGACTCGGTGGTTCGTACGCTGGATGCATTGAAGCAAACGCCAGAAGCCGGCCAGGCTGTGGCAGAAGTGATGCAGAAGCAGGTTGAGCTGGAAGGGGAGTTGGCGTCGCTTTCATCGGGTGAGTTGATGGTAGTGGGGCGTGAGAGTATTGAGCGGGTGGCGCCTAATCGGAAGTTGATTGCTGTGTTGGCGACCGTTGTGGGCTTCATTTTTGCCTTTGTCGCGGTGTTTTTCGCTGAGTTTGCATCGCTGGTTCGCAAAGCGCTGCGTGAGCAGAAGCAAAACTGATTTCCCCTAAGTGTTACGAAAAGATTCGACGAAATTGAGAGAGTGATTCTATGAGCAAAAAGTTCGCACTGATCGGCGCTGCCGGTTACATCGCACCGCGCCACATGAAAGCGATCAAAGACACGGGTAACGACCTGATTGCCGCTATGGACAAGAACGATTCCGTTGGCATTATCGACAGTCATTTCCCGGAAGCGGACTTTTTCACGGAGTTTGAGCGTTTCGACCGGCATATCGACAAACTGCGCCGCGCCAATAACGGCAGCGCTGTGGATTACATCTCCATCTGCTCTCCCAACTACCTGCACGACAGCCACATGCGCTTCGCCCTGCGCGCGGGCGCCGATGCCATCTGCGAAAAGCCGCTGGTGCTGAACCCCTGGAACATCGATGGCCTGATCGATATCGAAAAGGACACGGGCCGGAAGGTGAACACTATCCTGCAGCTGCGTGTGCATCCCTCTATCATTGCGCTGCGTGACAAAGTGCAGGCGGAAAAACGCGACACCAAGCATGAAGTGGACCTGACTTACATCACCTCCCGTGGACACTGGTACCTGCAGTCCTGGAAGGGTGACAACAAGAAGTCTGGCGGCATTGCCACCAATATTGGCGTGCATTTCTACGACATGCTGCATTTCATCTTCGGCAAGCTGCAAGACAATGTAGTGCACTACAGCGACGACACCATGGCCGCCGGCTACCTGGAATATGAAAAAGCCCGGGTGCGCTGGTTCCTGTCTGTGGACTACAAATACGTACCGGAAAGCGCCAAGGCCCAAGGCCAGCGTACGTTCCGTTCCATCACTGTGGATGGTGAAGAAATCGAATTCTCCGGCGGCTTTACCGACCTGCACACCCGCAGTTACGAAGAAATCCTGGCGGGTCGTGGCTTTGGTCTGGAAGAGAACCGAGTGGCTATCGAGACGGTGTCTCATATTCGCAACGCCACCCCGGCTGGATTGACCGGTGATTACCATCCGTTCCTGAAGCAGTAATACTTAATACGTTTGCCACTAAATCCACGAAAGAACACGAAAATAGATAAAGACTTTTTTGCCACGGACACTCACGGAAGTACACGGACAACTGCCTAACGCTTTTTGTCCGTGAGGGTCTGTGAGTGTCCGAGGCCAGTCAGTTTTCTTTTCGTGTCATTTGGTGGGTTTCGTGGCAAAAAAAGGAGTTTTTATGGCCGTAAGTATCCACCCCAGCGCGATCGTTGATGAAGGCGCCCAGATAGGTGATGGCTCCCGCGTATGGCACTTCGTGCACGTATGCGGCGGGGCCAGAATCGGCAAAAACGTCTCTATGGGCCAGAACGTGTTCATCGGCAACAAAGTCACCATCGGCGACAACTGCAAAATCCAGAACAACGTGTCGGTGTATGACAACGTGCATCTTGAAGAAGGCGTGTTCTGCGGCCCCAGCATGGTGTTTACCAACGTATACAACCCCCGCTCACTCATCGAGCGCAAGGACGAATACCGTGACACCCTGGTTAAAAAGGGTGCAACACTCGGCGCCAACTGCACCATCGTGTGCGGCGTAACCGTTGGCGAATTCGCCTTTGTAGGCGCCGGTGCCGTAGTAAACAAAGACGTACCCGCCTACGCCCTGATGGTGGGTGTGCCAGCCAAACAAATCGGCTGGATGAGCGAATTCGGCGAACAGCTGGATCTACCCGTAACCGGTGAAGCAGAAACCACCTGCCAGCACACCGGAGCGCAGTATGTGCTGGAGAGCGGAAAGGTTACCAAGCAATAAGTCCTTCTTTTTTCGTGTCCTTTCGTGGATTTAGTGGCAAAAAGGCTCTTTAAAACATGCAATTCGTAGATCTAGCCGCCCAACAGGCAAGAATCAAAGACAAAATCGACGCAAACATTCAGAAAGTCCTGGCCCACGGCAAATACATCCTGGGGCCGGAAGTTGCTGAACTCGAGCAGAAGCTGGCCGAATTTTGTGGTGCCAAACACTGCATCACCGTAGCCAACGGAACCGACGCTCTGCAAATTGCCCAGATGGCACTTGGAGTAGGGCACGGAGACGAAGTCATCGTGCCAGGCTTCAGCTACATCGCCACCGCCGAGACCCCTGCCGTGTTGGGCGCCAAGCCGGTCTACGTAGACATTGATCCGAAAACCTACAATATGGACCCCGCGAAACTGGAAGCGGCGATTACACCTCGCACTAAGGCGATTATCCCGGTTTCTCTTTATGGCCAGTGCGCAGATTTCGACACCATCAATGCCATTGCAGAGAAACACGGTATTCCAGTGATTGAAGACGGAGCTCAAAGCTTCGGCGCCAGCTACAAGGGGCGGAAATCTTGCAACCTGAGTACCATTGGCTGCACCAGCTTCTTCCCGAGCAAGCCGCTGGGTTGCTATGGGGACGGCGGAGCCATCTTTACCAACGATGATGAACTGGCCACCGTGCTGCGCCAGATAGCCCGCCACGGTCAGGATCGGCGTTACCACCACATTCGTGTGGGAGTGAATAGTCGCTTGGATACCCTGCAAGCGGCCATTCTGTTGCCTAAGTTAGAAATTCTGGCTGAAGAGATTGAGCTGCGGAACCAGGTGGCTGAGCGGTATACGCAGTTGCTGAGCGAGGCCGGCATTAACACAACGCCGTTAATTGAAGAGCACAATGTTTCGGCCTGGGCTCAGTACACGGTGCGGGTTGAGAGCCGTGGGGATGTACAGGAGAAGTTAAAGGCTGCGGGCGTTCCTACGGCTGTGCATTATCCGATTCCGCTGAATAAGCAGCCGGCTGTGGCGGATGCGGCGGCGGAGTTGCCGGTTGGGGATGCGGTGGCTGAGGTGGTTTTGAGTTTGCCGATGCATGGGTATTTGTCGGAAAGTGACCAGGCTGCTGTTGTGAAAGCGCTTTCTTGAGGCTCTGGATAAATGCATATTCTACTTTTGCCATCCTGGTACCCCAAAACCCCGAAAGATGTAGGCGGGGTTTTTTTTCGTGATCAGGCTTTGGCGTTGCACAATTACGGGCACAAAGTGGGTGTGATTGCGCCTTCGTTACGATCGCTTCGTACTCTTGGCAAAAGTACCGCAGAAAGCGGTCTGCTTGAATATGAAAATGACAAGGGTATTCATACTTACCGAAAAGAGGTTTTTGCCTTACTTCCGCGGCTGCCCTATGGAACCTATTGGTTGTTCAAGCGCGTTGCAAGGGTATTGCTGAAGCGCTATATCAAAGAGAATGGAAAGCCAGACATCCTTCACGCCCATGCAGCAGTTTTTGGAGGCGCTGCGGGTGCTGAGTTGGCAGAAGAGTTTGGTATTCCGTTAGTACTGACGGAGCATAGCACTGGATTTGCGAGGGGGGTCTATACAAATTGGCAGTTAAAACTCACGCAGACGGCTATAGGTTACGCCAGTTCGTGTATTGCGGTTAGTCCCTCTTTGGGGGCCTTACTTGCAGAACAATTTCCTGTTAGTGACGGTAAGTGGAAGTGGATACCGAACGTAGTTGCCGATCGCTTTTCAGCTCCCATCGAATCGCTAGAGAAGCAGGGCCCTGTAAAGTTTCTGAATCTTGCGTTGATGACTGAGAAAAAAGGCCAGCGTGACCTGATCGAGGCATTTGTCAAACTCATCAATGGTGGCGCTAACGCTGAATTGTGGCTTGCTGGTGACGGCCCGATACGTGCCGAATTAGAGGCGCGGGCTGAAAGTTCCGGTGTGTCGGATAGAGTGAAGTTTTTGGGCCTGGTCGAACCTGATGATGTGCCCGGCTTACTCGGCAAAGTCGATGTAATGGTGGTTTCTAGCCATTATGAAACCTTTGGTGTCGTTGCAGCCGAAGCGCTAATGGCGGGTTTGCCGGTGGTAGCAACACGATGTGGAGGGCCGGAATGTATTGTTGGTGAAGGCGATGGCTTTTTGGTACCGCCTCGGGACCCGGAGGCAATTTTTCGGGCTATGTCTATGGTCTTGGAGAAGATGCCTCGCTACGATGGTGAGTTAATTGCTCGAAGGGCAAAGGAGCGCTTTGCGGGCAAAGCGATTGCTAAGATGTTGACCTCTGAGTATGAGTCTTTGCTTAACCCAGATCAGTTACATGCCTCGTCATAATGTATAGCCCTGGATCAAAGGTGGCTGGATTTTTGACGGCATCAAGCCTGCGCCGGAATATCAGCATGACAATGGCTCGGCAGGTAATAGGGGCGCTATTGCAGCTTCTGGTGGTTGTTTTGCTTGCCAGAAGTCTCGGGCCAGAGGGCAACGGCCAGTACGCCATGGCGATACTAGTACCCACGATGCTTGCGAACTTTATGAGCTTGGGCGTAGGCCCTGCGACTGTGTACTTTGTCAGTCGAAAGGATGTCTCGACTAGTAGGGCCATCGAAGGAAATATCAGGTTAGGAGTTTTGCTCTCTCTCGCTGGAGTGGGGCTGACCGTACCTGTTCTAGGTATGTGGGGTAGCGTCCTGTTCCCCGGAGTACCCGTGAAGTTGCTTTGTCTGGGGCTACTTGCATTCCCACTTTTACTTTTAACGGGTTATTTAGTTACCATCCTGCAGGCACTAGAGGAGTTCAGGGCGTTCAATGCGGTAGTTCTTATCCCTCCATTCGTAACTCTCGGGATGGTTATAGCTACGCTCTATATTCTGGACATGGGAGTATACGCTGGCGTTGTCGCCTACATTCTCGGTCAGCTTTCAGGATTGGTTGCTGTGTTTTTGTTGATCCAGAAAACGCAGCGGAGGGCAACCGAAGGAGTAAGACTCTTCGAAGCGCCCCTCATCGACAGTGGTTACAGCAGAAATATTCTGAGGTATGGGTGGAAGGCTCACCTATCTAATATAGTTACGTTTATAAACTATCGAAGTGACATTTTTTTAGTTAATTTCTTTTTGTCCCCGGCTATTGGTGGTATCTACGTTATTGCGGTTCAGCTTGCAGAGAAGTTGTGGATCCCTTCGCAAGCTCTGAGTACGGTCCTGCTTCCCCGGATGGGTGCCCTTTCTGATGATCCTCAAACGCGGCTCAATATCGCTCAAAAGGGTTTTTTGTTGATAACCCTGGTAACAGGTTCTCTGGGTGCTGTGTCTGCATTGGCTCTGTATTGGTTGATTGGTCTGGTGTTTGGCGATGCTTACAAGGACGCGTTTCTACCATTCTCGTGGCTTCTTCCGGGAATTGTTTTGTGGGCCGGAGCCCGAATTCAGGCAAATTATCTTGCAGCTTTGGGCAAGCCAGAATGGAATACGTATGTTGCAATCGCGGTCTTAATAATAAATATTTCTGGCAATATTATATTAATCCCGATTTATGGAGCGATCGGAGCGGCAATTGCTACTAGCATCGCATATGGGGTGGACGCGACTGCCAAGTTCCTGTTGATGAAGCGTTCGATGAAATTACCTATCGCTCGTACGCAAAGATTTGAGGGGTAGAGAGTATTTTGATAGATCGCAGGAAGGCTGGAGAAGCTAGCGCGGGTGTGCTTTGGGCGGATAAAGCTTTAATTAGTTCTATCCCTCTATTTTATGTGACACTATTTTTATTTTATTCTTGGTTTCCGTTGAATGCTGCGCCGGTGTTGTTGAGCCTTGCCATTTACTTTCCTTATCTGCTAGTTGGAAACGGGGGGGTGCCTCCACGTCACTTGGGAGCGCTTCTGTTTCTCGTGCTTTTCTCGATGTGGGCATGCATCTATCTAATAATTGGACGTGGAGGATCTGCCGTTGCCTCCATGATCTTTGTGTTTTTTGCCTCCTTGCCACTTTTTTTTGTTGCAATTGCTCGAGTTCACGAATCGGGTGAGGAAGAGTTTATTGCCAAAGTTTTTCTAGCATTTTTAGTTTGGCAAAGTCTGGTGGTGCTTTGGCAGATAGCCGGCCGGCTTTCAGGTATCGGGTTTGATCCAGTTTCTCGCTATGGTGCTGAAGTGCCTGAGAGCTATACTTTGATGCTGACTGGTACCTACTATAATTCCAACGATTTGGCAGCAACAGTGGGAGCCATTTTTGCATTCTTTGTTCTTTTAAAGGGTAGATTTCCACTTCTGTCGAACTGGGGAGTTATACTCTGTGTGTTTTTAGCGGTTTGCACAGCATCGAGAGCAGTGTTGCTATTTATGATCGTATCTACGCTCTACTTCGCTTTTAGCCGGTCTGTTTTGAAAGCCATACTGATAGTTATTGTTGGTACTTGCCTTTCTCTCCTTGTCTTTTTTGGGCTGACTTACTATTTTCAGGAGCTTGGGTTTGTTGCGCGTATTCTGGATCGGGTTTTCTCAATCATTCGAATACTAACTGATGGCGTATACTCAGATAATTCAATGTCACTGAGGTTGGTGTCTTATTTGCAATTCTTGCGCAACCTCGATGTTTTAGGTTGGGGAAGTTTTAAGCTAAAGGATTACAGTATTTTTTTAGTGAGTTTGGGGCCGAGATTTGAGTTGATGAGTGTTAATCCGCATTCCTTCATTGTTGAGGTTGGCTATTGGCTGGGTTGGGCCGGCTTGACATTTTGGATATTTTTTATGGTTATGATGGCATCACGTAACTTTGGGTCAGTGTTATATGTTTTGTTTTCTTTTTTCATGCTAAGTATGGTGAGCTCATCCGTATTTAACAATTTCATGTTTATCATTGTAGTTTTTGCCCTGTTTATTTTTTCCAAGAAGAAGTTATCTGCTGGCGTGTAGTTGGTCTATTTTTCATACTTGGTGGGTTTTATGAAGATAGCTTATGTGATTCCAGAAAGCCTAAACTCTCACCCTGGATTAAAGTATAAGGTGGAACAGCAAGCCTCCTTTTGGAAAGATTCTGGCCATCAGGTTTATCTTGTCTATCTGGCTCTAGGTTATGTTGAGATATTCGGTGGAGAGCGTGTTCGAGAGGAAAAAATGCCAGGCTATCGACGATTTGGGATGCTGGCTACATTTGCGAACCTGTCTTGGAGCTACGGATTCGCTCGGCGCGTACTGGCCGACATCAGACCGAATATAACGTATACCAGGTATCTGTTTCCGGCGCGACATATTCATACGATATCAGAGTTTTCGGGATCTCTAATTTGTGAAATCAACTCTGATGACCGGAAGGAGTTTACTTCAAATAGTAGCTTCTCCGGGCGCTACAATGCCTGGTTTCGAAAAGCTTTTCTTAAGCAGGTGGATGGCTTTGTTTTCATGACCGACGAACTTAGGAATTCCAAGTCATTTTCAAAGTTTCATGGTCTGGCCTGTACTATACCTAACGGCGCTAATGTAGATGATTTTCCTTTTCTAGAGCGCACCGCGAATCTTCACCCCAACCTTGTTTTTGTCGGCTCTCCTGGGCAGTCTTGGCATGGGCTTGATAAGATTTACTGGTTGGCTAAGTATTTAGGAAGCTGCAAATTTCATATCGTTGGTCCCACTAGGCAAGAGTGTGAATCCGTGTGGTCGGATTTGCCGGAGAATGTTGCATTTCATGGCTACTTGTCAGCTGAGAAGACTGCAGAAGTTGTTGCTGGGGCGGACGTCGGTATCGGCACACTGGCACTTCACCGGAAAGGAATGTCAGAGGCATGTCCCTTGAAAGTTAGGCAGTATTTGGCGCAAGGAGTGCCAGTTATTGCTGGATACAAAGATCCGGACATTCAGCAATGTTGCAGTTTTTACTTTCAGATCTCGAATCACGAGGGCAATGTTCAGGAGTCGTTCGACGACATTATTAATTTTATTGATCGGGTTCATGGTAACGGCGCTATACGTCGAGAAGCTCGAAAATTTGCTGAAGAATACTTGTCCTTTACTGCAAAGGAGGAGAGACGCCTTTCCTTTTTTGAGAGAGTTTTAAGCTCTTGAATATTATAATTATTTCTAGTTCAGCTCCCTTGGGGACAGGGGAGAGCTTTGTGGTTGCTGAAGTAAACGCTTTGGCTGCTAAGGGCCTGAAAGTAACTCTTTTCCCTACCGTTCTTCGAAGGGGTAACCCAAACAGATTTGATTTTCATAAGAACGTCAAGGTTCTATTTTTTCGACTAATTTCAGTCTCAGGTATTTGGAATGTTATACGGCTGGCATTCCGTGACATCAGGCTGCTATCTCGTTTGATAAAGCTCTCTCTTAGCTCATCAGGCGTAGGGAACGTCCTTAAAAACTTGGCCGTATTACCAAAGTCAATTTTAATATCCGAGTATGCGAGAAAAAATCACATAGAGCACGTTCATGCGCACTGGCTTACGGCGTCTGCTTCGTTGGCGATGATGGTGAGTTTGCAAACGGGAATACCTTGGAGTGTTACGGCGCACCGCGGTGATATTGTCAGTTTTAATGCCCTTCAAAAGAAATTTGATAGTGCAAGCTTTGTGCGTTTTATATCGTGGAGTGGCGTAGGGCTGGCGAAATCCCGGGCTCAGCTTGATGACAATAAAATCAAAATCCTGCACATGGGGGTGAAGGTGCCTTCGGAGAATCCTCCGCGTGTCGCTAGAAGCGGCTCTGCACTTTTGACGGTTCTGTGCCCGGCGAACCTGTTACAGGTCAAGGGGCACGCTGTTTTGCTCCAGGCTTTGTCGCGTATGAAGTTCCGGGATTTAATACGTTTGGAGCTTGCTGGTGATGGGGAGTTAAGGCAGCCACTCGAGAAATTGGCGAATGAGCTTGGTGTTGGTGACAAGGTTGTTTTCCGAGGCCATGTTCCTCACGATGATTTGATGGATTCTTACAGGAAAGCTGAGGTTAGTATTGTAGTGCTACCAAGTTTGGATCTAGGGAGCGGTGTACATGAGGGTATCCCTGTTAGCTTGATGGAAGCAATGGCCTGGGGAGTACCCGTTGTATCTACTTTAACGGGAGGGATTCCCGAACTTTTAGTTGACGACTCGGGCGTAAATGTGGGGGTTCTGGTTGGTGGCGGTGATAGTTTGGCTTTGGCTGAAGCTCTTGACCAACTTATTGAATCACCAGATCTGCGTGCAGAGCTTGGAGCACTGGGCCGTAAGCGTGTAGCCACCGAGTTCAATCAAAATCTCGTGGCCACAGAGTTGGTAAGGTTGATGGGCTTTGTGCCTGTAGAACTTCCGGAGGCAACGGCCTGAAAAATAATGACTAAAACTGTATGGGTGATAAATCAATACGCATCAACGCCGGAAACAGGTATTGGCGGTCGTCATTACTTGTTGGCGCAGGAGCTTGCCGCCAAGGGGCTTACTGTTTATTTGGTGATGGCCAGCTTCCACCACGTGCTGCATTCACCAGTTAGTGTATCTGGTAGGTATAAGCTTTCGAAAGCCGGTAAGCTGAATATTGTCCAGGTTAAGGTTCCCAGGTACGACGACGCACACAGCGGGCGCCGCATGATTAACTGGTTTATCTTTGCCTATCAGTTGTTAGGGCTGAAGCGGTTTATCACTGATAAGCCGGACGCCATTCTGTATTCGTCTTTGTCTTTGGTTGGGTTTCTCAGTGCTGAACGCCTGGCTCGTTATTATCGTGTGCCGCTCACGTTTGAGGTCCGGGATATTTGGCCTTTGACACTTACTGAGATCGGTGGCGTATCTCGACGGCATCCCTTTGTTCGGCTATTACAGTGGGTTGAGGACCGGGCTTACAGGGTTTCGAATCGGGTAATTTCGAACCTGCCTGGAGCTGTCAACCATATGGTTGAGCGCGGCATGGATCCGACAAAGTTTGAGTGGATACCAAATGGTGTTTCAGTCGATGAGATGGATCAAAATACTGCTCTTGATAATCAATTTGCGTCAGCTATTCCCCGCGACCAGTTCGTGGTGGGATATGCCGGTACACATGGTGTCGCTAATGCACTCGATAACTTCCTTGATGCTGCTAACTTACTGCGCAAGCACACGGATGTAGCGTTGGTTTTGGTTGGTCGGGGGAAAGAAAAAGAGCGTCTGCAGGTTAGGGCAAAAGAAGAGCATTTGGATAATGTACTGTTTTTGCCAGCGGTGCCCAAGGCACAGGTTTCTTCGGTACTGAGAATGTTTGATGTGTGCTTCATTGGCTGGAAGGACGAGTCGCTGTACCGATTTGGTATCGGCGCAAACAAAATCCCTGAGTATTTTTTTTCCGGTAAGCCAGTAATTCATGCGTATTCAGGCGGGGCTGATCCGGTGGCGCAGTTTGGAGCGGGGTTGACCGTTCCGGCTGAAGATCCGGAAGCACTCGCAGAAGGTATCCTCAGGCTTTATCGAATGTCGCAGGGTGAGCGCGACACGATGGGTGCAAATGGAAAGCGAGCTGTTTTGGAACGGTATGATTATTTCCTGTTGGCAACACGGCTGCAGGCTGTATTGTTTCAAGAGAAACCAGCGGACTGAGAGCTTTGGTGTTTATGAAGCGATTTTTTGATGTTGTGCTGGCCTTGCTGGGGTTGGTTGCCTTGGCCCCCATTGTTGTTGTGGTCGCTTTCTTGATCCACCACAAACTCGGCTCCCCGGTATTCTTCCGCCAACCCCGCCCGGGCCTGTACGGAAATCCATTCCAGATGGTTAAATTCCGCACAATGCTGGATGCTACGGACAAACACGGTAACCCGCTTCCTGACGAGCAACGCATGACCAGGTTAGGCAGCTTTCTGCGCTCCACCAGCCTAGATGAATTGCCGGAACTTTGGAACGTGTTGAAAGGCGATATGAGTCTGGTAGGCCCCCGTCCGCTATTGATGGAATACTTGCCGCTGTATACGAAGGAACAATACCGCCGCCATGAGGTTCGCCCGGGTGTAACAGGCTGGGCCCAGATCAATGGGCGGAATGCGATTTCCTGGGAAGACAAGTTCAAGCTGGATGTCTGGTATGTGGATAACCGCTCGTTATGGTTGGACCTGAAAATACTGTTTCTCACGGTTAAGAAAGTGCTGGTTCGTGATGGAATCAGCGGTGAAGGTGAGGCCACCATGTCTAAATTTACCGGAACGAAAGATTGAAGCGGTTAGCGATTCTGGGTGCCAGTGGCCACGGCAAGGTGGTGGCCGATGCTGCCGGTTTGAGCGGCTGGCACGAGGTGGTGTTTTTCGATGATGCCTGGCCCGCCGTTGCCAAGAACGGTCCTTGGGAGGTTGTTGGCAGAAGCCCGGATTTGTTGGCCAAGGCTGCTGAGTTTGACGGCGCGGTTGTTGCGATCGGTAATAATGGTATTCGCATGACCAGGCAGCAGGAGTTGGTGTCTGCCGGGCTGAAGTTGATCTCCGTGATTCACCCTTCTGCGATTGTCAGCCCACATGCCTCGGTGGGTGCCGGAAGCGTTGTGTTTGCCAATGCGGTTATTAATGCCTGCGCCAATCTGGGCGCCGGCTGTATTGTAAATACTGGCGCAGTAGTAGAGCACGATTGCGAGGTGGGAGACTTTTCCCACCTTAGCCCGAACGCGGTACTTGCTGGTGGCGTTACAGCCGGGCAAAAGGTTTGGGTGGGTGCCGCCGCCACGGTGAAGCAGTTAGTTGTGCTGGGTGATGAGGTTACAGTCGGTATGGGAAGTGCTGTGTTGACAGATACTCCTGCCGGTATGACTGTTGTTGGCGTTCCAGCCCGCCCCGTTCATTTTCAGGATTGAGTTGTTATGTTGAATACTGCGTTTTCGCCCTGGCCGTCTTTTACTCAGGAAGAGGCGGATGCTGTTTCTGCTGTGCTTTTATCAAACAAGGTGAATTACTGGACTGGCACCGAAACCCGCGAATTCGAAAAAGAGTTTGCGGCATTCGCTGGTACCGATCATGCGGTAGCGGTTGCCAACGGCACGGTGGCCCTTGATCTTGCACTGAAGGGCTTAGGCATAGGTGCCGGCGACGAGGTGATTGTTACTTCCCGAACCTTTTTGGCTTCTGCGTCGTCTATTGTGAATGCCGGCGCTACGCCGGTATTCGCGGATGTAGATCGGGATTCCCAGAATATTACAGCAGAGACGGTTCGTCCCCTGGTAACTGCACGAACCCGGGCCATTATTGCAGTGCATCTTGCCGGCTGGCCGTGTGAGATGGATAGCCTGAATGCACTGGCCAGAGAACACAACCTGTTTGTTATTGAAGATTGTGCCCAGGCCCATGGCGCTACCTATAAAGGTCGGCCGGTGGGTTGTTTGGGAAATGTGGCGGCCTGGTCGTTCTGTCAGGACAAGATCATGACCACTGGTGGGGAAGGTGGCATGGTGACTACCAATAACCGGGAATTGTGGTCCCGCATGTGGTCATTCAAAGACCATGGCAAGAGTTGGGAAGCGGTTTATGAGCGCCAGCACCCGCCGGGGTTCCGCTGGTTGCATGAGAGTATTGGCACCAACTGGCGGATGACCGAGATGCAGGCGGCCATTGGTCGCATTCAGCTGACCAGAATGCCGGACTGGACTCGTGCCAGGCGGGCTAACTGCGATTTAATCTGGGCTGAGGCCTCAAAACATAAGGGCGTGAGGGTGCCTGTTGTGCCTGGCGACATTGGCCATGCTGGTTATAAGTGCTATGTGTTTGTTGAGCCTGCCGGATTGAAGACAGGGTGGGATCGCGACCGCATTATGGCTGCCATCATTGAACGGGGCGTGCCGTGTTTTTCCGGTTCTTGTTCTGAGGTTTATCTTGAGAAATGTTTTCAGGATTTGTCCCTCGCGCCTGCAGAGCGGTTGCCTGTTGCCCGTGAGTTGGGGGAGACCAGCCTGATGTTTTTGGTACACCCCACGCTGACTGAGGCTGAGATGGCGAAAACAGTGGAAGTACTTTCCGGGGTTATGGCAGAGGCCTCTTGCTGAAACAGGGAGTTGTGGTGAGAAATAAGCTGATCAATCGCATCCTGCATCTATCCCGACCCAAGAAGCGGGCGATTTCCGTTGTAACGGATTTTGTGCTGCTGTCGCTGGCCATTTGGGCGGCGTTTGCCTTGCGATTCGAGAATTCCGGTTGGCTGCCTTCAGAAAAGCAGCTCTGGGTATCACTGGCTACCGTAGTGGTGACGGTTGGAGCCTTCATAAAGCTCGGCCTTTATCGGGCCGTGATTCGATACATCAGCGAACATGCTTTTCTGGCGATTCTTGTTGGCGTTGTTTTCTCGAGTATTGCGCTGATTGTTTTGGGGTTCTTGTTCCAGACGCTGGTGCCCCGTTCCGTGCCGGTTATCTATGGGGCTTTCGCCTTCATGCTTGTTGCGGGTACGAGGTTTGGCGTGCGGACGATCGTGCGGCGTCGAGGTGATCGCTCCAAAGACGGCGTTCTGATTGTGGGTGCGGGGCCGAAGGGAATGCAGTTGGCTTCCGCCCTGGCGCAGGGTGTGGAATACCGGCCGCTTGGTTTTGTGTCGATGCTGGATGCCAATCATAAGTCCATGATTGGTAACTTGCCGGTCTATTCCCTGGAATTCATCGACAAGGCGATTCGGGAGCTGGATGTTTCTCGGGTGTTGCTTGCGATAGAGGACTCTGAGCCGGTAAACCGCAAAGAACTCATGCGCATTCTCGAAGGCCTCTCCGTACCGGTTCAGACCGTGCCTTCAATGTCGGAACTGGTTGCTGGTCTGGCCAGAATCAACGACATTCGGGATCTGGAAATCGAAGATCTCCTGGGCCGGGACCCGGTTCGTCCAGATGCGGCTATGGTATCGCAGAGCCTGTTCGGCAAGGCGGTACTGGTGACCGGGGCCGGAGGTTCCATTGGTTCGGAGTTATGCCGCCAGATTCTGCGCCACAAGCCGTCCAGGTTGGTGTTGTTCGAGCAATCTGAGTTTTCGTTGTATGCCATTGAGCGTGAGTTGCAGTCGATCAATCAGATCGAAGCTTTGGATGTGTCTTTGCATGCGGTGCTGGGCAGCGTAACCCATCGTCGCCGGTGTGAGGCGGTGATGCGGGCCTTTGGTATTCAGACGGTTTATCACGCGGCAGCTTACAAGCATGTACCTCTGGTTGAGCACAATGTGATTGAGGGGGTGCAGAACAATGTGTTTGGTACCTTCCATGCGGCTGAGGCGGCGATTGCTACGGGCGTTGAGCGCTTTGTTCTGATTTCTACCGATAAGGCGGTGCGCCCCACCAATGTGATGGGGGCGTCCAAGCGCATGGCGGAGCTGGTGCTTCAGGGCCTGGCCCAGCGGCAGTCCGGTACTGTGTTTTCGATGGTGCGGTTTGGTAATGTGCTGGGGTCTTCTGGCTCGGTGGTGCCTTTGTTCCGTGACCAGATTCGCGACGGCGGGCCAGTAACGGTGACTCACCAGGATATAATTCGCTACTTCATGACCATCCCCGAAGCCAGCCAGCTGGTGCTGCAGGCCGGCAGTATGGGGCAGGGTGGTGAGGTGTTTGTGCTGGATATGGGTGAACCAGTTAGAATCGCCGACCTTGCCCGCAAGATGATTCATCTGATGGGCCTGGAAGAGAAAACCGAGGATAACCCGGACGGCGATATAGAGATTATCTACACCGGCCTGCGCCCGGGCGAGAAGTTGTATGAAGAACTACTGATTGGCGATAACCCGCAAGGTACGGCTCATCCCCGGATTATGATGGCGCGGGAAGTGTCTCTGCCGTGGGCGGAGGTTGAAGATTTCCTGAACAAGTTTTCCTATGCCAGCCAGGCGTTTGATTGTCAGGCGGTTATTGAACTATTGAAGCAGGCGCGGACTGGCTATGCGCCGAATGGCGAGCTGGCGGACCTGGTTTGGTGTAACGGCGGTAAGGAAGCGAGTGAGGGCAGGCCGGATGGTAAGGTGCTGAAGTTTGGGGTTTCGCCGCAGGATGTTTGATATTCGGCGTTGATGGGCCGTGGATTGGATGTAACAAGGATTGTTCAATGATTGAGATTTTGCATCATGGTGCGGTGAATGGGGTGACTGGCTCTTGTCATGAACTTCGGCTTTCTAAAGCTGATATCGGTGCCAGAGGGGTCAGTCCACGTAGGGACAGACCCCTTGTCGACCCTGAGCTGCTCAATTCGCAGGCTACAAAGGGGTCTGACCCTCTGGGGTCAGACCCCACCCTTCTGCCAGCGCCGGACTCCCATCTGGGCATCCTGATAGACTGCGGCCTGTTCCAGGGCCAGGAAGAAAAGCAGCGCGCCAATGCTGGCGACCTGGCCATCGACTTTCCCATTACCCACATCCGCGCCCTGGTGGTCACCCACGTACACATAGACCACGTAGGTCGCATTCCCCACCTGCTTGCCGCCGGCTTTGAGGGCCCCATCATCTGCTCCGAGCCTTCGGCCATCATGCTGCCGGAAATTCTGGAAGACGCCCTGAAAATTGGCTTCACCCGGGACCGTTCGTTAATCAACCGCGTGCTGGATTTGATCCGCTCCCGTATTGTGTCGGTGCCTTATGGGCAGTGGCATGAGGTGTTTAATGAGGGTGAATGTTCGCTTTCGGTGCGTTTGCAGCGGGCCGGGCATATTCTTGGGTCGGCGTATGTGGAGTGCGATGCCCGGGCCGGGAATTATGATGAGCGTGTGGTGTTCAGTGGAGACTTGGGTGCGCCGCACTCGCCGCTGCTGCCGGAGCCGGTTTCGCCTGAGCGGGCAGACCGTTTGGTGATTGAAAGCACTTACGGCGATAAAGATCATGAAGACCGGGAAACGCGGCGTTACCGGTTGAAGCAGGTGCTGGAACATGCGCTGGCGGATGGGGGCACGGTGTTGGTGCCGGCGTTTAGTATCGGGCGGACGCAGGAGTTGCTTTACGAGATTGAGGGGTTGATTGCAGAGTTTGGTGGTTTCTGGAGCCAGCTGGAAATCGTAGTTGATTCCCCCCTGGCCGCCGAATTCACCAAAATCTACCGCGACCTCAAACCCTTCTGGGACGCCGAGGCCCGCGCCCTGGTGAAAGCCGGCCGCCACCCGCTTTCCTTCGAGCAGCTCACCGTGATCAACTCCCATGAAGACCACCTGAATGCCGTAGAATACCTGGCCAAATCCCACCGCCCCTGCGTGGTGCTGGCCGGTTCCGGCATGTGCGCCGGGGGCAGGGTGGTGAATTATCTGAAAGCCATGCTGGATGACGCCCGTAACGACGTGTTGTTCGTCGGTTATCAGGCTGCCGGAACGCCGGGCCGAGACATTCTCACCTATGGCCCTAGAGGTGGTTGGGTAGAACTTGATGGCGAACGCTATGATATCCGCGCCCAGGTTCACCAGGTCGGCGGCTATTCGGCCCACGCGGGGCAGAGTGATTTACTGCGCTTCGTGGAAGGCATCCCCGACGCGCCCAAACAGATTCGTGTGGTGCACGGCGATGACGATGCCAAGCGGGCACTGCAAGCAAAGCTGAAACAAATGGTACCCGGCACCGAAGTCCTGGTACCCCATTAATTTTAATTCGGGGTCAGACCCCCGGTACATTTGGCATGATGAAATGTATCCGGGGTCTGACCCCCAAAGGCAGTTTGGAGGATGGATGAAGAAGATTGCGGTTGTTGGCCTTGGCTATGTAGGGCTGCCGTTGGCGGTGGCGTTTGGTGAGAAGCGTGAGGTGGTGGGCTTCGATATCAATGCTGGCCGTATTGCCGAGCTGAAGGACGGCGTGGATTTCACCCGCGAGGTTTCCCGGGAGGAGCTGGGGGCGGCGAGTAAGTTGTCGTTCACCGACTCTCTGGACGGCATTGCCGATTGCCAGATTTACATCGTGACGGTGCCGACTCCGATTGACGAGTTCAAAACCCCGGACCTGACGCCGCTGGTGAAGGCCAGCGAGAGCGTGGGTAAGGTGCTGAAGGCCGGCGATATCGTGATTTACGAATCTACGGTGTATCCGGGCGCGACCGAAGAGGTGTGTGTGCCGGTGCTGGCGAAGGTTTCCGGCCTGACGTTCAATAAGGATTTTTTTGCCGGCTACAGCCCGGAGCGGATCAACCCGGGCGACAAGGAGCACCGGGTGACCACCATTATGAAGGTAACATCCGGCTCTACTCCGGAGATTGCGGACGAGGTGGATGCACTGTACGCGGGGATTATCACGGCCGGCACCCACAAGGCGAGTTCCATCAAGGTGGCGGAAGCGGCGAAGGTGATTGAGAACACCCAGCGCGATCTGAACATCGCCCTGATGAACGAGCTGTCGATGATTTTCGCGCGGCTGGGTATTGATACCCACGAAGTGCTGGTGGCTGCGGGCACCAAGTGGAACTTCCTGCCGTTCAAGCCCGGCCTGGTGGGCGGCCATTGTATTGGTGTAGACCCGTATTACCTGACCCATAAAGCCGAAGCGATTGGTTATCACCCGGATATTATCCTGGCCGGCCGTCGTGTTAACGACAATATGGGCCCCTATGCCGCCGCGCAATTAGTAAAGATTATGATCAAGCGCGGCCTGACGATTGCCAATTCCCGCGTGCTGGTAATGGGCCTGACCTTCAAGGAAAACTGCCCGGATTTGCGTAATACCCGGGTAATTGATGTGGTTGAAGAGCTGCGTGATTTCGGTTGTTCAGTCGACGTAACCGACTGCTGGGCTGATAACGCCGAAGCCGAACACGAATATGGCATCACCCTGGTGGATAACCCGGAGAAAGGAAAATACGACGCTGTATTCCTGGCCGTTCCTCACAACGAATACGCCGCCATGAGCGCTGAAGAGCTGCGCAGCTACACCGGCGACAACGGCGTGCTGTGTGATCTCAAAGGCGTGTTGCCGCTGGGGCAGGCCGACTTCCGGCTGTAGTACACAGTAAGGCACCAAGCCATCCAGTCTACAAAGGGGTCGGGCCCTAAAAAATAGCGGGGTCAGACCCCCAGTACATTTCATCGTGCCGAATGTACTGAAGTGACCCCCGAAAGTTGGACACCGACTTTTGGGGAGTCACATGACAAGAACACATAGTGAAGCATTCAAATTAAAGATGGTGAAGCTTTACCTCGAAGGCGGGGCCAGCTTCAACCGCATCTC
>Ga0315334_10000824_pt1 | contig 18961 bp, 16 predicted proteins | sample M150034915metaG_FD_205555 | JGI IMG/M metagenome (GOLD analysis project Ga0315334, IMG submission 205555) | Ammonia-oxidizing marine archaeal communities from Monterey Bay, California, United States - M1 500m 34915 | ecosystem: Environmental > Aquatic > Marine > Intertidal zone | place: USA... | reverse complement strand
ACTATAACCGCTGATGACGCTGTTAACGTACCAGCTGTATGGTCCATCATATCTGTGAATAGTTGACCACCTACTACTCTAGCTACTACATCACTACCTGATGTTTCGCCGATAAACATTCTGTCTGAACTAAATGAATAGGCCTGTTCGCCAACCGCTAAGTCATTAGTCGCCGGTGAGCCAGTAGCCAAACTATATTTAGTAATAATTACTGTACCTGACATACTTGTCTCCTAATTAAATTAATTTTCTTGCGATTCATTTGTTTAAAAACTCCCGCCTACTATTGAAAGGTTCGCATGGTCAATATCTCCTAACACCTTAAATGTTGATGTAGCATTATCCCATATAATCATCGAACCATCATCCCTTTGACTTACATCAACATCTGTTAATGATGATAAAGTTGCACTATCACTAATTGTCATATTTCTTGCGACAATCGTTTTACTCTTTATACCACCACTTTGAATAACTCTATTCGCCGTTATTTTTCCTTGTAGTGCCATTACTGTGTTACCCCTGGGTTAATCGTTACTTGTCCTTCGACAACCCTGGTTTTTTCCCCATTACTTGTCTTTGTTATCTCTACATCATATACATACCGACCAGCTTTCATTGCATTTGTTACTGTATTCGATAATGTTAATGTAAGTAAACCTGCAGCAGCATTTGTTACAACAACACCAAAAGCAGTAAATGTACTAGATGTAAATGTCTTTCTTATTTGACCAGCCCCTGTATATCCAGTTAGGTTTGCTATATTTCCAGTTGAATCTTCTACTACTACTTCAGCCGAAAAATCACTTCCTTGGTCAACACTCAAATTTGATAATACTGCCATTTTCCTATATACCTATTTATAAAATTGTTGTTTTTGCTATCTTTATTTATATATTTTCGTTTATTAAACTACTAATCTGTTATTAAACGAACTGCTGTCATATCTTCATCTGTCCAAGCAGGATCATCTACTAAACTTTTTAAGTCATCTGTATTTACTTTTACATGTACATCCCACTCCGCTTGTGACATATTATCTGGTTTTCCAGCATTAATTATACCAACTGATATACCCATTGATGTATAAATATCTGCTATTTCTTCTGCTGTTGCTTCTGCTTTTATTGCCATGTTATGTTCCTAAATACTTTATAGTAAGTGATGAGCTACAGTTTCCAGAAGAACCACCAGAAAGCCCCGTGCCCCACATACCTGAAACTGAATTTCCTACCCAAACACTATATGAACCACCTGTAATTGAATTAGTTTGTGAGCCATGTTGACTTTGACTGAAATTTGTAACAGCAAATCCAGGATTTAAAGCAAAAGACATTGTATTGTCAGCACTACCACAACCACTCATAGAAGCAAACGCTAATGGATGACTATTCCTTATTGTATGCATAAAGCAATTACTACCACCAGAGTTACAAGAACCCCAACCTCCAGAACCTATAGTAGTTCCTGGTGGATACGGGTGTTTTGTCCAAATCTTTGTACCATTAAAGTAAACATGGTCCATATCAGTATTATTTAACTTAACATCATGCACCCCTGTTAATTCAGTACCATTAAAGTAAATTGCGCCAGCCATTTTATGAAGTCGCTATATATAGGTCACCACCAGATACCCACATCTTAGCCATACCTAATACTGTTTGTGAAGCACCAGGTGCATGATTCTGAACAAAAGCTGTTGTAGCAATCTGAGTTGTATCTGTAGAAGCAGCCGCTGTTGGTGCAGTTGGTGTTCCTGTAAATCCAGGACTAGCTGCAATATGAGCACTATCAATTGAACCATCTGTATAGTGTTCACTATCAATAGCATTATCAGCAATTAATGAAGCAACGATTTGATCTGCTGCTATATGCGCTGTGTCGATAGAACCATCTGCGTAATGTTCTGAATTAATTGCATTGTCTGCAATATGATCATTATCTATACTTCCGTCCACATAATGTTCACTATCAATAGAGTTATCAGCAATCTTACCATTAGTTACTGCATCAGCAGCAATCTTACCAGTTGTCACTGATAAATTAGCAAGCTTACCAGTTGTTATTGCTAAATCTGCTATATCAGCCGTAATAACATTTCCTACTCCACGTGTAGTAGCAATACTCACTGAACCTAAATTCGTCATTGTAGCAGAACCTGTTACATCACCCGTTAGTGTAATAGTTGGGTCGTTCACATTAAAGTCAAGAGTTCCGTCACCATCATCATAGGTTACTGCAATACCTGACTCAGTATTACCAGTTACCATTGCACCAACAGTATCTTCTATATATTCTTGAATAGCATCAATATTACCTACAACGTGAGAGTGACCATCATCTGCAATTGCAAAGTCTATATGGTTATTAGTATCATCATATGTTACTGATATTCCACCAGTCTCTGTACCACCAAGCATTGCACCTACCGCATCTTGGAATGACTCACCTTGTTCATGGAATACTGATTTTAAATCTGTTCCACCATAACTTAATGTTGTAGCATTTAAATTACCAGATACATCTACTTTATGAGTTGCGTGTACTGCACCACCAATACCTATTCTTTGGTTTGAATCTACTTTAATCGCTGTACCTGAACCAGTACCTAATGTCAATAATGTTGCAGCACTTAATCCAGCGGTTGAACCACTTAGTCCAGAGCTTGCAGAAATAAGTGTACCAGTCATTGTATCACCGGCTACTGCTACAAATGTTGTTCCTAAGCCTGCAATATTTGTTGTGGCTGTAGTTAATTCACCATGTAATTCAAGAATAGCAGGACCGACAGTTGCTGCGGTTGTTCCCATCGCAGCTGCCGAGATTGTGCCTAACTTTGTATTTATTGTAGCAATATCTGTATCATTGCCTGATATATTGGTTGTTTGAGTTATATCAACTGCACGTTGAGCATTAAGGATAGCAACCAAAGTAGTTTCTGAACCATTATATCCAGATAAGCTTGAGCCTGCTAAGTCAATACCTGCAGTTGCAGCAATAACACCAATATCACTATGGTTTTTATTAACCGCTTCACGTATTGTATCATAAGTACCAGCAGCATCCCATAAAGCTTCAGTACCAATAATTGCTGTATTTGCTTCTACTTCATCATCACGTACATTAAGAGCAGCAACAATTGTAGCTGCACCTGAATCACCAGTAGTTAGAGCATCTAAATCACCAATCGCAGTACCTAGCTCATTGGTCTTAACTCTCCATTGTTCAAATGTATTTGCTGTTGTTACGTTTACTGTATTTGCCATATTATCTCTCTATTAATTGTCATATATGAATCTTTTTAACATATCTTTAATTTCTGATACATCTTTTTCTACTTTATTTAATCTTTCTGCATCGGCTTTATTTTTTGCACGATTAGCAGAATACTGTTCTCCACCACTTGTCATATTTATAACTGCCCCTGACTTTGAGTCTCTCATCATACCGGTATGTCCTTTAATAGGTATCATTATACTTTAAGGGCTATAGCCCTAAGGTCTTGACATTTAGGAACAAAACTTGTACCAGTAGATCTCATCACAATCTTAACTGCAAATATAGTAAATGTTGCAGCAGGTGTAATATCATATGCTGTCTCATCATATGTTGTACCATCTGAGAATGCAACTACACCATTATTACCTGTTGGAGTTGCTGCTACCCAAGATTCTGTATCAAATGTTGCTGCGGTATTACCAGTCTTATAATATAAGTCCACAAATGAACCATTAGGACGATTAATATCTAAATAAACTTTAATTCCATCTGATGTATCATTTAATTCAATTGTCTTTGTTACATACTTCGCTAGATTAGTACCTATAGAAGGTGTTTCTTCAGTATACCCTTGTGGTGAAGTGTCATTTGCAACATCTGTAAATGCTGCTGTTACAGTTAAGGCTGTGTCACTTGTAATAGTAGCAACTGTTCTTTCTTCACCTGTAACTACAATTCTATTACCAACTTGTAATTCAGTAGTAAATGCAGTACCAACACCGGTTACACTTGTAGAAGCTGTAGGATTAATAGAACCGGTTAAAGTTCTATATATTTGATTATCAACCCTATTTGAAATAGTAATTACTGAACATCTTTCTAAATCAATAACTGGTGATAGATAGTCTGAAGTTGTAGTAAATGTGCCATTAAATTCTATTGTCTGTGTTGCACCAGACTTAATTACCTTAGGATATAATGGAGTATAATCTTCATTAACAGTAATTGCTGCTTCGGTTGATGTTATAGTTCCAGCAGATTCTAATGAATCTTTAACTGTCCATGTTTGAGTAGTATTAGGTAATACAACCTGTTGAATAATCGGATGTATTGTATTCCAAGCTAAATGCTGTGTGGCTTGACAAACCGTACCACCACCATTACCAGCTGTAATTGTTCCATGATCTGCTGATGGAATTGTAATAGTATAACTATCTCTTGTTGCAGCAATAATTGTATGTGCGGCATTTAAATTAACTGTAGTAAAACCATTAGTTGCAGTAAAGCCAGCAAGTGTTACTGAATCACCAGCTTTCATACCATGGTCTCTATGAGCTACAGTGAAGGTACTATCAGCACTCGTCGCAGTAGCTACAGTTGTCAATGGATTACTTAGTAATGCACGTGAAGGTAATGCAGCATTTCTAAGTACACAATTCTTTGTATCTGTAGTAAATACAGCTCGGTTCAATGTGAACATTAAATCTTTATTTTGATCAGCAGTCCATGTTGAAGCATTTTGTGATTTAAATAATACTCCATTATATGGTTGTTGTGAAATTCTATTACCATTTTGGTCTTCATCACCAATCTGAGCATAGCGTACGTTATACTTATTTGAATTAGATATAATAACAATTGCATATTCAATACTATCTTGTAAGTATACAGGGGATGCAAATGTAAATGTTGTTGCAGCAGATGTACTTATAGCACTTGGATTAAGTGTTATATCAGAGAATGGAATAATTTTTTGAGTTGGGAAGCCATTTGACATTTCACGTATAGTTACATTTACAGGTATGTTATCATCCTTAGAAGTAAAGTTAAGAGCTATTGAAGTAACAAACGCAGCTTGGTCAAGTAATATAGATTGAGCTAATGGGTCTTCCCAATTAGTTTGTACTTGTCTAGTTTGTAATGTCCGACTATCACCAGTTGTATCTGATACTGAAAGTCTTTGAATTACAGGAGTTCTTGTTGAAATAATAACATTCTCTCTTGTTTCAATTAAGCCTGCAGCATTATAATTTGCTGTAGCTGATGTAGTAGTTACCTCATCATCGTTAGTGGATGATTGAGTTAACTTAAATTCTTTTTGACCTGTTGGGAAATTAAGTGTAGAGTTATTAGGTACTAAGAATGTACCACTTACTGCACCGTTCGCATCAGTTGTTAGGGTAGATGCTGTTCCTGGATGAGCAGTAACTGTATTAATACCTACAAGGGGGTCATATGAATAGCTTCCGCTTTTAACATAAGATGCTACAGAAGTACCATCAAAGAATGCATAGACCTGAGTGGCAGGTTTCATACGAGTTGCTGAAAATTCTACAAGCCTTGTTCTCATAAATGGAACAAAGTTAACTTCTACTATTCTATCACCAGTACTAAATCGTGATGTTTGAACTTCAATAGTTTGTTGAACACCTGTTCTTGTGCGTGTACCAGTTTGAATTAACGCTTGTGTATTGCCACCTACACCTTGCCATGAACTTGAACCACTCCAGTTAGTTGACCATTCACCCCATACAGTACCTACTTGAGGTTCAAGAACAGCTAACATAGCATCAAATTCACCATCATTATTAATAACAACCTCTGGTCTCCTATCAATATCACGCCATTCATCAGTTGAAGGAGTAAGTGACATTGAACCAGTCCAGTTAAATACATCATAAGGGTTAACATTAATTTGACCAGAATACTGAGCTTGTGTTATAATAGCGGCAGATGTATATGGTAATGTTATTAAGTCACCAGTTTTTTGTGTAGTAGAAGCATCCCCACCAGTATTATGATACGCTAGCGAAGCATTACCTTGAGAAAATGGAGGTCTTAATGTACGTTTGTTTATATCAACAGAAGCTCTATATTCTGCTGAAGCAGAATTTGACATTCTAGTATTTGAAAATGCATCTACCATATAACCAGATTTCCATCTTGAATTATAAGGGGATGCTGTATCTAAAATTTGTTTGTTTTGTGCTTCAACTTCTAAAAATGAAAGCACACTATAATATTCTACTTGATTAAGTCGTTTTTCAATCCTACCAATATCACGCATTGTGTATCTACGTTGGTCAATAAAGTCAACAGTTACTTCACCTGGATTTATTGTATATGCAGGAATAGTCATTGTATATAAATGCATTGCATCAGATGGAATATTAGTTGCTTCTGGATAACGTGCTGGAACACCTGGAGAAATACCAAAATTACCTTTAGAATCTAAATAAATTTTATCTATTCTTGGTAAGTAGAACTGAATATCAGTTGAAAATTGTGAAAATCTTACTGGAGCAAATGATGTAGAGTTACCAGTTCCTGTAAAGTTACCACCAGCATCACCAACACGAGGTCTAAAGTCAACTGCAGACCTTAATTCTATATCACCTACTTTAGGAATATCCGCATACGCAATTTGACCAGTATATGAATCAACAGAGAAGAAGTCACCTGATGAATGTGAGAAATATTTATATGTAACAGTAAGTGCTACAGCCGCTGTATAATTAGATGTAGTCTTTAAACTAACTCGTCCTACATCGTAGTGAGTATCTTTTTGACCATTGTCTAATTCAAAATGGGTTGTAACATTAGCAGAACCTACAGTCTCTACAACTGATACTAATTCATGTATATCTGCATGACCAAGTGGTTGTCCTGTACCAGTCCATCCACCTGCTACGCCAGCAGCAAATGCTGAAGATGTATTTGAAGATAATGTTTTAGTCTTATGTGTTAGAGTTCTAACCGTTGGAGCAATTAATCTTACAGTATCTCCTACAGCACCATCACTTTGTCCACCACCTAAATTACCAGTTGTTGGTAAACCAGATATAATTACAACCGGAGCACCTCCTCCAGATGGACTATTATCAATAGCAATATCACCTATTAAAACTTCTTCACCACCATCACCATCATTAGTATCGTTTATTAGAATCCAATTTGTGTTAGATGTTTTAGCACCAAATTGTTCGCCAGTTGCTGCTGCAGTAAATGTTGCAGTACCAGAACCTGATACTGTAGCTGAACCAACTATGCGATTAGTATTATAACTAAAATCATATACTGGGCTACCCGATGTTGCACCATTGAGTGTTTTAATTCTTTCGTATGGTAATTCATATATTAATGAGTCTGGACCAAAGTTATAACTTGCAATAGTCGCAGCAAAAGCTGTACCTGCTGCTGTACCTTCTTTATCATCTAGTTGTGTTGCAACTGCCATACCCGTAGGATAAGATGCTAAATTAAGAACAACTTCAAATATATGTATTCTATATCTTGATGCTGAAGATGCACCATTACCTGAAACACGTTCTATTGAACGAGCTCGGCAAGTACCAATCTCTGCACCACCTGACTCCTCAATACTTATTGTACCAAATGTAGTAATATCAGGTGTGCCAGTCATTGCTGTAACTTCAATATAGTTATTATGAGTTACCTCTGTAAGCTTATCTGAAACAACTTCTGAAGTTCTTGCTCTATCAAAATGTACATTAGTAGTTGCTAATTTTTCTATTTCATAACCTCTTACATAAGCTTTAGAAGGCTCAACAGCAAGAGTTAATTTAGTAGCATCAGGACTTGATACTTGATGTGTTTTAACAAGAGCTTTAAATGGATTTACATAGTAATTACCTGATTCATCAAATGTTCTACGAGCTAGTTCATCTCCAAGATGATTATAATCTGCTGTTCGTGCATTCTTTGTAATAATACCAGCTTCTAATCGAGCTATAAGAACAAAGTTACCTGTTGTTGCATTAACTGCTTGGGTAGATAGTGTTGCTGTAATAGAATATCTATGTGCACCTGGAGCCGAAGCATTAGGTGTACCCGTAGCATTATCATTTAACGATGAATCAGTACCTGAACTGACAAGAGATTCAGTAACAAGTAAACCGATATCATATGATACATTTGTTGCATATTTAGATAATACAATAGTTTTAGCTTTTGCTGTAACAAAATGTTTTTTAATATAATATATACCATCTTCAAGAGATACAATTGAGCCAAAGCCTGTAGGTGTTTTTCCATTAGCATCATTAGAATTAGCAACAGTAGCTGTCTTACTTCCTGTTGCTGTTAATGAAGCATTATTAGCGAATACTGCACCTGAAATATATTGTACAAATAACGTAATAGAGTCATCGCCGCTCGCTAATGTAGCATGAACAACCTTAGCAACATTTGTACCATCAGTATATTCAGTACCAACAATATCTGCAACTAAACTTGTGTTACATGCTGATAGTCTTACATAGTCAATTTTATTATGGAGGTGAACTGCACCAGGTACAACAACTGAACCATCTTTAAATACATGGTCACCATGAGCTGATATTTGATGTTGTAATGATGTTTGTAATTGAGTTAACTCTCTTGCTTGTACAGCCTTACCAGGTCTAAATAATATCTTTTGATATTGTTCTTTAGGACTTAAAGTGTTGCCTGCAGCTACATCTTCAAAATCGTCCCAATATGGTTCTACGTTAAATTGAATTGCCATGTGTCTTTCCTATTAAAATGCGATTACTAATCTTACTGTTTCTACCTGATCTGTTGCTCTTGTGGTTGCTGTTTTATTTTCTAAAAACATAACATCACCTGAATGATGATTAATAAGTGGAACAGCTACTGCTGTAACATCTGTACCTGCACCTGCTGTACCATCCACACGAACATTATCTCCGGAAGCACCTGCTGCTGCACTAAATGTACCAAAGCCAGTAGCTTCATTTTGAATATAATGTATTACACCGCCGGTATGTTCAACCACTAGACCTTTAGCACCTGTTACAGTACCTTCAATAACTTGGTCTACGGTGAATGCATTTCCAGCCACTGTTAATTTCTTAGTTGTATCATATGCACTTGCTTCTGCAACTTGTGCTGCTGTACCCATACCAGAACCACCAGTTCCTACAGTTAAAGCTTTAAACACAGCTCCAACAGTTTGGTCTGTCATACCAGCAGCAATATTATTTGCTGATGTAGTATTGCCTAATGTTAATACTTTATAAAAGTTACCTACAACAAATGAACCGTGGTTAACTGTTTCATTAGCTTTCTCAATTGGATTTTTAATAATAGCTATTTGTCTAAAGTCATTTGCATCAATTATACTACCAGACTCATCACCTGTAAATGCTTTATTAATAGTTACATAGTGTGAACGTAAATCATTAGTAGGATTTTTTCCATATCCACCGGCTGGACCAATTACTGGTCTTACCGCACCACCAGAACCACCACTTACGCTTACTGTAACAGTTGCGTGAGTATAACCTGTACCAGGAGCTGTTATTGTAGTACCTGTAATAACACCTGATGTAAGAGTTGCTGTAGCAGTAGCGCCTGTACCGTCACCTACAATAGTAAGTGTAGGCGTACTTGTATAACCTGTACCACCCGCTGTGATCTTTAAATTATAAATTGCACCATCAATGGCATTAGTTTGTACACTCCATTGATTAACCAATGCTGTATCTGCACCTGCCAATGGAGCTGATTTTAAATTTCTAACTGGAATGAAAGAAGATGTTAAGAATTTTGATACATCAGCTGTAGGAACAGTATACATATATTTCCATACATAACCATCTGCACCTGTAGCATGTACGCCACTAGTTTGTACACCTATTACATCTGGGTTTACTGTACTCGTTGCACCACCTGCCTTAAGACACATATATACATTATTATTATCTGAAATAACAAAGTATACCTTGCCTTCTATATTAGTATCTTGGTCATCATATTCTGCATAAGTTGTACCAGAAACCCATAAGTTTCTTGTTGAACTATGTATAATATCTGTAGCATCTACTCTCTTCATGGCAAACATATTTTCCCATAAAGTATTATTAGTGTAATCATTCTCATATGGAGTTGTTGGAGAGGTGTCATCTGCCCAAGCATTCGGCCTTCCCAGTGCCATATAAAATTGGTTATCTGCAAGACTATCTACGAATTTATTTGTCGTATCTAATCTAAATCTACTGGTTATTATTGCTGCCATGTCTTTTCCTCTATTATGTTATGACGAGTGAATTTGCCCCACCCAATCCGAATTGTAAACCTATATTGTTATTTATACTATCTTGAAGTGTATAATGAGCAAAATCTGAATTTGGACCTAAATATCTGAACTTCATATTGTCCCAATGATTCTGCATACCTATTTTCTTCTTCTCTGAACTACCATTTGCAAAATATGTCCATGTTTTCTCTGTGTAACTTCCAACTTCGTGGAATGAAACTGGCCCTATTTGTTCTTGTGCTAAGTTTAAGTTTATAAAGCCTGCAGGAATTAACCAACCAGGCTGATACTCATTATTCATTGAAGCAAGTAGTTTAACAAAGATTAGAACCTCGCCAAAGAATATAAACCCAGCTGGATGAATCAATCTTGTAAATGCATTCTTCCAATCTGCAATATTCTTACCAGTCTTTAGAACATATGAAAACTGTTGCCAATAGTAAGAGTCCTGTATATATTTTTTATCTGATAAGAAACCATTCGCGGTAGTAAATAAACCTTTAGGATATGTCTTAACCACATCAAGATTTGTTAATGGATTTGTAAATGTTAACTTATATTTTGTTGTTGTATCTGAGTATACTGCCTCAGCATAATCTGTAACTGGAGTCTTATATGTATTATTAACAAATACCACATCGTCATCAAAAAATGCAGCATTACCTGCATCATTATTTCCACTAATTAAATTTGACGATGCTGTTCCTGTTCCTGCTCCAACAGCTGCTGCAGTAAATGTAGTACCTATTGCATAAGTAACTCCACTTGTCCCAGCGGCAGTATTCCATTGAGCTTGAGAAGTACCTGTTAATACTGTTATTTTATATTTAAGTCCAACTACAAATGACCCTGCAGTTGTTGTACCAATTGTAAATGTATTCCAAGGTGTATAGTTAGATTGATTTGCTATAATATCAGCTGATTGGTCTATCCAATCACCATCAGATGGATTTAATAAATCTACAAATGGAAAATATGTTTCAACTTCATCATCATAAATCATTCTAAAGAATGATGTTATAGATTCTGGTGTACCTCTACTTCTATAAAACTCAATAAGATGCTTATAAAACATCCTTGGCTCTGTAGCAAAGTCTCTTGGTACAGCAACACCAATTTCATTTTGGAGTTCTGTAAGAAGATGAGTCTCTACAAAATCAATATCTCTTTGGATATCAAGTGAGTTTAAATAAAACCCAGAGTTATTTTCACGTTCTAAATAAAGAGCATATACTTTAATAAATGCAACAAGATCCGGATACGCAGTTTCTATATGGTCAGGTATTAAATCATCTACATATGATGATACATTATATTTACCTAACCCGCTTGCCATTAGCTACTCACCGTGGTATAATCGATACCAGCAGTTGTACCACCAGTAGCCATTGTATCTATCTCACCAGATATAGTTGCACCTGATGTGTTAATTGTTAGTAATTCATTTCTTGTAGGGGATACGTCAGTAGATGCCGGTTTAACCGTAACATCGATTGTAGTTGAACCTGTAGGAAGTGCTGTAGGATTAAAACTAGTTAGTGTTACTGTACCAGTACTTTCATTTACTGAACCAGCATTTGTATCATATATTAAATCGTCTGCATCAACGATTTGAATAATTCTGCTTTCGGTTGAAGTATCATAGTAATCTTTAAGCATACATTGTACACCACTATATGTAAACAATGTTGATGTCACATAAGAACCAGTTGTACCTGAAGTAGCATCTAAATCTGTAAGAGCTTGATTAAATTTAAGTGAATATGCTGTTGCTGTACCAAGCACTGGTATAACTTTCTTTGTCATTTTAACACGAGTAACATTAGATAGGATAGCAATATTAGTAGCATCTATTTTCTGAACAACATTACTTGCTCTAAATACTCCACCAAATCCTTTTAATATATCTGTATTATATGCCACAAGTGTGCTCCTTATTGAAGTTGAAAGCCCACTCGCTGTAACTGTAGCAAGGTTTGGATTATATTTAAAAAATACTTCTAAGTCTATATACGTATAATCAGGGTCAATTAAGACCGGAGTAATAGACACAACATTTTTAGGTTTAAGAATATTTGTTATAATTGTTTCTTTTTGAGCGGCGGTTAATACGTTAGCTGATAATGGTTTAATACTTACATAGACCTTGCCATAATCAGGTGTGGTATGATCTTCACCACCCCATACATTAACAGCTTCAATATCAGCGAATTCATTTTGAAGAATAGATTTATAATCATCTGGTGTTACTGCACGGTTTTGAGATACGTGGGCAAGAGGTGCATTAAATTTAATTGCTTCTTTAGTTTCTCTTGGCGCACCACCAGTAGCTTTAGTAACAAGGGTTATTGTCTCATCTGTATTACCACCCACTGTTCCAGTCATTGTGAATACTGTAGTACCATTAATATCTGTACCAGCTGCTATTGCAGAATATTCAATCTTAATAGTGTTTCCATTTCCTGGTCTCCTACCAATTATATTATCACCAAATTTAACTTCATAATAACCATCTCGAGTTTCTTCTAAAAAGAACGCTTCACTCAAACCATCTAAATTTACTACATTAGTATTTAGAGTATAAACTTTAGCCGCACTTGTAGAAGCTGCATCTGTCACGGTTACTTTAATCGCTGCTGTGTTTACATTAGTTACAGGAATTAAGTATTGTTCAAATATGTTATCTTGGAATGTATATGTTATACTTCCTAGTGTACCTTGTTCAATTGCAATATTAGAAAATAACCAACCATTTGTTGAATCAAAGGTTATTACAGATGTGGCTGAAGCAAACATCGGATATGTAACACCATCAATAATAGTTTGGAATGTAGTACCTCTATCCATAGTTAATGGAAGTGGATCATTATTTGAATCATGATTCCATAAAGGAGTTGCTGTAGCATCATAATTCATTTTAACATCAACAAAAGCGACTGAAGGAGCAATAGATCTTGGAGTATAACCTAATAGCTTAGCATGAGATACAACTGAAGTTCGTAACTGGGCTGTGTCAAGGAATGTTTCATTCAATGAGAAGTTTGCATTCATTGAATTGATATGTGTTATATATGCTAGTACATCAATAATGGTTGACATCGCAGAGCCATCATAGTTATAATCATTGAAGGTCGTATCAGTATCTTGCATATAAGCAACTATATTTGCCTTTATCTGATCAAAATCTAATTGACTTGCTGAAATTCTGCGTTCTATTGCCATTATCGTAATCTCTCTATTGTGGTTGCTATATCTATTATTTCATTAGTTGATATAACTCTACCGGTTACTGTGATATATACTTCGTTATCTTCACTTCTTGTTTGAACATTTGTATTTAATACTTCTAATCTTGGTTCATAATTTTGTAAAGCAATATTAACACTTGTTCCTATATTGGCTGCTGTAATATTATTCATATTCTCAAATAGATATGCTCTTAAGTTTGCACCAAACTCATAATCAAATGGTCTCTCTCCATGATTTGTTCTAAGTATATTAAGACAACTTTGTATTACTGCAGCATTATCCTTTTTTATTCCAACATCATTAGTATTAGGATTTTGCTTAAAAGTAAAATCTAAATCTTTGTATGTTATTTGTCGTGCTATCTGTGCCATATAATCTATTTATACATTATTCTTCTGGTTCTGGAACTTCTGAGTAACTAGTTGATGGTACTACCTGAACGTCATGTTGATGTGTATGAGTATTAACATTAATTGCATCTGATTGTATCGTTACAGCTGAATCGGTATTAGTTCTTAATGTGTGAGTAACATCTACATTGCCATTTAATATAATTTTCTTACCCGATGGTCCCCATTCTCCAGGCAGAGTTACAGCTTCTACTAGAGTAGGAACTTTTAATGTCATATCACCTGCGCTTGTTATATTAGTTGCTCCAGTAATATCAGCTGTTAAGTTACCAGTAATTGTTGATGACATATTGCCACCAACTTTTGCATTAAGATCTTTAGCTACAGCTAAATCACAATGACCACTTACAATAATTCGAACATTACCATGAACTTCAACTGTATCATGTCCACATACTAATTGATAATTATCTGATACAATTCTTTCAACTTTTGAACCATTAGGTTGAATTTCATATTGAGTACCACTCTTATGTCTTTCCATGATACGCTCTGCTCCAGGAGTATCATCATATTCTTTAATGTGGCCACTCTCTGTTTCCATAACATTATTATATGGATATACCGGTTCATAACAACTTCCTGGTTCATATGTACCAAGAGGTTCACTCTCATGAGGATTTGGTTCACCTCTCACTCTTATATTATTATCAGGAGTACTTATTGTAACAGCTTCGCCGTCTTCTATATCAGTATCATCAGTTATAACATCTGTCTTAGTAGGAAGAGTTCCAACTACTAGAAACTCTTGTTGTGCTATATCTAAAGGTTGACATCCAACTAATGTACCAACTTGTAAATTTACACTTGCACCAAGACCACTTTGAGCAGGAGTATTTGCTGGCATTAAGCACATACTCCATCCAAGATCATTTGTTGCTATATTATCATGAAGATGGTATACCTTTACTTTAACTCTTCCAGTCTTTTTTGGGTCATCAATATCTACTACAGTTCCAAATAACATTATGGCCTCTCTCTTATTAATGACATATCTTGCATATAATCAAATCCATTACCTTTATGAGTAAATATATGATTAACATCAGCAATTATATAACTTCCGTCTGAGATTGTATGTGATTTATTTGCACCACCTTGTTCAACTATTATAGAATTACCAGCTCCAACAACCGGTATTGGTACTAGGCCAGTAACCTTTAAAAAATTATTAGCTATTCTTTTTTTCTGATTTACTGATGCAACATCTGAAGGATTAGTAGTATTTGCAAATAATGGTTTTAAAGTATAACTACCAATAACAGGAATCTTTGCCTTAATTCTCTTTATTTCTAAGTCTACGTTTTTCTTTAATCGTGCATAGTTTCTTCCTTTTACTGTAAGACCTGTTGGATCTCTATCTACGTAATATTTTGCAATTCCCCATAATCCATTTTCAGTATCTTCAATACCCAATCTAGGATGGCGATTGATACTACCGCCAGTAAAACTAGCTCCAGATATGAATTCTTTGCCTTCACCAATTAACTTTAATCGATGTTTATCTGGATAATCTGTTGCATCGCTATGGTACCAATATATATTATGATAATTAGGATGCATCCATAATTGTGGAACGGCTACCCCTTGTCCTGCTATTGAAGGTTGGGTAGTATTATCATATAAACCACCAGATGTTTTAAGTACTGTTATTTCACCTTCTGATTTTTCTATAGATTCATTTTTTTTGACTTTAGTTTTATCTAATTCAATTTGATTAATTTTATTTCCCCATTCTCCTTCTCTTATTTTATCAACCCAATCTCTATTATATTCAACTCTAAATAATTTAGCTGTTCCTACAAGATTTCCAAATCCACTATTATCTAAATCACATTTATCTAAAACAATATTTCTAATTTTAAAATGACTACCATCTGTATTCTCAAAAAAGTCTTTAGACATATCTCCTAAAGAAGACATTCGTGTTTTTCCTGAATCATGAACTCTTTGAAATAAATAAAACCCTGAATTATTTTGATCAACTGCAGCACTTACTACATTATTTACAGCATCTATTGCTTTAATATTTGGCACAATATATTTACCTCCAGTAACTGCTGGAGTAAAAACCCTTAAAGTTTTACTAGTTCCACTAAAAACTGTTGCCCATATCTTTTTAATAATAGTATGACTTGAACCTGAATATACACTACAAATATCAACTATTTTTAATGCATGTTCGGCAATAGAAATTAAATGTATAACAAATTCTTTACCTGTTTTTTCTACTTTCATATCACTAATACCATTCATCCAAAATGTATTTTTGCATTCTATTCCAAGATATGTAAAGTTAATATCAATAGGTAATAATTGATTATGAGCTCCAATTATTTGGTCATACCAATTAATACCATCATTAATTTGAATATTTCCTTGTACAAATCCTTCTATGCTTTCAAATAGAGTTAGACCAGTAACTAAGTTACTAATATTATTTGGTCCAACTTTAACATCTAATGATTTTATTAACATTATCCACTCATTGCATTTACAAACTGAGCAGCAACGGTTCCTATATGTGCCGGTTTAATTACTTTTATATTTCTATTTTGTTCAGTTACCGCCGACTCATAATCGATATATGTATAAGGAAGTGTTCCAGCTGCACGTCGTATTACCCATTCGCCAGTTGAAGCATCTGTATGATGATGAGGTGCATAAGCTTGTGATTTAATAAAATTACATGCTACATTATCTTGGGAATCAACACCACTTACTGTCTCACCAGCTACAGAAAATGTACCTGTAGTTTTTTCTATAACAATATAACCTGCATTAACATGTATTTCTTTTATAATACCTGTTGCATTTGATATAGAACCAGTAACAGTTTCACCAAGTATGAATTTATTATTTAAATCATCACTAGTATCGCCTGCAAGGTATTGATATTTCTCTGTACAATACTCTACTAACTGAGAATATTTCATTGGCCAATCATCCCATATATTTTTTATTTGTGGATTAAGTAATAGAAATGTCCAATGATAAGTTTCAACATTATATAATCTTTTAGATAAAAGATCAGGTCTCTCTCCATCTAGAATTGATATTGTTTCATAATAACCAGCATTATTCATAAGAGCATCATCTACCTTTGCTCTTGCTGTTAAATTTTTCATAACATCAAGATTACCTGAGCCATCTATATCTATTAATACATTTGAGATATTTGCAAAATACATATTACATTCCTCCCACTACATCTTCTTTATATATTGGAACTATTTCTTTAAGTGTTATAGATAATCCTACTTCAACTGGTGCATTATTTACCTTAAAAAATGAAGTATTGTTTGGATTATATGAAACATTAACTGATTCAATAACAACAGGTGGTAATTGAATCATATCTGCTGCACCATGAAATGATACAACAAGATGATCTGGTACACTTATATTTATAAGGTCTATTTTTGTTGCATGAGCTGCCTTTCTAAACTTTTTAATAATAAGCGTGGTTTGCTCTGATTCCTCTGGACTATCTGGTAAAAATGTCCAAGTAAATGTAAAATTTCTCATGGCAGTTGATTGATATGCCATATATTCATTAGGATTTAGAAGATTTCCGGTGTGTCTTTGTGTTTCACTTCCAACCACCTGTGCAGCACCAGCACCTAATACTGCACCAAGACCAGTATCTGCTTTTGCTAAATATTTAGAAAGTTTAGGAAAGTTTTTTATGAAGGATTCACTCTTAGCGGCCAATTCAACTCCTTTAGTTAAAGCAGCTGCAGCTGTTGCCGAAACAGCGGTCGATGACATAGTCGTTGGATTCCATGTATCTATTTGTGATGGATGCATAATTCCTTCCATAGCTGCAAAAACTTTTCGTGAATCTTCATTATAAACTATTTGGTCATTTACTTGAATATCTGTAGGCATATATAAAGCGATTGAACCACCATATACTCTTTTTGCTCGGTCAAATATAGAGTCATTTTCTGCAACTGCCATAATTAATTCTTTACGTTCGTTCATCATTTCACTTGACCAACCAATACTTTCACCAGCATCATTCGTTTCGTTAACTCTATCAGCAAAATCTTTGGGATCTAATTCTGCTTCAGCTGCATCTAACCGTAACTGTGCTAAATTCTCTTGCCAGATTTTATATTTTGGATTAAGTTTTCTATATCTCTGTAAGGCATCCTTAGATATTAATTCTAAAAATTCAAAGAAAACAAATGGTTCAACAACATCTGGAGATGAATCAATACCTAATGTCACTCTTTTACGAGCATGTTCAGTACTATCATGAGTATTATAGTTAATATTAATATTAGCATCTTCTCCAATATCTTGTGGATATTTAAGACTTTCTATTTTTCCAGGAGCAAAGAATGAATCTCTAACATCTTTCCTCAGCTGAGCATCTTTTACTGCTTTTCCTCTATCAGCTATTCCGCCGTGTATTCCTTTTGAGTATGACATATTTGTTCCTTGGTTTGTATATTACTTATTTATACGTTTCTTTATAAATACTTACATGAAAAAGACATATTCTGGTAAATGGAAGCCAAAGCATCCTGAAAAATATAATGGTAACGTTGATATGATACATTATAGGTCTCTATGGGAGAGGAATGCATTTAGATATTTAGACACAGCTAGCTGGGTTAAGTGGTGGCAATCTGAAGAAACTGTCATACCTTATATATGTTCGACCGATCGTAAGGCCCATAGATACTTTGTGGACCTTACTATACGAACAGATACAGGTCGTACCCTTATTGTCGAGATAAAGCCATCGGCACAAACCGTGCCACCCAAAAGAAAAAAACTAAACGAGGCATTAACCTATATGAAGAATACATCTAAGTGGAAGTATGCTAAGAGGTATGCAGATGACAGAGGTTATGAGTTTCAAATATGGACTGAGAAAGAACTTGAAGCTATGGGTATACGTACAATGACAATGAGATTCAAAGCATCTAAGACAAAGACCGGGCGAAGAATATGGAAGTCTCTTAAGAAAAGAGTATAAATATAAGTATGGATAAAGAAGAAGACGAAG
>Ga0315334_10000822_pt1 | contig 18970 bp, 12 predicted proteins | sample M150034915metaG_FD_205555 | JGI IMG/M metagenome (GOLD analysis project Ga0315334, IMG submission 205555) | Ammonia-oxidizing marine archaeal communities from Monterey Bay, California, United States - M1 500m 34915 | ecosystem: Environmental > Aquatic > Marine > Intertidal zone | place: USA... | reverse complement strand
CGTAGTCTTCTTCGAGAATGAATTCAATATCTTCGACATTTACTTTTGGTAGCGGGGCAGCTTTGTCCTGTCTTGTTAGCAATCCCTTGTCCTTGGGTGCCCCGTCGGATGCCCTCTCACTGTCCAAACAACTATCGCGTAGTTGTGAATTACCACTACCTGCATTTGTCCGCAGCACAGTTTGCTTCTTGGGTCTATCAAGTAACCCCATGCTAGTCCTCCCCAAAAGTCATTTATCACCACTCGAGAATCGGATTTACAATCGATTCAAGATTAATATGATCCGGAACGAGAGATCGGGAAGAAGGAAGCAATGGGTGATCAGCTACGGGAAATATGAAATCACCATCTTTCCATTTTTCGGGAAATTCATTTGGAACGGTAGGTACGCTCGTCACCCCGTCTAGTTGCTTTCCATCACCGGAAGATATTAATTCGTGCTTGTTCTTATGAGATTCGTTAGACTTAAAGGCCGCAAAATGGCCCGTTTTTACGACTCCGCCATGAGCTGCGAAAAGGGGGAAAGAGAGGGTGCTAATTTGTTCTAGCAACTGCGCGACGTTATCGCGATCATCCATATGGACGCGATCAATTTGGGATGCGAGTAAATGTATCCGCGACAGTTGCTTGCCTTGGATTCCTATTCGTTCCACTACTACTTTATTCCACAATTTCCTTCCATTTCGACTAAACCAATTGCCATGATTCAAGAGTTTGCTAAGCGATCGCAGTAACTCTACATTAGTATCCAACCAAAGTGGACCTTCTTCTAGGATGCGAGCGACATCAATCAATACAAACACGTCGTGTGCGTATATCAGCGAGTTCAATGAAGGTTCAACGACTTGTTTTTTGTAAACGTGGAAGTTTTCATCCAGTGAATCCCCGATCTTCGTACCTTGCAAGATCCGCGGTATTGGAATCACAGGTTTGTCGTTGGAGAGTCCAAGAACAGCATGGTTGTCGCACCAATCACGGTAGCCACTTTCGGTGATGTCGTCCGGGATCTGGTGTCCAGTAGCGTCAGCAAGAAACGAAGACGGTGTAATGAATGGGAATCGTTGTTCCAGTAACAGTTGCGTAAGGCAATTTCGATAGGCAGTTTTCAATTGTTCAAAAAAGCTATTTTCATCTCCTGGAATTTCTTCAGAGTTGTAAAGGTCCTTAAAAATTCGAAAAGTGGATTGAATCGTTGAAATACGAGTGAATTTTTTAACGATCTCGCTTCCCCACTGATAAATATCAGTGTGCAGCATCATGTCGAGGTCTGAAAGGCGTTCTCCCGGAATATCACTAATTGTAAGATGGCGTTTGAAAGTCCAGCTACCGTGATTAACGGTGAAACGATATGCGTTGGGCGTAAGTGTCTTTTGCGGCCAGTTTCCTATTCTTAACTTGGACATTGCTTCTTCATAACAATCTTCCCCGGAAGCATTCGGTTTCCAATTAAAACTAAGTGCTTGGGTATCATTCTTAGGCAAATTTACCCTTAGTTTATTAGGATCGTGATTGCACAAATGAGATATAAGAGAGGTAATTAAACTGGTTTTCCCGCCACCCACCAGACCAACAACAGCAACACGACGTCCTTGCATGAGCAATCCTCAAAGAATAATTAACAAAGTCGTTTAGTAAACGTAATGATACCAAACCGAAATTATGTTTTCAGCTTTTGCTTGAAACTTTTATTGCTTTCAGGTGAGAAATGTTGTCGGCTCACGGTGTGTAGTTCTATTTGGAAGAGGGTGTGGTGAAGCATGAACTTGGACGTGTGGTCGGTTGCCAGTTGAACCACTAGTTCACTTGATGCAGAAGTCCACGGAACCTGTTGAAAATCACATTTTTCTTCATATGCAATGGTGTTGATTTCTGCGGTGGAGACGAAAAATGAAAATACACTGACGTTGGGTACGTAAAAACGACCGATGTAAATGCTAGGGGGTTGGATTCTATGGTAGGTGACTATTTGCTAACGTTTTGAAAGGAAGCAAGATGAGGACTTCTGTTTGCCCCAAGTGCGGAGCTGATACGTTAACCTTGCACGGTTCCTTCTATTTATCCTGTGCCGTTTGCGTCTTGTTTTTCGATTTGAGGACGGGAGAAGAGTGCGATGAACCAGATGACCCCGACCTGCCTCCACCCCTATTTGCTGAGAAATCCACAGAGCACACAACAATCCCCGGCGCTCAACGTGTTGATACGTACGCTATGTCCGATCGGCGACTTCTAGAGCAAATTGAATACAACACGCGAATATCTGCCGACGTACTTCGTCGAATGTGGATATTGGTCGCATTCATCGTTGTCCTAAATGTAATTGGTGCAATTGCGATGGCCGTAACGCAGTAGCGAGTGGGAAATGGAATTTGTTTTCTGTAGTGTTGACCGGGACAAGAAGGAAAGTCAGCAGATCCGTGGTGCGGTCCGCAGCTAGCTCTACACTAAGAACAAGCAGGCCGGACGATGAGTAGGATCTTGGCGGCCTAAAGCGGGGAGGTTGTCGAGGGTGACTACGGGCCTAATCCAATTCACGGACTACACGGAAACCGTATTGGTTGGTGCGGGTATCAGCGTCGTCACTATTATGGAAAGCGGAACGACTGCAAGTGCCGGAATTAACCCGCGACGGATCGAATAGCCAAAGCAGTTTAGATGAATATTTAGTCCTCAGATTCTACCGGATGGATCATTACCAGCCATCTAGAAAGGTACTGTTCAGGGTTTCACCATGATAGGGCACACGGAAGAGAACCGAGACGGGCAGAACATTATTTATCAAACGCCGGTATGCGGTATATGGCCTGGTGTGAATCAAGGGATATAATCGAAACGGACAGCCTAGGAGAAAACCAAATCGTCATGGGCATGCTGCGGAAGGGCTGATCACCTCCCGGTTTTGTACGACCGGAATGACCATGCGGCAAAACCAACAACAAGCAACCAAAAGATATGTCTAGTGTTTTCGGCCGTTTGTCGGGAAAGTTCGTACAGGCTGGGAGGTTCTGCTGTGTCGCTGTGGCCAGTTTTGAGAAACCACGCACCATAACTAACGACAACAATCACCAGGATAATGCCTAGCATTTTCTTTGTTTCATCCGCCATCACTACCCCGCCTTTCGTCTGATGATTGCTGCGATATCTTTGTGGGCAAATAATATCAAAAGAGCGGCGGGTGGGCGATAGCAAACCGAATGGGCAATGGTAATAGCGGCGTAAAAGAAAGCCGCACCGGATGCCAGTTCGTGCAAACGTGGTTACGTCGAAGCACCCATGGGATTCCAACTCGCTCTATCCCGCTATATATCTTCCTCTCCGAGAAATGTTAAAGAAGCGAGCCCAGAACATACCAAGGGTCAAATTTAAGTGCAGTAACTCCGAAGGAATTGTTTGTCCGCGCTGAACTTGCCCACTGGATGGAATCATACTGCAATCTATGCCATAATTAACCCGTCACCTCATCTGGATCCTTTTCACTATGCAAATCCGCTGTCCCCATTGTCAAAACGGAGTTGAAGTCGTTGATGAAGTCGAATTCAACGATATGTCCTGTGGAGGTTGCGGCAGTCATTTTAGTCTTGTCAATAATCCCGATGCGAAAACACTTGTCTCCGCGGAAAGAATGGTGGATCAATTCCGTTTGGAACGGGAGGTTGGTACGGGTGCGTTTGGTACTGTCTATAAAGCTCGTGATACCGAACTTGACAGAACGGTTGCGATAAAGATTCCGCGTCGGCTCAACATGTGTGAAGAACAGCAGGATCAATTCCTGCGGGAGGCACGGGCAGCGGCACAATTGTCCCATACAAATATTGTTAGTGTTCACACGGTTGGTCGTGACGGCGAGACGCTCTACATCGTTAGTGATTTTGTCGAAGGAGTGGATCTGGCTGAAAAAATATCGGTCACGCGTTTGACACCTCGTCAATCGGCCTTGCTTTGTGTAAAGGTTTCCGCAGCGTTACAACATGCACACCAACATGGTGTAATCCACCGAGATCTCAAGCCCAGCAATATCATGCTCAACTCGGATAATGAACCACTAGTGATGGACTTCGGTCTTGCTAAACGCGATGCCGGAGAAATTACCATGACTTACGAGGGCAAGCTGTTGGGAACACCGGCTTACATGCCACCAGAACAAGCTCGAGGTGAAGGTCACGATGTTGATGGCCGAGCAGATATATATTCAATTGGCGTGATTTTATTTGAGCTGCTGACTGGCGAGTTGCCGTTTCGTGGTAGTGCGAGAATGCTATTAAACCAGGTTATTCATGACCAACCCCCCTCGCCCAGAACACTGCAGTCTTCGATTCCCAAAGATTTAGAAACAATTACGCTGAAATGTTTGGAGAAGGATCGGAACAAACGTTATCAAACGTGCGCTGCATTGAGCGGGGATCTTCAGTCCTGGTTGGATCATAAACCAATCGAGGCCAGACCGTTGGGATCGATTGGCAAATTGTTGCGCTGGCGCAAGCGAGAACCCGTGGTCGCCAATCTGACTGGGGGCATCGCGATCCTACTGATTCTCTGCGCGTCGGTTTCGATTAACTTCGGGATTATGGCTAAAAAGGATGCCGAAGCCGCGAGTAAGGCACGAGACAAGGCGACCGCCAGTGAAGCGGCCGCGGAATTGCAGCGCGGGGTGGCCGAATCAAGGGCGGTGGAGGCTAAACGAGCCCAGGAGGATGCTGACGGTCAGCGAAAGGAGGCGGAGGCACAGCGGCAGATCGCGGAAAACCAGCGTGGCAAGGCAGAATTAAGGGCGGTGGAGGCTAAACGAGCCCAGCAGGATGCGGACAGGCAGCGAAAGGAGGCGGAGGCACAGCGACAAATTGCGGAAGATAAAAAGGCAATAGCGGAACGCCAAGCTTATTCGTCGGACATGCTGTTGGTACAGCGTGACTGGGAGGAGACGAATGGATCACTGATGAAGAGCCGCATAGACCGACACCAGAATAGCAATTTCAAGGGATTCGAATGGCACTATTGGAATCGGAAGTTACATTTTGAATTGGACACCTTTAATGGGCATTCCGGTAATGTTTTGGATGTTTCGTACAGTCCGAACGGAAAATGGATTGTAAGCGGAAGTTTTGACAACACTGTAAAGATATGGAATGCCGAGACTGGTCAACCTACGTTGACCTTTGAGGGACATGCTTTGGCGGTTCGGAGCGTCGGCTTTAGTCCGGATGGAAAAAAGATTGTAAGTGGAAGCAACGACCGGAACGTGAAAATATGGGATGCGGAGACGGGTCAGGAAATATTAACGCTCGAAGGCCATTCAGGTTACGTTTACTGCGTTGCGTTTAGCCCAGACGGAAAATGGGTTGTAAGTGGAAGTCAGGACCGCACGGTGAAAATCTGGGATGCCGTAACAGGACAGAAAGCGCTGACACTCAAAGGCCATTCAGATATGGTCTACAGCGTGTCGTTTAGTCCAGACGGACAGCGCATTGCGAGTGGAAGCGGTGATAATACAATAAAAATATGGGATGCCGAATCAGGTCAGGAACAAATTACTATTAAAGGCCATGCCGAAGCTGTCCGGAGCGTTGCATTCAGCCCTGACGGAAAACGGATTGTTAGTGGAAGTTATGATGAAACGCTTAAGATCTGGAATTCCGAGACAGGCGATGAAATATCCATGTTGAAAGGCCATTCAAATTGGGTTCGCTGTGCCAGTTTTAGCCCGGATGGAAAGCGAATCGCAAGCAGTGCTGTTGATGGTTCGGTAAGGATCTGGGATTCAGAAACGGGTCTGGTAACACAAATCCTCAGAGGACATTTAGGCGCGGTCTTTAAGGCTTGTTTCAGTCCGGACGGAAAACGGATTGCAAGCGCCGGCCTTGATAATACGGTGAAAATCTGGAATGCTGGGGCGGTTGATAAAACGACCACACTAAAAAACCATTCATTTGCTGTACAAAGCGTCGCCATCAGTCCAAACGGAAAACGAATTGTAAGTGCAAGTTTTGATAAGACGCTTAAAATCTGGGATGTCGAGACGGGCCAGGAGATTCGTACCCTCAAAGGGCATTCAAGCGGTGTCACGAGTGCCAGTTTCAGCCCAGATGGAAAACGAATTGTAAGTGCAAGTGCTGATAAAACCCTTAAAATCTGGAATGCCGAAACGGGGCAGGAAATACATACCCTTAAAGGCCATTTAGATATTGTCCGGAGTGTCGACTTTAGCCCGGACGGGAATCTGATTGTAAGCGGAAGTAATGACCGAACGGTCAAGCTCTGGGATGCAGGAACGGGTAAGGAGATAGGGAGCCTCAAAGGCCACTTGGGTTACATTTGTAGTGTGAAATTCAGTCCTGATGGAAACAGTATTGTGAGTGGAAGTTATGATCACACCAGCAGGATCTGGAATGTAGAAACGGGTCAGGTAATGCAATCCCTCGACGGTCATTCAGATTATGTTTACTGTGTTGCGTTTAGCCCAGACGGAAAACGAATTGCAAGCGGGGGTAGTGATGGCTCGATAAAGATTTGGAATGCTGAGACGGGACGGGAGATGCGAACCCTTCTCGGTCATTCAAATAGTATCTGGAGCGTCGATTTTAGTCCGGACGGAAAACGGGTTGTCAGTGGCAGTTTGGACAAGACGATAATGCTCTGGGATCCAGAGATGGGTCAGGAAATGCTCAGCCTTGATGCTCATTTAGGCACCGTCCGGAGCGTCGTCTTTAGTCCTGACGGAAAATGGATTGTCAGCGGAAGTTATGATGGTACAGCAAATATTTGGGATGCCCGTCCGATCAAAGCAGACGTCCAGCCGGCCGCAAATTAGCGTTAGGTAGGTCTGTCTGCGAAAGTGTTTGGCACAATTGCATCCCATGCCCATCTCTCAGCACTTCTGGGCGCTACTCCATTCGTTTATTTCGAGAGTTTTTCCATAATCGATAGAATACGAACATAAGCAGAATGACATGAACTCCAATAAACACTGGTGCGATCAATTGGCGTTTTGGCGACCATTTGAACGTAGCGGCTATTAGTATGCAGAAAATTGAAAAATAACCGAGTTGAAATTTCCAACTTCGGAGGTCAATTCTTCCGGAATCACCTAGCACTGATTCGCTGCCCACCTTTCGCGAAAGCCTTCGCAAAAAATAGGTAATTATAAAAAACAATAAGAAACCAAAACCTATTAAAAATATAAAGCCGTTGTCTGTGTCCATCAATTCCGCAATATCGTCACCCCGATTTTGGGCGAATACAAAAAAGCAAGCATAGACCGCAGTTAGGGTCACTATGACGACTGCATAGCCTTTAATATTGAAAAGCAGTTGTTTCAATTATTGCCTCCGGGCAATTCAGATATCGAGGTGGTTATTGTTGCTCATTGCGGCCGCGAATTTGCGTTAGGTCGTTCTGTCTGCGAAGGTGCTGGGCTCCTTAAAGTTGCGTATCGTTCTCTACATCCTCTGCCGTTTCCAGCGCTTCGATTCGTTCATTAACATCCCACGCCCATCGTTGTGTATCAATCAACGCATGTTGCAAGTGGTTGATCTTCGAAGAGCTCCGGGCTACGAGCACTAGGAGCAAAATCTGGTACAGGATTGCGATTGTCCAACCCACACAAATAAAATCCTCAGTCTTATTGAATCCTAGGCCTCCATTTTCTACTATTCTAGCTATAGCCATCCCTATTTGGGGCAAGAGTGTCAAAATGCCAATAAATACAAAGACGAATGTGATTAGACCACTGGGTTCAACGTATTTGTCGGGTTTTGTGTCAGTGAGTATTTTAATAACCATTTAGGAAGCCTTCCTCTCGTTGTATTGATTTAATCATAGTTACATCCTATCAAACACGGGACACCCAAGGTAGTTCTTGGATATTTAGCGAGAAGGAGCACGTGCAAGTACAATTACGACGACTACGAATAAGCGTGGTTTAATGCGGCGGAGCACATGCACGTACCGCTAAGCAGCGACTAGCACCCCAAAACACCGCGTGTGAAGAAAGGCTAGTTTTGTCGAGTAATGCGAGTTCACGCAATACCATGCAAGCTAGCCAAGTGGGCGAGGAAGGACTCAGCGTTTGATGTTGACTGTTGGAAGAGGCAGGGCACATGGCGAACGGGGGCACGGATATAAATTACCACCAAGAGATTATCGTTAGCCTTGGAAAAACCCGCAGCTTAGCACAGTTGTTTTGTGCTTAGTGCCAAAATAGTTTAAATTGAAGGCACACCGCGTCTGTTACGACAAGCTTGCACACAATTAACAAAATCAAGGCCCGTAGATGAGTTCAGCCGATATTTTAAATACCAATATTGAGAACGCTTTAGAAAAAGCACGCGTAGAGTTATTGGATCAAACCGCGAGAAACAAGCTTATCAATACCCCGAGAGGGCACTCCAAAAGTATACGCATCGACGTAATTGACGAACTTTCCGAGTTTGTTTACACGCGACTGGTCGTCGAAGGAAAACATATGTTCTTTGCTCCGCGTGTAGAACAGGAAGAGGAGTCAGACCAATTCTTTGATGATGACGTATCCGATAATCCGGCCTTAGAGAAACTGCAGTCGGACAATATTTTACAGACTGCCCTGACAGATTCTCGACTCCAGCACAACCTAAGAAGGCTCCAGTATGACGCACGGACCTACGAAAGCGAGCAAGGCGTCAACGTTCTGTATTTGGCGGTAGGGTTTCTTAAATGGTACGAAGATCAGAACTCGGATGTAGTTCGCTACGCGCCACTTTTGTTAATTCCATTAAGTCTCACTCGAAAATCTGCCAACGCCCGCTTTCGCGCTGAATACACCGGCGCTGAAATAGTTACGAATCTATCAATTAAACATCGTATCTTTAACGACTTTGGAATTTCATTACCTGCGATCGAATCATTCGATGAATTTACTCCAAAAGCTTACTTCGACCAGATTCGGCTTGCGGTTACCGGTAAACCACGATGGGAAGTCTTAGACGATGATATTACGCTGTGGTTCTATTCTTTCACACGATTCCTGATGTATCGTGACTTGTCCAATAAGAACTGGCCGCCAGAAAATCAAATAGGCAATAACAGTTTGATTAAGAAGTTATTGGTAGATGGCTTTGATACCGAGAATCCGCTTTGTGGCGAAAATGATAATATTGATGAACATATTGATCTCTTGAATGCGGTGCACGTTCTGGATTGTGATAGTTCTCAAGCGATGGCAATCGAGGAGGTGAACCGCGGCAGGAATTTGGTCATTCAAGGCCCGCCAGGTACGGGTAAATCACAGACGATTGTCAATCTAATCGCCTCGGCTGTGCATCAAGGGAAGACGGTACTCTTTGTTGCTGAAAAAATGGCTGCTCTGGATGTGGTAAAACGCCGTCTGGCCAGCATCGGCCTAGGTGGGATTTGCTTAGAGCTCCACAGCAATAAATCTCGTAAGAAACTGGTGCTCGATGAACTCGATAAAACGCTAAAGTTAGGACAGCCAGAGGCGTTTGATGTCCGATCAAACTGTCAGCAATTACCTGAGATACAAGCTGAATTGAATTCATACCTGAACTCGCTACATACTGAAATCGAGAATTCCGGGTGCACACTCTTTCAAGTAGTCGGTGAACTGGTGAGGTTAACCCATCAAGAGACCTTAACCTCATCCATAACTCTCGACGGTGCAGTCTCTTGGTCACGTGGGGAGTTTGACAAAAGAAGGCAGGTATTGGATGAGTTATTAGCACATCTGCAGGAGATCGGTGATCCTACCGACCATCTCTGGAGGGGGATTGATCTGAAGGTGATTATCCCTAGCGACCTTGAAGCAATTATTAGTAAAGTTCGTGATTTATTGCCTAACTTAATTGAGGTTCGGCAATTGGCACAAGCATTAACCACGTTAAATGATGGATTACAAACAGATAGCCTTTTGGCTCTTAGCAATTCCCTCAGGTTGATTAGGTATTGCTTTCAAGTTCGAAATTTAGACGTAGATGCTATAGCAGACGACTGCTGGGATACCCAGCGAGATTACATCTCTAAGCTGGTAACCGCCGGTATTGAATACACTAATTCTCGGCGGGAATTACACGATGTCATTGATAGCACGTCGTGGAATACGGATGTATCCAAGGCAAGGAAAGCCATCAAGCGATATGGATCTTCGCTTTTCAGAATATTTCGAAAAGATTATCGGGACGCGTCGAAGACATTAAACGAACTTTTACAAGACCCGCCGCCGACAGAACTAGAGGACAAACTCAAGATTTTAGATGTCTTCATCAGTGGTCAACAAGCCGAAGAATTCATCGCGACTCCCCAGGCAACTCTGATCGGTCAAAAGGCGTTTGGCACATGTTGGCTAGGTGAGGATTCATCGTGGAGTCAACTCGAGTCCACACTTACTTGGGTAAATGAAGGTGAGAGTGAGCAATTCCCAAGTTTGTTTCGACAACTCGTGGCCGAGTTGAAATCTGATGCGCAATACGGTGAAATCCAAAAACATGCCGAACAAATATTTAAACCTACCTGCGATTCACTAGACAGTTTGCTAAGTGATCTTAATGTAAACATAAGCCAAGCCTTTAGTGTCGAGACGGTCAGGTTGGCAGACGTTAATCGACTGGAGAAGCGATTAACGCATTGGATTGAGGGAAAGGAAGCAATATATGAATGGGTTAAATATCGGCAACTAACGCATGCATTAGCAGCGTTTGGATTGGAGGCCCTAATCGCGCTAGTGGAGTCGAACAGCATCGCGTGGGACGAGGTCGTTAGGGTGTTTGAAAGCGCCTATTTTGATGCGTTATTGCGTGCCGCATATGCCAGAACTCCAGTCCTGGCAAATTTCAGTGCATTGTCCCACGAAGCCAAGATTAGCAAATTCGTTGAACTCGACAGTCTACGAATTGAAATGGCCAAGCTGGAAGTTGCGCAGAAGCATTATGAGACTATTCCCCACGGTGGAACTATTGGTGAAGTCGGCCTAGTGAAAAGAGAGATTGAAAAGAAGACTCGGCATTTACCAATCAGGAAGCTACTTGCTAAAGCTGGAAGTACAATTCAAAGTATCAAGCCGGTTTTCATGATGAGTCCATTGTCGATTGCACAGTTCCTTGACCCCGGCACGATTGAGTTTGATTTATTGGTAATTGATGAAGCGAGTCAAGTAAAACCTGTAGATGCGCTGGGCGCAATGGCTCGCTGCAAGCAGTTCGTTGTCGTTGGCGACAGTAAGCAACTCCCTCCTACGTCGTTTTTTGACCGCCGCGAAAGTGACAATGAGGACCAGGAGGATGATGCGATAGAATCCGCTGGTGTAATGGAAAGTATTTTAAGTTTGTGCTGTGCACAAAACGTCAATGAACGGATGCTGCGGTGGCATTACCGTAGCAAGCACCACACTCTGATTTCGGTTTCTAATAACGAATTTTATGACAACCGACTCAATGTGATTCCGAGTCCCCGATCGCCAGACGTGGGTGAGGGATTAATATTTAATTTTCTAGAGGAGGCCTACTACGACAGAGGAAAATCAGCAACCAATCCGATCGAAGCGGAGGCGGTTGCAGACGCGGTAATTCAGCACTTTAAGGAGTTCCCTGAAAAGACCTTGGGGGTTGGTACATTTTCTGTGCGACAACGCGACAAAATCTTGGATGAAATAGAGTTGCGACGCCGGGAGAATCCAGAGCTTGAGCAATATTTTTCGCAGTCTGGTGAAGAGCCGTTCTTCGTCAAAAATCTTGAAAATATCCAAGGTGATGAACGTGACGTCATACTTATTTCCATTTGCTATGGTAAAGATGAAGTTGGATATATGGCAATGAATTTCGGCCCGCTCAGTAACGACGGAGGCGAGCGGCGCTTAAATGTCTTGATTTCCCGAGCGCGAGAAGCTTGCGTCGTCTACTCTTGTATTGGTTCCGAAGATATCGATACCAATAGAGCTAAAGCAAAAGGAGCCAAAGCTTTAAAAGTTTTTCTGCGCTATGCTCAACACGGCTTGCTTGACAATATTGGCGGTCCAGGAAAAGACTTTGATAGCGAGTTTGAACGGCAAGTAGCAGTAGCGCTGGAAGCCGAGGGATACGAAGTACATCCACAAGTTGGGACAGCTGGATTCTTTATCGACTTGGCTATAGTCAATCCGCAAAAAAAGGGTGAGTATCTACTAGGGATTGAGTGTGACGGCGCGAATTATCATAGCTCACGTTCAGCACGAGACCGAGACCGATTACGGCGGGCTGTTTTAGAGCATCATGGTTGGAACATACACAGGATCTGGTCGACCGATTGGTTTCAACGACCAAAAGAATCTTTGAAGAAGGTCATTGATAAAATACAGCTCGCAGAAATTGGAAATGTCCCACAGCAACAAATTTCAACTGGGGCGAACGCCGGTTATCAAATTGCTCGAGAGGAAATGTCGGACGATGCGAATGAGATATCAGTGGCAACAGAAGATTATGCGGAGGTTGCGTTGCGGCGACCGTTAGCGACCTTGATACCGGACACGCCGACGTCACTATTGGCAAGACGGACCACTATGATTATCAGAGCTGAAAGTCCCGTGCACGAGACAGAGATTATACGACGATTAACGGTGAATTGGGGCGTTAAGTCATCCGGCAGTCGAATCAAAGACGCGGTTAGAGCGGCACTTCAAGCATCACTTACGGAACAGGACATCTCACAGCATGGAGATTTTTTCACTTCATCCAAAGTTGACGCTGATCGTATTCGGGACAGAACAGCTGTGACCAGTTCCAATCTAAAGAAAGCAGAGTTCCTTCCGCCAATGGAAGTGGCTAATGCGATCATCCGGTGTTTGGAAATCAATCCACGATCTGACATTGATGGGGTCTCAAAAGTCGTGTCACGTTCGCTGGGAATTAAATCGAGATCCTCGCATATTACGGATTTCATAAATTCGCAAATTGGGGATCTTGTAGTTTCTGGAAAGGTTAAACTCGTCGACGGAATTTTGGACTTACAGTAGCATCTGAAATAACTCCCCACCTTTTCCGGGCGGCGGAGGCGGGGAGCTTGTTGAGGCGTGATAGAGAGTTTTATGCGTTTTACTTGTTGTTTGTCAGTAGCGCCTGATAGGTTCGTCCAACCGGTCAGAGAGAGCGGCAGTAAACCTAGGATGATCAAAAACACGATTTTAAGGTGGGTCGCGTAAGATTTTGAGATATCAATAAAATGCACAACGGTATGGCAAATGGTCGTCGAGAAATAGACAATTTGCATTGATACAACGTCGTTAATTGTTTTGACTTGTTAGTGTTTTTTTGGTTAAAATAAGTGGGCTGGGAAACCAATATCGGCCTAAAAAAATAAAATGCGAACTTACAAGGAGTTGCAATGCCTATTTCTGTAACGTGTGATTGTGGAAAATCTTATGAACTCAGTGATGACATGGCTGGCAGACGCGGAAAGTGTCCGGAATGCGGTAGTGCTTTAGAAATTCCTGCCGTAGAGATTTCGCCAGTTGAAGTAATTCCGAGCGGGCCCCCCGATTTGGGTGAGCAGGCGGTAATGAATTGTTGGAACGACGTGCGGAATGTTCTTTTACGCGAATTTACGGTTCAAGGAGATGATGGTGAGTCGGTGGACCTTGTTTTAGCTTGGGAGGGTGGCCGTAGCCAATTTGTAATTGTTGGACTGGTAAGGTCCGTTAACGGAGATGAATGGATGAGCATTAAGTCCCCGATTGGAGTTTTGCCAGCTGAGATATTGCCGCGTGTTTGTGAAACTGTGCACGACAAGGTGTGTGGAGGTTTGGTTAAATTCGGCGACCGCTACTGGCTTCGTCATTCAGTGCCAATTGGGAATACCTTAATCGATGAATTGCTTACTCCGGTGCGGGTTGTAGCCAGCGTAGCGGATGAGATAGAAGAGATTTTTGTAGGTGGAGATGCACAATAAACGAAATGCGTCAAAGTTCTTGATTGGGACGTTAGTTTCTCGGTGGTCGTACTCGTGTGCTGGTGAAGTTCCGTTTAAACCCTACGTGTATGATCCTTACTTTGAGTGAGGATCGGTAGCGGAAGTCCCACAGACAAACAGAACAGGTTGAGCGATTGATCGAATGTTTGCCTTGCCATTAAAATTCCATTGACAAAGTCTATTCTGGATGGAGCACGGGGAAGAGCACTAGCGGACTTTCTCTCACAGTCGATCCGCCCGGGAGCGTCAAGTATGACCTGTTAGTTATGGTTAGACCGTTTACTCGAGTTTGCTGAGCAATTCCTCGTTGACGATATAGTTTTGCGAGATCCGTTATAACGCAACTCTGGCATCACAACTCGACTCGGTTGAGGGGGGGACAGGTTAACCTGTCGCGGCGCAGATGTGCCAGCCGTACTCAAAGCTCCGGATAGCGAGTTAAAAATTCAACCGCTGCAGCGGCAAAGCCCGAGAATTTGAACAATCTCACAGTTGGTGACCACACTCATTACAACGCCAACCAGGGTACCTCAACGTTTCATACGCCCAAACCACGGCCCATAACCCTAACGTGCAAATCGTCAAAAGTAGATTCGTACCTCGAGAACGATAGGGACATACTGCCAGTACGTAGTCATCGCAAGACGGACATTTCTTTGAAGAGTGCTGTTGCGCTAATCCTCGTAGAATCCGACCTGTGGATTCACGAGTATTCAATCGGCGGTCTTTACCGTATAGTCCGAACATAGGTAACGTTATCTCCTGAAAAATTCAAATCGTGTAATTCTCTAATGGCTGTGAAATCCGATCCAGACAAGCTACCACCCGAGCTGAATATTCAATTCTAGATTCCTTCAGCGCACCTAGCTGAGAACCTATATCGGATTTTAGCGAATGAAAAGAATGTATTGTAAACGTATCAGGCAGACATCTGATTTCTGGTTTGGCCATTTGGCCTAGCGATTCAGCATTTACAAAATGAGGATTCTGCCGCAGGCGAAGTAGAATTTCATCCTGCAAAGTCGCTAATGCCGGCAAACCAGAAACGTAGAACCGATAATAGGCCGGTGTAGACGAAACCGGAGCAACAACCCAGAATCTCTCGGTACCGGATCCGTCCTCCAGGCACCTCGATGTTACCTCCTGGAGGACCTGCAAAGGGACTTTTTCGCCGACCAAATCGATAACCTGATTGGTTCTTCCAATAAATTCAAAACAAGGGAGTCCTTCATGGAAGTCAATTACTTTGATTTGGTCACCAGTTCTATACCGGTACAACCCACCGAATGTTGTCATGATGACTTCGTAGGATTGGCCCATTTCTAGCCGATCAAGCAATAGCGTCTCATCGCTGGATGACTCCGTTAGGAATTCTAAGAATGTGGATTCAATGGCAGGCACATGGCCACCTGCCGTGCCCATTGGAAAACTAACGCATCCTTCCGTTGACAGCAGTCCCTTCGCTTGAACCACAATGTCAGGCTCAGATTTATTAAGCTGTTCAAGGTACTGACGTGACCCCGCGTCTCCCCAACAACTGACGAGAGAAAGCCGAGGCCAGATAGATTTAGCAAGCGACTGACGATTCTCCACAGAATTCATAAGTTGTTCGATTTGCCGGGCCCTCTTGGGACTACGCTTGAATCGGACCTTAGACTCACTTTCTAATCCCGTTACAAAGCGGGCATCCCCGGAACTTAAAGCGCGCAATAGATTTTCTTGATCACTCCCAATGGCGTTGAGGATATTCAACAGCAATGTTGGACTCCATACGCTAATCAACGACAAGTCTGGTTCAGACAGAAGTTTAAGAGCGGTTAAACCGATCACGGAGTCCGCCTGTTCGCAACTAGCAAAACTAGGGGCATCAATGAGTGCCAACCTCGCCGACAATCGTCCAATAGGACTTAGGTAGTCTTCATCAGAGTCAAATCCAATCGGAACAAATCCATTTTTGAAAGTTTGCTGAACGACAGGTGTAACCGACCAATAGCTTTTGCCGTGGAAGGCCTGTGGGTACCGGCATGCTAAGTCGTAGATCCAGGTATTCACCACGCGTATAAATGACTTTTTGAGTGATTGCGTATAGGGAATCAACTTGACTTTGCCAGACGAGCCAGTCGTCGGGACAAGACGGTACACATCCTGACTTGTGAGAACCTGCTTATCACCTTGGTGGATGCGATGCACAAAATCGGAATAGAATTCGGAATAGTCCGTGATTGGCACGGCATTCTGGAATTCTTCGACGCTCATGTCTGGAGATAACCCAAATCGCTGTGCGAATTGCGAAGGGCAAGCATGTTTCAAAATTGACTGTAGCAACTGCTTTTGAGTCTGCTTCGCGCATTTCGAGGCTGCCTTAAAACTGCGCCAGTCCCCTTTGGCAGATTGCTTCCACAGAAAATTAGCGACCCTGGCCACACTCATTTAGGTCGACCTTTCACGTACAGGGATACGAAAGGGGGTGTGGTTATCAAGTTTGTAGTTCCGCAGAAGACGCAACGCAACTTTCGTATAGTTGTCAGCATTAAGTTCCGCCAAACAGCACAGTTCATCACCACGCGGGAATCCTGGATTCAACTGGACAAAAAACTGGGCGTGAGGGTCCTTTGTTCTTAAAGTCGTCATCTCAGCAATATCTTCCTTCAACACATACCAGCCTCCCTGAGAAACAATGACGCCAAGCTCAGGATCAAACAAATTGCCACCGACCTCTGCACCTAGATAATCGAGAACTTGTTTCACATCGTCAGGAATGGAACAATCTTTATTTGGGTAAAACTCTCTGAACATCACCGGTAGAAAGTGATAAGTTTTGTATCCTTTGGAGATTAGAAACCAGTAGAACTTTTCCCCTTTTGCACGCTGCATGAGTGCATCCACTAGACACGCAAACGCAAGTAACAATTCTCGCTTTCCCCAGTACTTTCGCTGCATCACAGTGTCCCCGGAATACAAAATCGAACATGCCTTGCCGGCAATTTCAAGCTCCCGCAATTTTTGAGTCGAGAACCCTACCACCTTTCCCGTTTCAGCAGAACGAATCATCAGGACCCAATGTTTGTCTAATAGATCCTTAGTGAATGTTTCCTGCGATACATTGTCATAGCACTGATGCATTAACTGAAACATCATCACTGACTCATCCGCTGTAATTTCATCGACGGTTCTTAATTCCCAAGTTATTTCTTTATTCATGATGCATTCCTCTACAACCAACCTAACTCGAGATAAATCGGGCGGTCATCCAAACCAAACTGAGATTTTTCATTAAATTTCCAAGATACAAGGAACAACTCGGCAGCAAATGTATGCTTCGACAAATCCTTTACCAGTTGATAGCACTTATGAGATTCATGCATTCCTAGAGCGATATACTCGGCCTCCCGCCTTTTCCCCTCCAACAGTACAGATCCGAGTAGTGGCAAGATGCAATCTGGATCAGCCTTTGAGTCGACCAGTGGTAATACCGCGGTCAAATAATTAAAGTCATATGGGGGTTTATGGATCAGTGGCTGTCCCCGCAGTTTGTACCAGCAATTCAATGGATAACGGCACCATTGCAACCAGCGAGGATAGGATTTAATGACCAACTGCTTCACAGCCCGCTGGTCGATCACTCCCATGACCGATTCCCATTTCCCTCCATTTGTAGTCACAAAGAAACTGCCGTCATATAGCTCTTCGCACTGAGCTAGCCAGCCGTCTAACTGGTAAGACGGAAACAGCTGATACTGGCTGCCTAGCTCAGAAAGGCCACTTACAATCTGTTGGGCTGTTCTACATTCAATGCGGTTTGCCAGATGGTCGGATTGTCCCATCGCGTCAACTGGAATAAGAAATGTCGAGTACCGACCAATCGAATGATAAAATGGCAACCCAGCACGGCCACTAGTGAGTAAGTGTCGAGCCCGTTGATTACCTTCAAGAATGGTAGAGAAATACCACCTTGGCTGATTCGTTGTGTTGTGCAATTGTTCCATAGCTCGATAGCCGCGGGCTACCAAACCTCGATTGCGATATTCAGGGATACAACGCAACGTACTTAAATAGCCAATTCGTGTTTCCTTGCCGTTGACAAACATCTTGCGAATACTACGACAAGCAAAACCGACCATCACATCACGAGCGGTATCGCGACAAATCATCACGTCTGTCTCGGCCCCATCAGGGCACGAGGATTGAAAGAACGAGGGCTCTGATTCGTACGTAACTGTTGCCAAAGAACTTTCCATTGGAGTCTCCCGCAACACGTGCCGAAGCTGCGCATCGTCAGCGGACGTTGCCAGATCGAAAACGTATCTTACCATTGCGCGCTCCTTTCCTATTATTCAGCCTTAATCAGTTCGCCCTGCCAGTTTTCATCCCCTAGCGGCAGGCCACTTCGACCCGAAACGTCGAAGCGATGCATCGCATTGATCACAAGATAATTGGCCAATCGATAGGGAGTGCGAAAATTGACCCTCGTACGGGCCCGCCGCATGATGCTTGGCCAAGAGTAGAACTCTTTTCGTGCCTTCAGGCACATGTCTTCCAAATCTCCGGGCGTCATGTTGGCCGGCGTAAATGGAATCATGTTGTAGCGGTAGTCGTCATCAAGCCACCACGCATCAAACAGAAGTCGTCCTTCTGATTCCATTCGTTTATATAACGGAGTTCCCGGAAATGGCGTTACGTGGTTAAAGGCCCCGATAAACAACCCGTTAGACTTGGCAAATTCCATAGTCTTCCTGAATGATTCTGGGCCGTCATTATCGTATCCAAAGATAAATGTACCATATACGCAGATATTGTGCTTACGTAACCGGTCAAGTGCTTCGGCCGGACCACCCTTCATTAAATTGAAGCCTTTATTCATTTGCCTTAAAGTTGATTCGTCTAGTGATTCGAATCCAACAAGAATCCCCACACAACCGCTAGCTTGCATCAGCCGCAAGGCTTCATCGTCATATGCCACATTGATTGCCGACTGACTTACCCAGCGGATTTTCAATGGAATCAAAGCTCGCATGAACTCTTTGGCTTCGTCGAGATTAGACGTGATGTTGTC
>Ga0315334_10000821_pt1 | contig 18971 bp, 26 predicted proteins | sample M150034915metaG_FD_205555 | JGI IMG/M metagenome (GOLD analysis project Ga0315334, IMG submission 205555) | Ammonia-oxidizing marine archaeal communities from Monterey Bay, California, United States - M1 500m 34915 | ecosystem: Environmental > Aquatic > Marine > Intertidal zone | place: USA... | reverse complement strand
CTTCCGACAAACATGTTGGAGGTAACGGGACTCGACAAGAGTGCGCCGGAAAGGATCGGAGGACTTCAGGACGGCTCGATCGGACTTGAAGGATACTTCAACGCCGCGACCGACAAGTCGCACGATGTTTTCAAAACCCGAACGACCGCTCGAACGGTCACAATTGCGATCGGTGGAAATACTTCCACCAACCCAAAGATGGCGGGAGAATACATAATCGAAAATTATGATATTTCTCTCGGCGATGATCGATCCCTGACATGGAGCGTAACGTTGCAATTAGCCGACGGAACTGTTCCGACTTGGACTACTGTCGCGTAATGGCTTTTAAACTACGATCGACTAATGAATTGCTGACGTTCAAGGCGCAACCCGAATTGGACGAGATGAAAATCATGGTCAAAAGTAATGTGACCCTGAAGGTCTTTTTTGACCTTCAGGTCTTGTTAGCATCGCAGGACGCAGAAAAAATGCAAGAGGGGTTCGAGTCTTTTGCAACTGACGTCCTACAAAGCTGGGATGTAACCGACGACGATGGCACTTCGATTCCGACTGATTCAGACGGGTTCGGACAGTTGCCATTTACTCTCGCGCTTGCTGTCTTGACGGCATGGGTGGAGCAAGTGTCGTCGTCGGGGGAAGTCTCAAGGCTGACGCGAAACGGTTTCTCACCGTCGGCGGCGGAAGCGATCGGGACGGTCAGCCAGTAACGAAGCCAACCGAGTTATCGGTTGCAGAAATGATCGACGGGATGGCACAGCGTTATGGCTGTCCTCCGTCGGTCATTATGGAAGAACCCGTGTCAGTTCTTCCGATAGTTGAACTCGCTCTCATGAGAGAGGCGGACGACAGAAAAAAGATGGAGAGTAAGGCAAAGAGATAATGGCAAACGTCGGCGATTTAGTTGTACATATAAAGGGAGATTCAGCGAACCTCGACAGCGCGTTGAAGAGGTCGAGCGACCGCATGAAAAAGATGGGCGGGCAGTTCCGTTCCATCGGAAAGAAAATGATGCTCGGCGTTACGATGCCGATTTTGGGAATTGCTGGTTCAGCAATTCACACGGCGGCGCAATTCGAAAAGTCGATGAATAAGGTCAGCGCATTGAGCGGCGCAACGGGAAAAGACTTGGACGCCCTCAGAGATCAATCGCGCGAACTTGGAAGGACAACAATGTTCGCCGCTACCGAAGCGGCGGAAGCGCAGGGATTCCTCGCGATGGCAGGATTCAAAACTAACGAGATACTCGGAGCGATGCCCGCTGTTCTTAACTTAGCGGCGGCGGGACAATTAGAGATCGGACGAACCGCGGATATCGCATCAAACATCATGTCAGGTTATGGAATGACGACAGAGGAACTCGGTCATGCGACAGATGTTTTGGCAAAAGCTATGACGAGTGCCAACGTGGACATGGAGATGTTGGGAACTTCCTTTACATATGCTGGCGCACTCGCGGCGACGACAGGAGTGGAATTCGAAGATTTAACGGCAATGATGGCGATCATGGGTAATGCTGGCATACAGGGTTCTAAGTCTGGGACGCAGTTGGCGGAAGCGATTCGATCAATGATTAGTCCTTCCGAAGAAGCCCTTCCCTTAATGAAAAAAATGGGCTTATCGTTTATGGACGCGGAAGGAAACCTGAAACCGTTTGTCGATGTCATGGAACAACTGGAAAGGGAAGGGGCTAGCGCGTCATCCATGATTGATATATTCGGCGCAAGGGCTGGATCAGGTATGGCGGCTGTGCTTATGCAGGGATCGGAGGCTCTTAGAGATATGCGCGACGAGTTAAGAAACGCTGGCGGAACTGCAAAGGAAGTCGCCGAAGTTCAGATGCGGGGACTCTCCGGAGAGATGAAAGAGTTCACGTCGGCGGCGGAAGGCGCGAAGATCGAAATGGGAAACGAATTACTCCCGATTCTGACAGACCTTTTAAACGATCATCTCACGCCTTTAATCCAAAAGTTCTCAGAACTCGATGAGGAAACCAAAAAGTTCATAGTTTTCGGCATGATCATTGCGGCGGCAGTTGCGCCGTTAATGGTGCTAATCGGATTGCTGATGCCGCTCCTTCTGTTCTTGTTCGCCACTCCGATCGGATTGGCGTTGATCGGAATTGCACTTGCAATCGGGTTGATATATTGGGCGTTAAAAGATTGGGAAGAAATGCAGAGAACGGTTAATGAACTTTGGGAAGAATTGGGCTACATTATCTCGGAACAGTTCGGGCAGGAGACTTGGAATAACTTCTCTCAAATCGTGGAGGGGGCGGTCAATGGAATGATCGAGTTAGTGAAGGGACTTTGGGCGGCTTTCGTGGAAGGAGATGAAGACAAAGCGGAAAAACATTTCGAAAAAATGTGGGGACATTTCGGCTCTGCGGCTTTGGGTATTTTCGATACCGTATGGGAAGGGTTCAAACACATGATCAACGATATGGGGACAGACCTCATGGGTGAGGAGCGATGGAACAAATTCAAGAATATTTTTATACCGATATTTGATTTTATAGGGGATTACTTCAAAACAACCATCGAAAGTTTTGTGGGTCTGTGGAAGGGGGTATGGACTCTAATCAAAGGTGTTTTCTCAGGGGACATGTCTCTCATGGCTGACGGGGTGAAACAGATGGCGAATGCTGTTGGGAAATATCTTAACTGGTTTATTGACAAGCTAAATAAAATCTTACCCGAAAAATGGGATCTCCCAAAATTCGAGGAATTTGATACGCTCGCGATGAAAGAGAAAAGACGATTAGACGCCACCATTGCTCAAGAAAATCAAGGCTTTGGACAGGCGGATAGCCGATGGGCGAGAAACTATGGTCGACCAGTTCCGGATGCTTATGGAAGCGGAGGGTTTAATGTTACGGTTAACATGACGGGCGACACATATGGGATGGACGACTTTGATGCGAAGGTTTCCGAAGCTATCAAAGGCGGTATACAGCGAGGCGGATTTCAAGGAGTAATTGACTAATGGCTGATGAATTAAGACATATCGACGTCGGGACAACTTTGACGGAAGCCGAATGGGAGGGAATCGATTCGCATCAATTTCAGGGACAGGCAATCGGAGACACTCTTCATGCCACGTCAACTTCGCAATTATCAAGGTTACAGATTGGCGCAACGGATACGGTGCTGACGGTATCGGGTGGACTTCCGGCATGGCTGGCAATCACTAAGGTTGGAACAATCAGTTCAGGGCTTTGGCAAGGAACTCCCGTCACAGAAGTTTATGGCGGTACTGGTCAATCGACATGGACGACAGGAGATGTTCCATATGCAAGCGGCGCGAACACTCTTGCCAAATTAGGTATAGGGGGAGTCAATCAGCAATTAAGAGTTTCAGCAGGGGGAATCCCTGAATGGTTTACCGCCTCATCAGGGGGAGTTACTACAGGAAAAGCCATAGCGATGGCAATAGTTTTTTAAGGAGAATGAAATGGCGAATCCACCCGACATAGTGGCTGTAGAACATATTTATGGACAGAATCAAACGACCAAATTATCGGCAATTACAGCCACAGCTATTATGGATGCAGTTCCTACGAATTACACCCATAAGGTCAACATGATAATCGTCTCAAATATTGATGGAACTAATAACTGTGACATTGATATTTATATAGATGAAAACACCGTGGCAACTTATATAGCCAAGACAATTACAATCCCTGCGGATTCATCTCTCAATCTTATAGATACACCTTTATATATAAACCACAACGCAAGCGGGACAGGAAACAGATTAATGGCAGTTGCTCAAACTGTTGATGACCTAGATATTGTTGTAAGTTATGAAGCCATCACGGATGTTGCTTAATGCCCAATTACCGAATCCCAAGTAACAGCGATAATGATGCCAATGGCATGTGGAAAATGAACGCTGTCCGAAAGGCTAGGGAAGGTGGCGAATGGCCTGATGCTCATATCCCTGCTTCATGGACACCTTATTATATTAGGCGATATTCTGGTGATACCGTCACCATAACAGATGGAAATGCCGCGGCAACAAATGCGGGAGCGGCAAGCACTATGACAGGCAATTGGTCAATGGATGCTAATTGGAATAATGTTGACGCTATTTCTTTTAATCTTACTCAAACAGGTTCTCATACAGGATACAAAATATTCGGAGCTGGTTTTGGAGTCTCGACCTCTTCATGGATGTCATCAGGTGCGCCAACGTGGATGGGAAAGATATATTCAGGGAATGGCTGTGTTACTGCAAATGTTATTTACGATACTGGCTTTGTATATCCGGGATATCCAATGGGAAGTGATGTATGGGGGGATTATTTTGCAGGGGTGACTCAAGGGGCATCCGTTGGGGCTTTTCAGTTTTTGAGGTATCCTGACCCTTCCACTCCTTACAGCGGGTCGGGGGCAATGCCACTTTTAAGTTTTGGGTCAACGTATACAATCGCTTTCGCTTATCGAGTTGGAGGAACGACCGCAGTTACCTATAGGGGAAGTACAGCGGGAAATTTTATTGGTGGAGGATATGGGGGAAACACAATCACATTAAGTGATGGAAACGTCATTACTCAAAATATAGCAACATGTGGAACTTTTTCTGATTCGGTTCCTTTTGGCAGCAATAATGGAACTAATTATCAATTGGGTATATTTCCAGTAATGCCATATCTATTTCTAGTGTAGGGAGAAATTATGCCTAGAATACCTAATACTACTGATGCCAACGGGATATGGGATTTAAATGAGCAACGCAATGCCGCCTATGGAGAAGTATGGCCTCTTCCTTTCGTTCCTATACCTGCTTGGGCAGGAGATAGATACTTTAGTTATAGCGGTTATGGTTCAGGTGGAAGTAGTGGTTACCAGATACGTTATGAATATTGCAACAGCGTTACTCTTGCATCTGCTTGGACAATACCTTCAACGTACACAATGAATTGGTATCAGCGTTGGAACTATACAGGGAAGATGTCTAATCAGGCTCGAATTGTAAACGCAGGAGGATACGCCAATTGGGGTTCTGCTCAGAATTGGATATATTACCTAACTACTGCCACTTTTGCATATTCAACGAGTTTTGGTGCTTATGCACCATATTCATTCTATGCCGCCAGAGGTGGAAGTGACGGAACAACAGGAATATATGGAGGGGGCTACAATTGGACTTCCGGTGGGCCAACAAGTAATAAAAATAAGATTACTATTGCATCTACAGGTACTTCTACAGCCCATGGGAGCTTATATGGAACTCGTGATAAAGGAGGAAGTGCAAGTGGGGCAACTTATTTCTGTACGTTTGGAGGAACCAGTTCAAGTTCAGCTAATACAAATTGGGACTATGAAACCTTTGCAACTGGAGGAACATCTACTAATGCAGGGAACTTAGAAGGTGGAGGTAGCCCTAGATATAACTTTGATTGTGACGCTATTGACGGTGGTTTAGGAAGTTCACGAATAGTTCTTGCAGGTGGTGCTTGGCAAGGTGGTGGACATGCAAACGCTATGTTCCATTACACTACGGCATCATGGGGTGTTGGTACTGATTATGGAAACATGGCAAACGCTAGAGAAGCAAACAGTACAACAGGAAATGGAACTTATGGAATGATTGCAGGGGGACAGGGGTTATCTGCTTACGAATCCGGTACTTTACTTTTTAATATCGGAACATTGGCTTTAGCTACTGTGGGGGCTAACGCATTGAATTATGGTGTTACTACAAACGGAGCAGGAGTAGGAAATCAATAATGGTTGACTTAATTAAAAGAGAAGAGCAGTTTGACCTTGCGAAAGTATACGAACATATCTCGACAGGTTTAGACACAATGACTCCTGACAAGTTAGTAAAAGTGTCAGAAAAGATGGTTGAGATTGATAGGGCAAATAAAAGTCTTGGTCGAACTCAAACTCAGACAACGAACCAGTTGATGACTCTCACCATGTTAACCGATGCTCCTTATAGAAGATTGCGTCAATGTCTTGCTCAGATTGAGGATAGAAGAAAGGCTATTGAATCACAATACTTCCAAATGAGGAAAATGGAAGTCACTTTAAAAAAGTGGCAACGTCAAGCAGAAGAAGGAGATGAGTTAGCTGAAATCAGGATAGAGGAAACTTTATACCAACAGGAGAGAGGTAAAATCTATCTTGATGGAGCGTTTAAAGAACTTGCAGTTTTCCAAGAAGCCTATGAAGAGATAAGAGTTAACAATGGCATCCCTGAGAATTGGGATGAAATGGATGCAGAACGTGATGAAATAAAACATCACATTCGCCAAGCGTTTCGTCAGGGTCATAGGGATATGATTCTTCAAGGTAGGATTACCAACGGTAATGCAGAATACTTTGAACAGTATGGCATTCACCTACAATCTGCTCAAAAGATTATCGGGAATTATATTGCTCATTGTGAAGAATTAATTGAACAAGGGTCTATGCCAAGGGTAACTCATTTATATGCGTTTCTTGATGACATGGTAGAACAGTTCGGGGATGCCCATCAGGATGTTTTGAATCACATTGGGTTAGATAAATTATTAAGAGGGGAATTCCTATACAGGGAGGACAAGCATGGCAATTCTGAAGTATAAATTAGTTGCAAGGGAAGAACAGCCTCGTTACATCTTTGATGCGCCCAGCTTTCGGCATCCCACAGAAATTTCTAGTGACCCCCAAACATTTTGGGCAGTTGGAATAGGACTTGGCGGTGGAACTCTACTTACCCATGCAGAACTCTTAACTTTTGTACAAGAGATTCATGCGATTCAGCCTTATAGAACTCAGGTAGACCCAAGTGACATAGGAAATCCGATTGAAATGAGAGATATGACGGACGCCGAAGTTGAAACAATGGTTTCGGATTGGTGTATAGAAAAAGCCCATACAAACCTCGATGGAAGATAAAATTACAGATGCAGATATAGCGAAATTATGTGCTGAGAATCCTCTGGCAAATGAGCAACTTAGAAGGATTGTTGCAGAGCGACAAAGGGATGAACTGAAGGCAGAATTAAATGGTGACAACAACCTACGAACTTCAAGTTGACTGGGACAATAACGGGGATTTTATCGGCACTTATGACGATATAACTTCGGACGTTCTGAGCGTTAGTTTCCGACGCGGTAGAGACTACGCGTCGCAACTAACGGGGAACTCTTCTGCCGGAAAATTTACGGCAATTCTCAACAATGAATCTGGAAAGTATTCGCCTCTAAATGCCTCCTCTGTTTTAGCAGGAAACATTCTTCCGGCGCGGTCGGTAAGATTCGGAACTGGCGTATCTGCCTCGTTTCCCTATACCTTTCCTTTTAATTTCTCCACAGAAGCGCAGGACATGTGGGTGGGCAAACTTCAAACAATTGCACCGAAGCCAGCGTCGACCGCTCTTGCGACGTGTACTCTGGAAGCATATGGCGCACTCGGTTTTCTAAATGAGTTCATGCCGAAGTCGACAACGGAACTCAACATCCGCACAGATCAAGCAATCGGGGCGATTCTTGATGCGGCGGATTGGTCGGCTACCGACAGGACTCTCGCAGAGGGTAAGACCACAATGACCCGATGGTGGACAACAGATCAAGCAACCATCAAAGCCCTGAGACTTGTCGAAGAAACCGAAGCCGGATTCGTCCGCGAATCATACGACGGGAAGATTGTTTTCGAGTCTCGCGAAACGCGATTGAACCCACCTTATGATGCGTCACTTGTAACGTTCAGCGACGCGGGAGGAGCGACACATTCTTACATGACATTAAAACAGGAAGACCCGCTCGGAACTGTCGTGAATCACGTCGAAGCGGTTTATCGAGGATATACGTTCTCTTACTTTGCTGATCTCTGGACACTTGGGGACACGGGGGCGGATAGTCCGATGCTTACGCCAAGCGAACAGAGAATGTGGATTGCAAGTTATCCGAACACAAATTCTCCGCTCGACGCCATTGAAGTTAACGAATGGCATGACGTGACAGCCAGTACGGATTACAGGGGGAATCTGGCGGCAGACGGAAGCGGAAACGATATGACAACCTATCTCGATGTCGATGTCGTAAAGACAGCGACACAGATGATTATTACTGTCACCAATACACACACAACTGACGACGTATTTATAACACTCCTCAAGGCGCGAGGGGACAGCGTACAGGGAGATGATCCGGTCATCGTCCAAGCGGTTGATAGTGCGAGCCAAGCGATCTTCGGAGATCGTATGCACACGGCGGCGACAGAGTTCATCCCGACACATGTTCAAGCGCAATCATGGTGTAATTATCACATGTCGATTTTTAAATCTCCCGTGCCGATTTTGACAATGACATTTAATGCAAATGTTTCGCAGAATAATATGGATCAAGCGATAGCGAGAGACATATCAGATCGCGTTACAGTCGTTGCACAGAACAACGCAAACCTCGGAATTAATTCGGAATTTTTTATTGAGAATATTTTCCATAAAATCGAACAGGGCGGGACGGTTCACAATGTGACATGGATGCTCTCTCCGGCGATTGGTGGGTATTCGCAATTGTGGAAACTCGATCAGGGAATATTAGGTCAATCAGTAGTTCCGGCGTTTTAGGAGACGGTTATGGCTTGGACAGCACCGCTTACATGGAGCGAAACGATGGTCACGGCATCGGTGATGAACACGTATATTCGTGATAATTTTCTCGCATTGTCGACGCACACTCACACGGGCGCGGCGGGTGACGGAGGAAGTGTCCTCGATGTCGGTGGAACTTATACGGGACAGACAGACATGGCACTTAACAGCAACCCATTGGCGTCGTTCGTTTGGGCGGGAGAACTCCGGCGAGTAAATACCAACCTGAGATATTACAACGGGACAGAAGTTGTGCAATTAGATTCGGACGCGGACGCATCGATGCCAAGTGCCAGAACACTTGGGCTGGGTGCGACGCAAGCGGCGGCAGGGAATCATACCCATTAAGGATTAAACATGGCAGACAGAACAGGCGAAGAACAACAAGCAATCTGCACCCATATTCGCACCGCAGTATTAAGCGCGGAAAATAGCGGGCTAGACATAACGACAGACCCTCCCGAAGCCCTTATCATCACGGCAGATTACATGGGAACGATCGAATTTATAACGAGTAAAGAATCCTTATCGATTAGCGATATGGAGGCTAAGTGGACAGCCCATTCGAGCGGTTGTTCTGATTGTAATGGCTGGAGTTTGTAATGGCTTGGACAGCACCGAAAACATGGGCAACCGACGAGATTATTCTGGCGTCCGGTACGGGATCGCTTAACGAACAAATCAGAGACAACATGAACCAACTCTCTGTCCACGCCCACACGGGCGCGGCAGGAGATGGATCAGCGACGTTGTCAGGAGTTTCGTTTTCTAATATCGCAGGATTTCAATTCGCAGACCAATCGACAAACCCGACGGTCACGGGGACGATTCAAAGAAACAGCGTCGATATTCTTTATTACGACGGAAGCGTTGCGGTGGATTTAACGGCGGCAGATCAAGCGGCTGGGACGCCGTCTCTGCGAAGTCTGGGAACAGGAGCAACGGAAGCGGCGGCGGGTGACCATCAGCATACGATCTCGACATCAGAAACGGCACAGACCGCGCCGACCTATGCCGCTGGATCGGCTTGGAATGGAGGCGATACAGGGGTTTATACGATAGGAAATAGCACTTATACCGCGACAGGGTCGAACAAAATTCTCGTTGCGAATTTCTGGTATGGCGCAAAGAATACATATATTCCGAGCGGGCTTGGATTCATTGGAGCGTTCACGTACGATCTGGCTTTTATATATAACAGCGCAACTAAAAAGACCGTCAGCGGAGTGACCCCTGCGGCATCTTCGGATCAGAATGTCGGAACGGTGATTTACTCGTGCCAGTTCTTACCAAACGGAACAGCGTCCACAGCTTGGTCATTAACGGCAAATAAAACATCCACCAACGGAACGACATATATTCTGACAGGCGTTGCAAAGATAAACATCATCGAAGTTGCGGTGACTATGTAAGGAAATAAAAAATGAGCAGAGACACAGACGTCTCGTTCTTGCTCAACCAGTTAGACGATTTAAAAAGAAGAGTATTTAGAGACGAAGAAGGACAAAGCATGACACGAAAAATAGCATCTTACGGATTAGGTCTTGGGATAACCGGTTTGGCAATCGGGGCATATTTATTGATCAGACACCTAAAAGACGGAGCATGAAATGGCGATGGACAGCTTTGATAGTGTATTTGGTGATCTGTATCTATGACTTTGTTGTAGTGCCTGTGTACTACGGAGTGGCGAGAATGGGATTGGATTTAGCGGATTACATGAGTCATTTACAGGAGATTGAAGACCCTATCGTGCAACTTGAATACCTCAAGAAATTGGTCAGCCAACACGAGCCATTTACTCTGAAAGGTGGTGGATTATTTCACCTGTCCTTTGGTGCTATCTTGACTGGAAGTAGTGTAATGGGAAAGAAGGATTAATATGGATATGTTAAAGATGAAGGTTTCGACGATATTAACGATGGCGTTAATCGTCTCGTTGTTTTTAGTTGGGATTGTTGGGCTGGTTCTCAGCTACTTGAACCCTCTCGAATTTATCCTTCCTTATGTAACGACGTGCGTTGATTATATGGGGTGTTGGCTAGAACCTTCCCTTATGTACGCGAACGGGCTTATCGAGCCTGTTAATGCAAATTGGATTATTTCCCTTCCCGTTTCGATTGCCATTCTTCTGACAGGGGCTATACAGCCCGAATCTCGCAAAGCCATTCGTTCGCTTTCTCCGAAATTAACTTCCGCATTTCGTAAGGTCAAACGCTGGCGCGACGTCGTATTCGAGAAAGTCGATTATCTAAATTCTGAATCTACAAAGTGGCGTCGTGCATTTACCATGCTACGTTCTCCATATATTTTTCTAACAAAATATATGGGATTATCGCCTCAAATGGCTATCTCGTTCTTAGCTGTGGGAGGGGTGGCGACTTCGGCGGTCACCGTGGATCAGACCTTGATGGCGGACAGGTGCTTTTCCTGCGGAGATTACGGAGAATATAACGCTCCGAATGATAAGCCGATAGACAAAGAGTATGCGGACAATACGCTGGGAATTAATCTTGGGGCTGTCCCTGTAAGAGAAATTATTCTGGAGAATATTTCGACAGGTGAAATCTACAAAGGAGGATCGGGGAATAGTGATGCCTCGGTGATCCCGTCGGTATGCGATGCAGTCGATCCGGCAAAGGTTGGAACTGCGAAATGTCCGGCAGTTATAGTCAGCGGAAAGCCAGCAATCGCGGCGAGCGGAGAGACTCCGGCATTCGTTGCAACCCGAATAACCATCGGGACGTTAATCGTGGAGTCCTCAAGATGTAAGACAATGACGTTCGAATCGATAGACGCACACTCCGTGGTCGTGGACTCGAACTTCGCGGACGGGCTAAGTATCTATCAACAAGCCGGAACAGCACCGAACCGAACTGCGATGGGGGGTTTCCATATGGCTAACTCTCTAAGTACCACGGGGGGAACGTATGATCGAATCGTCATAGCGGCAACCACTTCGGGAGTAAATGGGCGGATCGGAACTTTGAAATTGAGCAACGTTTATTCGAAAGGCGGAGCAGGGTGCGTTTTTAAAAATCTTGACATCGGAACTTTGAAAATAGTCCAGAACGAAGTCGGACACGATTCGTCGCTTTTAACCAAGGAGTTCCAAATCAAGGACTCCGTTTTGGGATATACGTGGGCTGTTTCTAACAATGTTGAACTGATCCTTCCAGAGCCAGCGATCGAGAATGCGAATCCGTAATGACAAAATTATCGTGTCATACATGTGTCTGGTTAGACGAAAGAGAGCGCAAAGCGCGAGAGTTGAACACGGGACTCGATCCGGTGTTACAACAAAGAAAAAACCATCGTCTGATATTCCATCCACGATATGCAAAGGAATCAAAGGAGTTTAATTAATGGAGTTTGGAAAAATACGACCGCAGATTATGATCGCCATTTTATGCGCGACCGCTTTCTCGTGTGTTGGTTTATGGGTTGGGGTTCAACTTCAGGCTGTGGAGGTGATTACCGCAATAATAGGAGCGTTATTCGGTTTCCTCGCGGGTGTTTCGTTGAAAGTGCTGGAGAACGAGTAGTGATTTTTAAGCCCAAGGCTTACTGCCCGAAGTGTAAGAAAAACAGAAGTCTTCATCAGGCACGATCGCAGATCGTGCAGATGACTTCAGGAACGACGCGAAACGCCGTTCGTGGAGTGTGTGGAATCTGTTCATCCAACGTCTTTCAATTTGTGAAAAGTGGTAATATGGTTTCTCGGATGCGGACTTGGATATCCGCACCCGTCGGAAAGCGTGGGACTAGCCCTCCTCATAAAGACTAAACAGAACGGCTCGCTTTTTTTAACCTTGTTTGACGAGCCTTCTGGGGATTATCTCCAAGAGTCCCACGCGATCCTCTAAATCGAAACTAACTGCCAGCCAGCCCCGACGTTTTCAAAGCGATTGTCACCTTCAAGAATATCAAGGATATCGCTCTCCTCGACCCCTCTCAGCGACGACACTATGCGTTCGAGTGTCATCGTACCGTTATCCTCTAAAAGAACGTGTATTCGCTCTCCTAGCGGCATATCTGAACGAAACAACGGATGTCGTCTTGCGTCCATAGCTTTGAACTTGACCGCACCTTCTCCCCATAGGATTTGCATCCCGACAGGAGCAAGGGTTTTTCCGAGGTTTATTTTTTGATGAACCAAGGCAACATCAACAACGTCCGAGTTTGATTGTGTTGGAGCGCGAAATTCCCAGACGGTTCTCGCGAAGTTTCTCCAGACAACAGAGCCGAACGGACTTCCAGACTTATCCTCTTGCTTGGTCGTGTGACCAATCAAGAGCGTCGCGACCTGTCCTTTTGAAGTCTTCAGAGATCGAATTGCGCGGGAGTATTTTGATGTTACTTCCGGATCAATTGCGTTCCCTCCACATGACGGAATTATGGAATCGATTACAACAAGCTGGATATCGAGTTTGGTGACAAGTCTCCGAATGACGTCGATTTCGTTGGTAAACGGTTCGGCACAGAACCGATAATGAATGTTGACGTTCGGCGATATGTTCATGCCGTGAGCGATGAGGTCTGCCCGATGTTTCGACTCGTCGGGGTCTGCCTCCCAATCGAGATAAAGGACGTTTCCTCCCGACGCGTTGAGGCGATTTTCGCTGTTTCCGGTCTGCATCAGCATTGCCAAATAAAGACAGAACAGGGACTTACCAACCCCGCCGCGCCCGTAAATAATCGTCGGCGAACCTTCAAAAATAAACGGTGACACGATGAACGGTTTTTGTCCTTTGTCCTCAAGGGTCGCGAGATTCAGTACGGGTTCTCCCATGCGGAATCGGTCGAGGACTGTGATCGACATTTGTTTGAACATGATTTTCCAGTCGCCTTGCTCGATCCAATCGCCGCCGAACTCGACACAATCGTCGATCAGGTTTTTGAATGTTGAAAGTAGACCAGCACGTCCGCGCGTTATCATTGCCTCGCTCTCCGGTCTGTCGGCGAATTCGACTTTGATTTCGGCTTTCGTTTCTTCCGATCGAGTATGGAATCTGTCGATTGTCATTCTGATGTTTCGGTCGTGCCAAGTAAGCGTATAAATTTCGCCATCGACTTCCATTTCTGGAGGTTGTGGCTGTGCATCGCTCTCGTATTGATACGTCATAATGAAATCCCTCCTCGCTTGTTTCGTTTTGCAGAGACGTTCGGCTGGCTAGGAGCGCGATATGGGGGTTTCTCCTCCTTTACTGTCTCGATAGTGTCGAGAACATCGAGGAGCGTCTCTCTGAGAACCAGAGAGACGTCCTTGATCGTGCGCTCCATAGATCGTTCCGACTCTTTGCGAGCCAAATCTGCTTGTCGCAGTTGCCATTGGTAATCGCAGAAAGCCGGAGCGACCTGATAGTCGTGGGTATTACAGCCGTTCGCTCCGCAATATAGCGGAGTTCCCACTATATTCCTTCGTCTTCGTCAGGGAGATTCACGATCTCTTTGAGGAGATCGTTATATGAACCCCTTCCGGAAGAGACGTAGTCCGAGGACTTGGCAATCCCCAGCCTTTTGAATCGATCCATCGCCCATGCGAGGTCGTGTCCTCTGGCAAGAACTGCCTCTTTGAACGCGACTCCGTCTTTGATGGGGAAAGCATCGTCGATTCTTTTATCGACAGTCGAGTCGGGGGCAATAGTCATTGCTCCGTCCTCATAGACGGGGGATTCGGGCTTTGGTTTGATCTCCGTGATTGTTGCTCCGTCTTTGACCAGAGCATCGACCATCGGAGAATCGTATGGCGGCTCGACCCATTCTACGAAGTCCGTGCCGTTTGTTCGAGATTGAATATATCCGAACAGACTATCAGACAGCGCGAACAGTAAGCCGTTATTAATAAGAAAGGCGTCTTCGTCCTCTCCCTCGTACCATTTCGCGGTCATTGCTCCGTCTTCGGTCATGATCTCCCGCGCCAGCATCAACGCAGTTCGTGCGTTGGACGCTGTCGCTCGATATCTTTCCTCCGGTCGAAGGTCTTTCGTATAGTCGGGGATTCGGACATTGTCCACAACGGAGCGATTAATCGCTTTCCCGTTATTGGTCGGCGGATTATATGTCCCTTTCTCTGCTTCTTTCCAGAGGTCGTCACCGCCGTCCGGTTGACCCTCGGAGTCGATGTCGTACTGAGAGATTTTCCAGTACCAGTTCCACGTCTTGTCCTGATCCTCTGTTGAGTAATCGGTTTTTTTGAGGTTGTCCGCCTCGAACTGGCAGAGGACGTGATCGCCCTGCCTTGGTATTTTGTCTCCGGCATCCTGCTTCGACAGCGTGATGTTGGAGGTCGGGTACTTAGGCGAAATCGCCTTGATGTCCCCTGTTAGTTTGTACGCCCAGTCGATGTCCTGAACGTTTGTGATCAAAATTCGATCACGAAAAATGGTATCCATACAGCCCTCCTATGACTCTGGATTAGTTTATTGTGGACAGGCTACCTTAACAGATTAAATAAAAGCAGTCTTGGATTTACTGCCAAGCGGTCGCCCTTCTGGTTGTCTTTTGTACTCGTTGGGAAACGGGATGTACCAGACGCCGTTAAAGTTCAACTCGGCTGAATACTTTTTGTAAGCATTCAGCCCGAATCGACCATCGCGGGCAAGCTGGTTCACTCTCGTTCGACTGATGCCGAGAATCTCGGCAGTCTCGCGAGCCGTTCTCCACACGAATTGTGTTGCGGTAGTCATTATCCCTCCTTTATAAACTACCTGATTATATAAGAAAATTAAGCGGTTAACAGTCCGAACGCTTTGGTTCGCAACTTAGTTCCTGAGAACCTGTTCGTCGAGAGAATCGAGTTAAAATGCCTCTCGTTCTGCATGGCTGGATTGGCGACAGAGTCTAGCTTATTTCCAATCGGGCGATAGTAATCGAGATACTCGCAGATCGCGTTATACGCGTCCCACTTTGTAAGCCCGAATGTTCCTCTCCCTCTGCGGAATGTTTGGAGACAAGTGTCATATAAATAATTATTGGACAGGCGATTTTTATCGTCGGGAGTTCTGGGAGCATCGAAAACGTTCTCGATTAATTTCTCCATATCGCCATCGTTAAACGGCTGAACTTCCATCGCGTTCACATACCTGTCGAGCGAAGAATAATAATGCTCCGCATCGTAGAGAATTCGCCTCGCCGTTTTTGCGTTTACACCGTCAGCCATCGACAGCGTGTGCCGAAAAACCATTGGACTATTTGCAATCGACGCGGCGATAACATTGGAACAGGCAAACCGAATCGGCAACCAGTTCGCCCGAATACCCTGCGTCGAGTCGTGCGAGGTCGATACTATGATCGACCGCGCTATCGTGTCGCCGGAGGACATCGTCAAAGGGACAGGAAGTTTCACTATCATGAAAACTTTCCGCCCTCCTCTGAACTCCCCAGCCCTCCAAAAGCGCGCACCCTCTTCGCATAGGAGGTCGACAAAACCGAAAGCATCGGCGTTGTTAACCGTTTGGTAACGACTCGTGGCGTGGCAGAATTCGTCCTTCGTATCTGTCCGACTGATCGAATAGAACTGTTTGGACTTAATAAATGCCATTCCGTCGTCGTCGTCTCGTGTATAAAAAGTCGGGTTCTTTTCGACCTCCCAATCAAGACCCGCGATTCTCAGGGCATCAGGGACGTTGATGGCGTCCTCGATGTCAGTCCCCAGCGATGCGAGGTTGGAGTGGGAGAAAAGCTGTCCCCACGATTCTTGTTGTTGCGTGTTGAACTGCAACTCTTCATCTGTCGTCATATTCCCTCCTTCGGAAATAACTTCGTTTTCATATCTGCCGTCGCGGATATTGTCGTCTCGTTCATCGTTCATCTTGTGGCTCATAAGCCCTCCTAAACGAGAGAACCGATCGCTCGGCTCTCTCTCATTCAGTTGTTTAGACCAGAGGTCAAAATACGTTTTCGCTCTTCTTCGATTCGTGTCATTTCATCGTCGAGTTCTTTGAGTTTTTTCTCGATGTCGTTCATTTCTTGGAACGACTTTTTGAGCGTTTCGACTCGATCAAGTTCGACATATAGTTCCGTCTCTATACGAGACAGACGTTCGAAGATTTCGGAATACGTTTCGGCTGACTCTTCGGTCTTTTCGATCGACGTTACTTCCATCGCGGGTTCTGCCACTTGCTGTTCCTCCAGAGGGATTGCGGGTTGCGTGATGTTCACGGGCTGTCTGTCGTTGTAGGCTTTCGCCTTGTCCCGCTCTGTGTTGATCTCCCGTCCCTTCGACGCTCGCACGTCTTCAGGGGCGATGTTGCTTATGCAATCGTTGCACCTGTTGAGATGGTCGAGCATGTTTTTATCAAGGACAGTTCTTCCACAAGACACGTCGATATACTGGTCGTCTCTCAACGGCGGGTATTTGAAGTCGGTTATCCGAGCGTTATTATCACCCGCGATTTTACCGATCCACCCGCCCTTCCCGTTGTTATGATTTCCCGACACTTCAATAATTGTGTCGAGCGAACTCATAACGATGACGTGCTGAACTCCCTTCTGTTTGAGGATTTTTTGTAGCTTGTCCGCATTGTCTGCGTTCGTCGATCTGAGTTTCATCCAATCAGTCATATATATTTCTCCTTGTTTAAAATTTCGACTGCTCAGACAGTCGATAGATTGGAACGAGAGACGATTCGAAAACCGTCTCTCCGCTCTGAGCCTAATCCCTGTAAAACGATTCGCGATCGTCGAAACAATTGAGAATCCCCGTGTTGCCGAGAACTCTTGATTTGTGAGCGTGGTCGAATGGCGACAGCATTTTTGTCCCGTCCTCGACCGGAAATAAGTTCGGCTGAAAGTACCATCGCAACTCGACGCACTTGTCGTCGGTTAGCATGTCGCAATGTTGCCAAAATTTGAGGGCGACATTTCGTTCGAGTGTCACTTGGTTATCCCAAATATCATTACAGTCGCGGCAGAACTCTTGAGGCAAAACGGAAAACATCAGAGATTTCCAAGTCTGTCTCTTTTGGTAGCTTTCCATTAAGCACGGAGTCCGTGATCCGTGCTTGTTTCTGAAAACGTCTCGAAACGCTACCGTCACAAAGTAGCGAATCGAGGTCATGCTGGCTCTAAATTCCGTAAGCTGTTGATCGTTGACGTTCACGACATTCCCCCGATGTACTGGTTGACCGAGCATTGATGCTCCCATATGTATCCGCTGGACATGACGCGGACAACGTCCCCGTCAATGTCCAGATAAAACGGCTTGTGCCGCCGGATTAGCGATTTTATACGACGGGCTGTGGTCTTGAGTATCACCCGTCGTTTTTGCGACGGGTTGTACAGCCGAACGGTCGGGATCGAAGGTCGATGTCTGCGGCAATAGAATGCCTCTCCCCGCGCTACGGGAGAGGAGCATATCTGTTGTGTCCGCTCGTTTTCGTTTATGCACAATCTTTTATTATTGGACATCTTCAAACTCCCACCACTCTTTCGCGGTCGCCATTAGTTCGTCCTCTAGCCAAGCGATGTTCTCGTCGTCGTCCTCGTCCATCGAGAAGATTCGGACGGGCTTATGCCATATGCTGACTTTGAGGGGTCTGTCGTTCTTCGCATGGACGGGAGAAATCCTCGCCACCGAATAAGCTGGGAACATGACAGCAATATCGCTGATGCCCAAACCCTTTCGTAGTATGTCTCCCGTGGACGAAAGCCAGATGATTCCGGCGTCTACGTCTTTATGGTAGACGAGAGGGTTTGTCGCGTCTCTGGCGACGAATATGCTGTCTCGGCGTCGACCGTCTGCAACCATGATCGCGAAACTGCCTTTCAGTTCCGGCAGAGCCTTTCCGATCATGTCGGTATTGAGGCGTTTTTTCGCTGATTTGGTTGCCAGCATCGAGAAGATTGCGGCGGAATCGACATCCTCATCGTAAGGATATTTCTCGCACAGTTCGCAATCGTTCGAGATGACGCCGTTATGAACTCCAATAATGTCCGACTGGATAATCGGATGGTTGTTCGAGTTCACGTCCGGCGATCCGTGGGTCGCGAATCTTACATGACCAATCACCGCGACGGTGTCGTTGGTGATGTAATCCATCAGCCCCCACCATTGTCCATCGCGCATCATGATTGACGCGCTCTTTGGGGCTTTGTAATACTTACAAGCCCCGTTCCGGTTTAAGACAAACGCGCCGGTTGCGTGTTTGCCTCTGACTTCCGTCGCAACCATCAGGGCTGAAAAACTCTCGCGAATCTTGACGAGTTCTCCCCCTGTCCTTTCTTTGGTACTGAGTACCATTCCTGCTAGTCCACACATAATGTGTCTCCTTGTTTTCGCCCTATCTCATCGGTGCGAGGTGGGCAATCCTCGCAGACGCTCGCGTCCTCTCGCGAGCGTTTCGAATATGGTCGCGTTAGTGGGCTGTTAAAGCTG
>Ga0315334_10000819_pt1 | contig 18981 bp, 20 predicted proteins | sample M150034915metaG_FD_205555 | JGI IMG/M metagenome (GOLD analysis project Ga0315334, IMG submission 205555) | Ammonia-oxidizing marine archaeal communities from Monterey Bay, California, United States - M1 500m 34915 | ecosystem: Environmental > Aquatic > Marine > Intertidal zone | place: USA... | reverse complement strand
ACCATACATATCCAAGCCATCTATGACTCCTTCTGCGCCTGAAATATCGATTGCTGGACCACTATAGTTAATCCATGATTCAACATTTTGTAAATGAAATAGTCCACCTTGAACACCAATATTCAACCCACTGTTATCTATCGAAATTGCCGGACCCACCACGGGGTCGTGGATTTGTAAACCATGGAGATACAAGTCCACAGAATCGGTAATCGATACTCCTCTTGCGTCATTTGTTGACGAGCAAGATGTACAGCGTACATCCCCCGAACCGGATTCGATGTCGTTAGCACGATTGAATTCTAGACCTGCGTCTCCATTATTCGAACTTGAAAGATTCGATAGGAATACAAACCTAGCATCATCAATATGAACGCCTGAATCTCCGTTATTATTCAATTGAAGACCATCGACAATTGTTGCTGCACTTTCTAAGTAGAACCCTTCCTGACCATTATGATGCAGGTTCCAATCAGTCCCTTGAATCGCACCTCCATTCAGTGCAAATACTCCCGGCCCGGTTGCATTAGACACTTCTAAGCCATTGAATTCAGCAGCGAAATAAGAGGACCTTACCGAGATTCCCGCACCGTCTGCACCACTACCTGAACCTCCGGTATTGTTGATTGTAGTATTAGTAAAAACAGTTGTAGAATCAACGAAATATAATCGAACACCAACCGCATCATTATCATCTAAGAATGCGTCTTCAATCCATGCACCAGTCGCATTAATCTCGATTGTTGCAGATGCTAGGCCCGCGGTTTTTGCATTGGGCCCTCCGGTACCGCTAATCACTAAACCTTCGATAATAGCACTTTGATAATTTGTGTAATTTGTATGGTCTTCTTTGTCGATAATCAGCGCTTTATACATCGAATTGGTAATCTCAAGGTTTCTAATTACTGCCCTAGTATTAATTCCATCATCGATATGGCGAATAATTACTCCATGGTCTGATTTGTCAACACTGACACCTTCAAACAAAGGAACGCTATCTTCAACCCAAATCCCCGCTGCTTCGGCAAGAGTTGCACCAGTCACATTGGTGACTGAGATGTTTCGAAATAGGCCTCCTGAATTTCCCCACATGTTTACCCCCCGTGTAACGGCATCATTGATCGATAAACCATCGACATTAGGGGCGGAACTTGCACCGACAGAAAGGCCAATTCCATATCTCCAATATGATGGGAAGTTCCAATCTTGACCCGCTTCATCTATCACCATATCACGAATTGTAGGTGTTGCCGAATCAAATATATCGACCGCTACATCATCAGCATTCCAAATTGTGACATTAGCAAGGTAAGGGTCTGATGCATAGATTGTAATCCCATATGTTGCATGGACGATTGAGGCGTTATCGATACGGCTACCTCGGCCATTAGAAGTCCAATTAAATTGAAGTCCCATATGGTCGCCACCACCTGCAAAATCAAAGTATACCGGACAAGTCTCTGTGCCTTCAACTGTAATCCTACCTTCGATATAGATTCTAACTCCACTAGCCATCGTAACGTTGGTACAAGCTGAAATTACTAACTCATCTGTGACATTAATCGTGTGATGATTGTTCAGCACAACATTTCCAGACCAAGTTGTCTGGGCACGTCCACTGGTTTCACTCGCGTCTACATTGGTGATTAATATTGGAGAAAACGACGAGAGTAAAAGCACAGCAAGTACAGCAAACACTGGGGTAGGTCGTACACTCACCATACCTTTGACTGAGATGCGATACCATTAGACTATTCCCCTTCCAAGTTTAACAATCAAAAGTCGTTATCGGCATAGTCAAGAAGGGAAGACATGTGGCTTGAATGATGCCTGAAGCATTTGTCTTATTCAAAATTGAGCCCACTAAGGAGCGGGAGGTATACCTCACACTTTCAGAAAATGAAAGTGTTGCTGAAGTGCACGTACTCTATGGAGAATACGACCTCCTTGTTCGGGTTTCATTGGAAGATGCAAAGGCACTGACTGGGATGTTGATGCAAGAGTTTCGTCAGATCACAGGAGTTCGAGAAACTCAGACTATGATTGCAGTTGATTATTGAGGTGAAAAAATGGCTACAGGATTTGTATTGATTACCACTACTCCCGGAAGGGAACATGAAGTTAGAAATAATTTAGATAAAATTGAACATGTTTCCAATCGTTGGATGCTCTTTGGCGAATATGATTTAATCGCTAAAGTACAAGCCGATGATGAATTTACACTGACTCGAGTTATCGTTGAAGAGATTAGACCAATTTCAGGGATTGTAAACACCAAGACTCTGCTAGGTGCTGAAATTTAATCATAACAATTTGTGCATCATTTCTGCAGCTTTATTTGCTGCAATCGGACAAAGAGATTGCTTCCAAAGAGCAATTGATTCAGCCATCGAAGAGAATGCGTTATGGGTCTTGAATTTCGCTCTCAAGAACCAAATTATAGCAGCGACTCTTCGAGCCGAAGAAAGATTATTTTGTGCATCATCCCCTGGCATTTCTACTCGGTTCAAAAGAGATACTGCTCTCTCACCATCACATCTTTGTATCAAGGAAAGTTGCAGCATTGAAGCCTTTAGACCTGTCTTTGAAAAGACACTTTCAATCAATTTATCAAACGAAGGTGAATTAGGTGAAGTTTCGGCTATTTCCGCTCTCATTTTCATAGCTTTCAATTGCGGGTCCTCGCTATGTGAAATCGATTCGAGGTTGTCCCTAATCTTGGCCGCTTCACCCCAATTATTTTGTGAAATAAACCATGCATGGCGGATATGCGCCGTCGCTACAAGCATTATTTTCTTCAGTTCGCCCTCTACCTTAGAAAAATCAATATTCTCCAATAATTCTGGGATCTCACTATCAGGAAGCCCTCCCGGTAAACGGTCATCCATACGTCTTGCGGCTTCGGATAGAATAAGTCTTAAATCCATATTTGATGAATCGAAATCTTCCGTTTTACCTTCTAATAATGAGAGTGAATATTCTAAATCTGGTGCATCACAATGTACCAGATGTTCAGATGCAATTTCAGATTCTCCACGCTCGATGGCAACCAGTGCTGCAATTCTGTGCAATGACTTTGTTGGATGGCGATAAATCGCATCTCCAATCAAAGTTGCCAATCCAGCACTTGAACGAATCATTAGAGCCTCAGCGTTTGATAATAGATGAGATTCGATATCTTCACCGGATTTCAAAATGTGGTGCATCTCGACCAAACGGGCAAGGTCGCCTTCTTTTTGCGACCAATATTTCGCTGCCACCGCATGGTCCTCTTCAGATAACATTGTTGAACGTACATTACGAACTAAGTGATGTAATTCGACACTTTTATCGAACCAACGAAGTAAAGCATGGTCATCCAAATCAAAGATATATTGCTCATATTGGAGGTGATCCGTAGGAACTGGTACAGGCAGTAAAGATAACTCGTCTAAAGCCTTGATTTCATCGCCAAGGTCTGCTAAAACAACTTCTTTGACCCATTCTTGTAAATCATAACCGGCCTCTGGTAACTCCGAATTTTCATCGTGTAATTGTAAGGCCAAGGGGTGGCCTCCAAGGCGTTCTGCGACCAACTTCCTATTTTCTAAATGACTAGGTAATAGGCCAACAGCATCCTCGATTTCAAGAGGTGGGATCTCTATGATTTCAAACCCTTCACTGATGGGCAATGGTGCCCTGCTAGCCATAATCAAATTTCCAGATTTTTGGGCAAACATCTCCAATCTGCCAACATGTCTGAGACTTACTTCTTGCACTTCATCTAGAATCAAAATTTCATTCTTCGTAGAATTCAGCACTGCGGATTCACTAGTGTATTCTAGGCCCCATTCCTCAAAGATTTCAGTGATATCTTTGAAAGATTCCATGGTTGCAAATCGGACTGTCTTACCCTCGGAAACCAATTCATCTGCAATTGACCTAAGCAGTGATGTTTTGCCAATCCCTGGCAGTCCTGTAAGTATTAGTTTAGCCTCACCTTTGAGTTGCTGAATAAGTGAATCCCTTCCATGCAATATGGTCTTGACAGGAGGTTGGCCAAGCAATTCCCCAATCTTCTTTTTATTGGGAACTATAATTCCTTTACATTCATTACGACCTAACTCTGTGATGTGGTATACTTTCCTTTTTCTACTTCCACCCCCAATAACATGGGCTTTGCGTTCAATGATCAATTCCTTGCTACTCAACTCACTCAATGGAGCATGCAATGCAGAACGTACCACACCTAGATATTCAGATAATCCGGGTAAACAAATGTCACGGGGAACATCCCAAGCCGACTCTAGACTAGGCGGAAATGCGGCAAGCCGGACGAGAATCCTTGCCTCAGGACCGGTCACCATGTTAGTTTCCTATCGTTCATCAACCATGTTTCTTGCCCTTTCGTGTTTGGCGATGTATTCTTCATGGACTGACACTACAATGGATACATGCCGGTAGACCCAACGAAGGTTGACCTTCCGGCAAAACCGGGTGTTTATCTCTTCCGCACCACGAATGGACGAGTACTGTATGTCGGTAAAGCAACCGTTTTATCTCAACGTATTCGATCTTACTTTGCAACAAACCCTGACCGTGTGATGATTCCTGAACTCGTCAATAGGGCAGATGATATCGAATGCATAGTCACCAACTCACCTAAAGAAGCTCTAATCCTAGAAAGACAGTTGATTAAGGAACATAGGCCGAGATATAACTCAATGCTCAAGGATGACAAATCATACCCATATCTCGCATTGACAAAGGAAGAGTTTCCGCGTATCCAATACACACGTCACCCAGATGAAAATTCATGGAAATGGGGGCCATTTCCTAACGCAGGTGCTGCTAAGCAAGTTGTTCAATTATTGCGTCGCCATTTTGGGATTAGGGATTGTAAAGAATTGTTACCTCAAGGTTGCCTTGCAATGCATATTGGATTATGCGCAGGTCCGTGTATTGAAGCCGGCGATTATGCTCAAAGAGTCCTCAATGTAAGGAGAACCTTGGATGGAGATGCCAGCGGTTTAATCGAGGAATTGGCTACTGAAATGGATTCATATTCTGCCAATCAAGAATTCGAGAGGGCGGCTTCGATTAGAGATATGATAAAGGCCGTACGCAGTGTTACAAGTCAGCAAGTTATCTCATCTACCGTTTACCGAGATTGCGATGCTATAGGCATAGGTGTCAAAGGAGACCTTGCGGCTATTGTTGTAATCCATGCAGATGAAGGGGTTATCAAAGGACAGGAATCTTGGCCTCTTATTCATCGTGGAGACGAAGGCGATTCGATTTCGAGTTTCATTGTAGAGCATTATTCCACAAGAAGACCCCCGCGATTATTATTGACTCCAATTCCACTTACTGAAACTATACTTCAATGGTTATCTGAGCGTAGAGGCTCAAATGTCGAGAGTCGGAATCCTTCGCGTGGAGATTTTGTGACATTGACAAATCTAGCGCGACAGAATGCAGAAATGCAAGTCGAAAGATTGGCCAATAAAGCAACTGGTTCACTTGAACAGCGAGCTGCAGATGAAGGTGCATCTCTACTTTCAATTGAGTCGCTAGACCACATTGTTTGCTTTGACATGGCACAATTACTTGGAGACTCAAGAGTCGGTGCAAGTATTTGTCTACGCAATGGACGTCCTGCAAAGAAAGAATATCGGTCTTATACAATCAAAGGTGACGCCATGGATGATTTACGAATGATGCGTGAAGTCGTGGAACGGTGGATTAAACGTGTAGAGGATTGGCCTGATTTGTTATTGATTGATGGCGGTGAAACACACCTCTCGATTATTGCAAATTTGTTAGAAACACATGGCGTAAGGGACCGTATGGAATTAGCAAGTCTATCTAAGAGGGAGGAGACCATTCACCGGGAAGGCCATGATAACTTAGTCCTTGATAGAAGAGGGCGTGTGTTGGTTCATGCTAGGGATGAAGCCCATCGCTTTGTCAATAAATTTCATCGTAAAACACGAGCAAGGAAGCGACTTAACGACCCCCTAGAATCGGTAAGTGGACTAGGCGCTAAGAAACTACAATCATTGCTTCGTCATTTTGGTGGCAGGCAGAGTATCGCTCATGCCTCTGTTAATGACTTGAAAACTGTACCAGGGATTGGCCCTTCACTTGCTAAGAGAATTTATGATTCTCTTCACTAATCCCAGTCATCATCATCAAGATTTCGACCGTATAAATCGAAATCATCATCGTTATCTGAAAACATCTGATCATTCCCCGCACTTAATGCTGCAAAATCACTATTTGATAATCCACCTTTACCTTCTGAAATTATCTTTGTGCTTGCAACCGCTTCGTTCTTTCTACGCTTCTTCTTTCGGCGCGCTCTTACGCGCCATACAACTAGAGAGAGTAAGATTGCGGGATAAATCCAAATTTGCGAAAATATGTACCACCAAGATACTTGAATGCTAAATGTGAATTCGTCGCCAGCGATGAATGACTCGAGTGAAATCGTAATTTTCTGCCTACCGTCTTCTGTTCCAGTCTTTTCCCATCCATTTGCTGTTTGGAAATTTTCCAAAGTAATCCCTTCAGGTAGAAGGAATGTTATTTCACCCTTTAATTCGGATTCTGGTAAGCGTTCATCGATGCTATTTAGGTCAAGGTCTTGAGATTCAGTTTTGAAATTAAATGCTTCACCATTATTGTCTAATGTCAGGCCCGAGCCACCCATTTGAACGAATTGTGTCCCAATAGTTGTTAGTGCATTACTGAAGGAATTAGCAGCAGCCATTATTGGTGAGTGGAAAACAGTAGTTACGCCGAGAGTTGGGTTACCGTCCATGATGCCACCCCAACCATTAGTCACACCAGCCTTCATTGTAAATTCGGGAATCCGTACCTTGAGACGAATCGGGGTTTCATCACCAAATGTGGTGCCGATTCCACCAAGATTTTCTAGAGATGTAATCACTTGAAAACCGGTCAAATCAAGTTCAGTGAACTCATCTTGAGAGCCAAGTTCTGCGGAACTTTCATGAATACCTTTTGTGAGATCTTTACCTAAATTCTTGACAAACTTTTGAAGACCTGAGGTAGTTAAGTCGAAAGAGGTATCTTCACCCTCTACGATATTGACATCTTTTGATATCGGCTCTGCTAGGCGGTCTGTAATATCAAAACCAAGCCTAATCAAATCGGAAGGAATTACTTCTAGAGTAACTGTGGTATCGCCCGATTTCATCAAATCTACTACTTCATCTGGAATCTTGATTCGATAAACATCAATAGTTGCGGTCAGTGAAGCTGTTAATTCAATACTAGGGCCCCATTCATTAAAGTCCAAATTACTAATCGACGTGTCAACATCTAGATTGATACAGGTCCAATCTACTTCATCGGCTGAACATATCTCTTTGTCATTGGAATCTAAGATTGCATGTCGCGGGGAATATGCAAGAGGGCCTGCCATTGAAATTGATAAATCATTGACTCCGTTTGTTCTCTGAATCAAAGTGATCGATGAATCTCCAGTCGCTGCTTGCATCCACATTGGCAAAATTAATTCAAGAGTCAATTCTGTAGGTGGCAGATTGTCTGGGATCATGTTTTGAAGTAAATCCTCTCCAAATTGAGTTTCTATTGTAAGACCTGCATCGAGTAATTTGCGCATGTCAGCCTCTTCTATAACATCAATAATTCCAGTTGGATCATTAACTTCTTGCTTTACCAAATCTAGTAGGTGTAATTCGAATGTTTCTGAAGTGGCCCTCAAGTAAACAGGGTGGCTACCATCCATTGCGTTTGGCCCTTCGATACAATAGTTGACTTCGGTTCCAGGAGGTAATGATTCTGGACAATCATTGTGAGTATAATTCAGCCCACCACTGGGTTCTGGAATTCCGAGGACAATTGATTGAGAGACCCATGTAGGACTGTTGATTTCAATATTACCAACCCCCGGGACTGCATCTTCAATCGAATCCCCTATATTCCCCATTGGGAAATTATTAGTAAAATCATCCAATTCAATCAAATCGTTCTGATAAGCTAATCTGATTCCATCCGAAGTAACCCATGGAACCTTAGCATTTTGAGTGACATCTACCAATGACACCCCCCAATCATCCATTGTTGATTGGTCAAGATGATTTATTCCTGCCACGATATCTATCCAAGCAGAACTTTCATCGGAAAGGTCGAGGGTTACATCTAAAGTAACTCCAGTATCTTGTGATGATACTTCGAAACTATTGGTTTGAGTAGAATTACGGTGCCCGATTTCAACAGCGACGGTTTGAGAAATTCTTTCGCCTTCAAAAGGCGCATCTCGATTATCAATAGACCATTGTGCCGCCATATAGGACGGAGGTCCAGAGCGGACAATTTGAACTCCTAACGAATCTACACCCTTTACAGTTGCAAAATCTGGAGGATTGATGACGAATACTGACTTATGCCCTGGGTCGCTAAACAAATCGAATTCTGAAGTGATATCTGAGCCCATAACAAGCATACCACGGTAAACTCTGTCCAGTGTTAATGGGTCTACAGAACCAAGGTTGAAAGTTGAAGTTGAAAGAGTGACACTTGCAGTAACGGAGAAACAGATTGGTGGGTCGAATACATTGTTGTCAAGAGATGGATTTTCTTCTTGAGAATCTGTGTCTGGGTCCTCGCTACAAGTTGTGGTTATTCCTGAATTTGAAATCGAATCGGTATATGTCGTCGAAATCGAATTTACAGTACCAAAACCGCTATCCAATAATTCTTGTATCGAATCATTGACTTCCATGATTAGTTTCTCCTTTACTGTCGTAGTAGGTGTAAGTGGCCTGTCGAAGTAATTACGAATTAAATCGGCTGGAGCGCCGTCTTCGGCACTCATACCTTCACCCGTAAAGAGTTCTTCGAATGTGGTAGGTGCAGGTGCTAAAACTTGTCCAACCAATCCAAGGGAGGTCCTATTGAATTCATGTAAAGCCCAAGACATTTCCATGTTGATTGTAGAAGTATCGACTAAATCGAATTCATAGACTCCTTCAATCCAATCTTGTTGATTAGCAGTACCATCATGCGCTTTGTTCCAATCATCACATATTCCACCTTCAAAGGTGCATGATGCCATTCCAGCAGCACTAGACAGAGGGGCAAAAATTGAAATTACAAAAAGCAAACTCAAGAATAACGCAAGTCTGGACTTCATGATAACAGGTAATCGTAGGCTGGGACATTTAACATGGTTTGCCCATCTACAGTCAATTATGGCCTCATCAAGCGCATTTCTGTGCACCCGAGATTCGGCTAGGGGCGAATATGAACGCTTGAAAAAAGAAGGTTTGATAAATCCAGATTACAAACCGATGCCTTATGGTGAAATGATAGCAATCCCTGTCATCGAAGGTGAAATTGAACTTGATTTTGAACCGGTTGAGAATACTAGTCCACATGATAAATTGAAACTTGTTCTCGACAACCCTCCAAAGAAATGGGGAAAATTAGGCGACCTCGTTATTTTTCAAGAAGGAACTGAAACTGCAGGATGGCCTTTACAAGAGGTCGCTAAGGCACTAGGAGCTAATAGAATTGCGATTCAAGCAGAGATTGGCCCTGGCATGAAAAGACAATCTCAGATGAAATTAATCCATGGACAAGATGGCTGGGTGGTCCACCGAGAGAATTTTGTTGAGTATGAATTTGATGCGACTGCCGTCATGTTCTCATCTGGCAATGTCACAGAACGTAGGCGGATGGGGTTAATTCAAGCACAAGGAGAAATAATCGTCGATGCGTTTTGTGGAATCGGCTACTATACACTTCAACTCCTCGCTAGAGGTGGAGCGAGTCATGTACATGCTTGCGAAATTAATCCCGATAGTATCTCTGCATTAGAGAAGGGACTGATTAGAAATAATGTCGCAGAAAAGTGCACAATTTATCATGGTGATAATCGTGACACTATGATACATCTGAATGGCATTGCTGACCGAGTTATTCTCGGTTTAATCCCTTCATCAATGAGTGCATGGGGCCTAGCGGTCGGTTGTCTCAGACCGGATGGTGGAATCCTTCACATCCACATGAATGTTCATGAAGATGAAATCGAAGAATGGGTTGGTAAAACGGCTGAATGGTTTGCAACTGTAAGCGGTAAAAATGCCACTGTGCTTCATTTAGAGAAAGTGAAATGGTATTGCCCACACATTAGGCATGTGGTTCTCGACCTTCGTATTGAATGAATCAAGAAGAGGGTTGTTCATCAAGATCTAACAATATTGCATCTGGCTCATCTTGGCGAACTCTTGTTAAAGTGGCAATTATCACTGCACCAAATACAATCACTCCAAGAATAAGAGTTGCTTGTCCTGCAGTGGTTGAGAAGAATGATTCCGCCTCTACTTTCTTTTCGTCCCCATCAGATGGTATCACACCTATCATGTCAATATTTGATATGTGAACTTCCCAAATTGGCCTACCTGCAGATGATGCGGGATTGACAATAATCTCTTCACCGGTTGGGTCGTCAGATGTTGGAACTAATGCTATTGCACGAACATGGCTCATCCCTTGTCGAACTATTCCAAATGTGACGTATCCTTCATCATCACGATTTTCAGGGTCTAAATTGTGAGCTTCTGTTTCAGCGATATACCACTGGGTATCTGCGCTATCTGGGTCTTGACTACGAGCCATTCCAATTGCACCATCGACATGCGATAGATTGTCGTGATGCTCCATCACGAGCGTGTGCCCGTCTCCTCCACCGCCGCACTCAACGTTTGTAGCAGGGTAAATTATGTTTGTAGTGCAAGTTGGGTCACCTGCTTGAGTTACGAAATCATCTATGACTCGATGGAAGAAAATACCATCATAGATATCAGATTCGACATGCATAATCATGTTTGTAGTAGTATTTGGGGCCCATTCTTCGAATAATTCGATGATGATTTCACCCTGAACCGAAGAGGCGAGGTGTCCTGGTTTATATTCGACTTCTATTACTAGAACTGCATCTCCTGGCCGAGGCTCATCCATTGGTGAACCTTCTAATTCAGGGCCGTCGTCCCAATTGGACATATCGACTTCTATGTCTCTCCAGTCCTCATTTCCAGTCTCATAATCGACTCCGGCAACAGGAGATAGCACGAGCACACAGAGTAGTATAGCAATGGCTCGCATGTTTGACTCCAATCACTCAAACCAAATGAATTAATCTAGCGTATGTGATTATTGTTTTCTAGAAATTCTTGCATGCCTAAAAGCTTGTACGCAGATGTAAGTATATGCTGAACCTGTCAACAATAGCATCAGCATTGATCCGGTTGCGTAATTGATTCCGTCACCCATTTTCATGAAGAAACGTGTCCCCCCAAGGGCACATAGCAAACCGAATGTTGCTGCGATGTGCATCCAAAGTTTTCTCTTCTCTGGGATTTTCATAGCTAATATGCCAGACAATAGTAGAGGTATTCCCAACAGAGAAGGAAAGTAGGATGTAATCGAATTAGAATCGGAAATAATTGAGATTGCAACTCCCCAAAGGATTAGCAAGGCCCCATATCCCGTGGTAATCCTAGGTATTGATTGGCCGGCAACAGTGAATTGTTCTTCCATGTTGATGGCTAAGCGAGCAATTCTTTGATAGTTCCCTAATTATAGGCGGATTAAGCGAAGGCTGATGTGTAAGAATTACTTCGTCGTGTTTGATGGAAGCACAAGTGTTCGAGGCTGAAATCATCCCGGACTCGGGAGATAACACTCTCAAAATTACTCTTGGAGCAACTATTGCAATTGCAATTGTTTTCCTATTCATGGGTGTTGGATTTGGTCAAGTCTTATCCAACGATAATGGGGAACAACAGGCTGAAGTATGGTGGTTAACCCCTTTACATGATAGGCATAATATGGATTTAGACCTCACTCAAATGAGGTCGGTATTACCGGTAAATGGCACTTATGAAGTACTAACATACACCGAACATTACGTATCTGTAGAGTTACCAATTTCTGAAGAGGATGTTGGATTCCCTGAAGAAGATGTGATGCATGTAGCCTTGTGGTTACCTGATGTGCCAGAGGGAGTTACCGTTCCAGTGATTATGACGATTCATCCATACTATGACTTCGGAGGAGAAGGTATGCCAGGGGTTGGTGATGATTCTAGCCCTAACACCGTACCGGATGGTGGGGTTGGCCTATGGCTGTATGATAATTTCATTTCACACGGTTATGCATTGGCCCAAGCCTCAACCTTTGGAACCGGTAAATCCACGCATTGTCAAGATGTGAAAGGCCTTGGAGAACAGACTGGGATTCAGGCGGTTGTAGATTGGCTAGGAGATCAAGAATGGTCAAATGGAAATGTTGGTCTAATGGGCAAGTCGTATGCAGGAACAACCAATTGGGAAGCGGCTCAAAATCCATCTGAACATCTGAAGACAATCGTTCCGATTTCGGGCTCAATAGGTGTACAGGAGATGTTCTATCGCAATGGATCTAGTGAGGCTAGAGCGCTTGGTTATGATGCTGCGTATCAAGCGGCTACAAGCGATATTACCAGTGATGAAATGCGGGTTTGTCAAGATGACATAGTTGGGCCACTGACTCCATTTTCCACTCAATTATGGGCGCATTACGGTGGCGCTGAATGGAATGATTACTGGGATGAGCGCCGTCACCTTCCTGATGTGCTAGAGAATTATCGCGGCAGTGTTTACCTTGTTTGGGGGATGCAAGATTGGAATGTTGACCCGTACCACGCATTTCCAACCTACCAATTGCTTAGAGATGCAGGGATTCCTGCTAGAGGAATAATGGGTCAATGGGCACATAATTATCCAGACCAACCAGATAGACATGGAGAATTATCTTCAGGATATGGGGCTGAAGCATATCCTGAAATGAGTCGTATGGATTGGGCTGTTGAACTATATGGATGGTTCGAATATTGGCTCAAAGGAAACGGCCCAGAGCCTGAATCACATGTTCAAATGCAACGTAATGATGGCGAGTGGCATGTCGAAAAGACATGGCCACCAGAAGATATGGAATGGGAAAGTATTACTCTTGACCAGGCAACTGCTGAAGGAGGTTCAGTAAGCGCAAATGCGGAGACTACAATCATGATTCCGGCATCCGATACAACTCGCTTTATTTCCGGATTACCAACTTTGCATCTATCGGTATCAACGCGCTGTGATGGAGGTCAAATATTTGCTACAATGTATGATGCAACTGAAGGTCTACGTATCGGACATGCAACGATGGATGTTAGATACCGAGATGGCGGCCATGACGCCCAAACTGTGGTTCCATTTGCAACCTATACTATGCTGATGGAATTCAATCCAATCGATGCGATAATTCCTGCTGGAAATGAAATTTCGATTGTCCTTACCGAAAGTGGTGAGGATTACCTGCCAAGTGCTTGTGCTGTTTTGGGAATGGGAGTTAACATCGACTCTTCATCGACATTTAGCCTACCCTTAATCGAAAGAGATGACAATGCTCCTGAATGGTTCGAAGTTCCAAATTGGTGGGATGTTGAAGAATGAAGGTTTTAGCCTTCGAAGACTCAGTCGATATCGAAACTTTACTAATTAGTAATGGAGTCGATTTATCGAAGGTGGAATTCAAGCAATATTGGGACTCTGTTGACCATTTGGATAGGATATTACAATTTGACCCTGATGTACTGATGTTAGACCATTACATGCCGCCAACCAAGGGTTTAGATGTACTGCTGAATTTACTAAAATCCAATATCAAAAAACCACAAACAATCGTTGCGATGAGTTCGTCAAGTATGGCCAACATTGCGATGTTGAAAACTGGAGCCGATTTTGGTATTGTCAAATTCAAAGTGTCTGAACTTGAGATTTGGACACATCAGTCTTGAGCTTTCCAATCATCTTGGCCCGGTTCACGGTACCACCAGTAGCCCTCATCATCTTTCCACCATTCGATTCCGTCATCATCGGTGTAGTAATTCTCATCAACGGATTCTGTGGGGTCTTCTATGCCGCTTTCTTCAGCCATCTGTTTCTTCAGTTTCTCAATACCGTCGTCCGCACCAGCGAAAACACGATTCTGCGTACGAATTTCGTGTTGGTGATCGCCTGCAGCCACAGCATCATCTGATTCCGCATAGAAATCTGCAGACATAGATTTACGATATTCCTCAAATTCATCGCGTCCGTATGAGCCAGTGAATTCAGAGCCTTGTGATTTCATTAAAACGTCGAGGTTCTTGCGTTTTCCACCTTCCAATTCGGGAGAATCGGGCATATCGCCATCATCATAGAATGAATCACTGTCGTCGGTAAGTTTCGAGAATGTTCGACCATCAGGGTCCGATTCCTCTATCGATTCAAGCAATAGGTCATGCTCCTCATCATCGATATTTTCTTCATCATACTGTTGTCCAATCATCTTCACCAATTTAGTAAAAGTCTTGGTGAGGGCTTTATCGCTATCTGCTTCTTTAATGACCTTGTCAATCTGCTTCTGAAGGCGTTCGTATGGACTTCCTGTGATAGCCCCGAGGAATCGTCCAAAGCCACCTTTCTTCTTCGCCATGGTTGATTAGTGACGGCTGGGGTATTCAAGGATTGCCCGGCAAAGGGTCTTTTCCGACTTCTTCATGTCTAAGCACTTTATCGCCGCGGTATGGTGAGCGACTGGTTGGCTGATGCTGTCGCTATCTACAATGATGAATCCCATAACCGTCGCGAGGAATATGTCGCTCAGGTTCACTTTCCCGCCAGTATACTAGAAGAGATTCTAGAATGGGCATTCAAAGCCTTACCAGATGAGATTCTGGTTGGGTTAGATGTTTCTCAAAACAAAAATTTGTCTGGAATTGAAGTAGAATTTCAGGGAGATAGTCAGAAGACCAATTTATTCGCTGGACAAGGCTACCGTATCCATGAAGCAAAAATGGTCAACCGTGGTGATTCATTTTCAGTTCACCATCTGCCTGAAGAGTGGACTGATGAAGTATTTGGCACTGACAGAGGACCACGGGCTGGACGATTTACCCATTGGTTACACACTCATCCAAACTGCCCAGCAATTCCTAGTGAGGGTGATGCAGAGGCGGCTCAATCTACCGATGGCGTAGACCTAATTCTTGGAATAGAATTCTCACCGGAAGGGCCACTCCCCTGGTTCGATGATATTGAAGGTGAGAGACGAGTCATCGGTGAGAAGAAATCATGGTTCTCAAGAAAGGAAAAGCGTAAGGTGTTAGGTCGTGCACCAACTGGACACAGTATTCACTCACTCGAATTAATCGCTTTTCATAAATCCGGATTAGGAGTTAATGTTGTATTCATAAACGATGATGGTATCGCTTACTGACAAGTTGTTTCGAAATCATATCCGTTGAGATATTCGACGAGTTCGTCTAATCTTTCGCTATTCACTCCGAGGTCAGAACGTCCCAATCTTGACTTGCTGAATAAATCAACAGAACCGCATTCATTGACGTAGAGTATATCGTCTGGAAATTGCATAAATAGAGTTCTATCAACAATATGACCTGGGCTGAACGTAGTTGTGAATGAACGGTCATGGGCCCATTCTTCCATCACCTGGTGTAGTTCTTCTTCACCAACATCCAATGAAATAGTTCTCTCGTCACAATTCTCCGAACCTTCTGGACATTCATCTGGCATTTCAGCAACACCTAATGGTGTGCTTAGAATATTCATTAGCAGTAATGATGCAACATATATTGCAGGAGCCCATTGCCATTTTTGAGATGTCAATTAATCACCTTCGCTGCCAACCGGATTCACTCCATTCATAGATGATAGGTTTCCCAGTTGGAATCTCTAGTTTGAGAACTTCTTCTTTGGTCAATCCTTCGATACTCATAACGATTGAACGCAGACTGTTGCCATGTGCCGCTACAAACACATTACTTCCAGCAGTGAGAGAGGGCATGATAGCAGTTTCAAGATAAGGAATTGTTCTAGCTGCTGTTAATTTCAACGATTCACCATTTGGTGGAGGCACATCAAATGATCTACGCCAAATGTGTACTTGTTCATCGCCATACATGTCACGGGTTTCTTGCTTGTCGAGGCCTTGTAAATCGCCATACATTCGCTCATTTAGTTGCCATGAGACGTAAACTGGGAGGGTTTTATCTCCCGAATCATTTGACTGAGCCCATTCATTCATCCGAGATTCGTTTTCACTCATTGAATCTCCACTTGCAGAGTATTGGAAAATTGGAGTTTTGCCTGAGTCATGCTGTGCTAGAGCAAGCATTGCGGTCATTTGAGAACGGATTAAAGTAGAGACGTGAACTTCATCAATAGGTAAGGATGCAATCTCTTTTCCACCAGAAATTGCTTCCTCTATACCCTTGTTTGTTAGTGGAACATCTACCCAACCAGTAAACAAATTGGCAGCATTCCACATTGATTGTCCGTGCCGCATGAGGATGAGAAGCGCCATGTCTCTCATTCCAAGGGGCGTGGCCTATGCTCCTTCAACCTTCTCAAGGTAATAGACACGGAACTAGCCACAATGCGAATAATGGGGCTATTCCCATTATGAAATCTCTCAGAAATAATAGCATCAATGTATTTGTATTTGCTTCGGCGATTTTATCAAATTCACTTTGCATCTTTTCATCAATCATCTCTGTAACTTTTCCAGCACCAACTCTTGCGACTTCAATTGCTGCACCAGTAGCAACAGCCGCAACTAATCCTCCAGGAGTGAATTTTCTAAATGTCAGTAATGTCATGCCAACTTTTTTGCCAACTGATTTACTGGCTCTCTTCACCTTTTCAGAATCATCTTCTTCCTTCTTTGAGAACTTTTTGAGCCAACTACGGATGCCAAACCCTGCATCTGCAACTTTACGTAATTTTGCAATATTACGTTTTTCGATGGCTGTTAACATCTTTCTAATACGAGCGACTCTAATTAGGTCGAAAGTCAACCACAGGAGGCTTAGTACAATTAAGATTCCAAGGCCAATTAATGGGGTGCTATCCCATGTACCCCATCCTAATCCATTTGAAAATATGCGTAAAATCAGTACCAAAACAATAGGTAGGCAGAATGCCATCATTTCATTGAAGGCAATGATTCCTAATCCTTTAATCGGCAGTTCTCTGATCCGTTTTAGAATCCATCCACCATGTGGAACTAATTGTTTTGTAACTCTGTAAAATGGTCTTGCTAAAAGTAAAAACCTTAGAAGAAATGGAATAAAAAGAAACAGGATATACAAATCCCACACATTTCCAGGAGGAATTGTTGGCATCGAAATTGCGTCAATCACAGTAATCCCAAAGGATGCCAGTTTTTGAATCACTCAGGTGTTTGAGCAAACAATCCCATAACACGGCCTTCCATATTATCTGTGAATTCACAGATTTTACGACCATATTTTCGACCGATGCCATAACTCATTCCTGCTGTAGCGCCAATGCTTACAGCGTTAACAGTGGTAACCAACAAGCCAAAAGTACCTACAATTAGTGGTATCATTTCTTTCCACCCCTGGTTTTCTTTGTTTCATCGGCAACAATTATGACTTTGTTAATTGTACCATTGTTCATATCTTCATCTTCTGCAAATCTATTGTAATAATGCTTGAAACCGCTAGTTGCTGCACCTGCTACAAAGCCGGCAATTGCAACACTAATTGTTAGCATCAATGTTTTTCCTATCATCATTCATTTCCCTCCATTTTTTTGTTATCTCTACTTAATTTTTTTACAGCACGATAAGCGCCCCCGCCTACAGCTCCAACTACATTGGTTGCGGTTTCAACTGCAACTTTTGTAACAGTACCAGTGGCATCAACAACCGCTGAGATTGCTCTTCCACCACCAACTGCCAAATGTATTACAGTCTCTTCACCAGCGTTTACTAATTCTTTTATCGAACTAGTAAACTCATCAATCAATGAACTGAGGCCCTTGGTTGTTTCATCAACCGGGTTCTTCTTGCCTGCCATGAAACTCCCCATGTAGGTTCTAGATATATAGTGGAGAGGAGCCACATAGGGGGTAAATAAACCACCTAAAATCCATCTGAAGGAAGATAAAAGAATGACTCAGGATAGAAATCCAATCTTTGACCCAACTGAATAAAACGACCTAAGTCAGAGCGCCACATTCTTCCAGCCTCAGTTATATCCCAACAAATAATTGGATGTCCACCCCTTCCCTTCTTACCGGAGTTAACAGACTCTATCAACTCATTAGCCTCCATTTTTTCGAGATAAGTTCGTAACTCTTTACGATCAATACCCGTTGCTCTTTCGATTCTAACAAGTCGCCGTGAGTCGTCATCTGCATTTTTCATTCGTGATATGTAGAGCAAAATACGGTACATAGTAACGGGCAAATCCCGTTGTTTTCTCATCTCCATTAATAGGTGGTAGGATATACCCCTAAATGATTATTTGCAAATCAAAATACTAAACAGGGGGTGTTTAGTCGCCTAACCATGCCCTTCTGGCACGGACTATCCGATTGGCTCAGCATGAGCGTTGACCGCGCTTGGATTGATGAGAATGTTAAGTGGAAAGATTTCGGCACAGGCGTTCGCTTAGGACGCCTTGCTAAAGAGGGCTCTACATCTTTGGTTCTCTATGATGTGGTAAGCGATGTTGAAATTGATGCATTCATGCCCCATACCCACCCTGGTGGCGAAGTATACGTTGTCCTAGAAGGAGAAGTATGGGACGAAGATGGCACCTATCCTCAAGGCTCAATTGTTTGGATGGACAGAGAAACAACCCATACTCCAAGAACTCGTGGTCAAACTCTGATTCTAGTTCTTTGGCCAGAAGGCGTCAAATCCGCTTGAGGTGCTCTTATGTGGACCAATATTTCAGCATACAAATTTCTTGAGATGCCTGAATTTGAAGAGTTGAGAGCACCTCTGAAAGAGTTCTGTGACTCCAATGGAATCTATGGAACCATTCTTCTTTCACCTGAAGGAATCAACATTTTCCTATCAGCCCCAAGAGAAAAAATCGATATT
>Ga0315334_10000818_pt1 | contig 18985 bp, 17 predicted proteins | sample M150034915metaG_FD_205555 | JGI IMG/M metagenome (GOLD analysis project Ga0315334, IMG submission 205555) | Ammonia-oxidizing marine archaeal communities from Monterey Bay, California, United States - M1 500m 34915 | ecosystem: Environmental > Aquatic > Marine > Intertidal zone | place: USA... | reverse complement strand
TCTCTAGAGATTCTTGAATGGTGTTTTGCTTATTGCGCAATTCAGGTATTTGACAATGGTGCTTTCTGCCAAGATCATGCAGTTCGTTAATACGCGCCTCTAATTCCGCTGCACTTTCTTCATCACCGCCCACCTTGCTTAAGTAATCGGTCAACTCATAAATGCTTTCTTGCACTTGCACTTGCGCACTCGAGAGTAGCGCCTCAACAGACTCTAAACTTTCGTCCACTTGCCGCGCATGGCTAATTTGTCCATCCACATCAACAAGCTGTGCGTTAATGCCGGCGTCGTGGTCAAGCACCCCCAAAATAGCGGATATTTTTTCAATCAATAGATTGGCGTTACTGCTAATTTTGTACTGCTCTTCAATGCTGTCAAGTTCGCCCTGTTCAAGTTGCGCCTCGACCAGCTCGCTTAGTTGGTGGGCCAATAATTCTTGCTGTGCAGCAAGCAATTCGCCACCATTTTGAATGCGTTCAATTTCGCTGCTTATTTGTTGGTATTCACGCACAACACTATTAAGCGCCCTCACTTGAGCCTGCACCTCCCCAAAATCGTCCAATAATATTCGGTGCTGTTGCGTGCGCAGTAGAAGCTGATGCTCGTTTTGGCCGTGCATATCAATCAGCTGGCCACCTACACTTCTCAGAATGGACAAGGTTACCGGTGTGCCGTTGACGTAAGCACGTGAGCGTCCATCACTGCCAACAACCCGGCGCAAAATACACTCGCCCTCATCATCCAAATCTTGCTCTTCTAGGAATTCTTTAAGCTGGGTGTTTTTATCCAGCGCAAAAGTTGCAATAATTTCGGCTTTATTTTTGTCTTGACGCACAAGAGAGGCGTCCGAACGACCGCCAGTCACAAGATGCAGTGCTTGCACCATAATTGACTTGCCCGCGCCGGTTTCACCGGTCACAACTGTCATTCCACCTTGAAAATCAACACTGAGGCTCTCAACAACAGCCAAATTTTTAATGGAAAGCTGCTCTAACATTTTTTATCAGAAATTATCATACATGTTAAGGTTAGGCTACTCAGCTATACCTTTCTACCCCAGTGCAATTTAGAGCGAATAATTTTGAAATAATCATAGCGCTTAGGGTGTATCAAGTGGACAAAATTTTCATGCTGCTTAACCCGCAGTTTGTCGCCCAGCTGATTCGGCATCGATGACTGGCCATCAAAGCTGACGGTTGCACGCTCGACTGAATCCAGCACATGTATTAACACCTCACTCTCGCCGTGCAAAACAATAGGGCGATGGCTCATGGTGTGTGGGCAAATGGATACCAAGGTAATTGCATTGACACCAGGGTGCACAATCGGACCGCCACTTGACAATGAATAAGCCGTTGAGCCTGTTGGTGTGGCAATAATGATGCCATCCGCGCGCTGATTATTAACAAAACCACCGTCAACATACAAATCGAAATCAAGCATTCTTGGGGTATGGTTACGGTGGATGACCACCTCATTAAAGGCTAAATGGCAAGACAGGACCTTGTCTTCTCGCTCAACTTGACAAGACAATAATGCGCGCCTTTCTTTTATGTACTTACCCTCTAATATTTCAGCGACTGCCTCAGTCATGCGCTCCACCGCTAGGTCTACCAAAAAACCAAGATGGCCTAAATTGATGCCAAGAATTGGGATGTTGTTATCAACAAAAGTACGGGCTGTATTAAGAATTGTGCCATCACCACCCACCACAATGATAAGGTCTGCACTTTCTTTTATTGCAGCGACGCCCTCAACGAGAACGATGCCTTGCTTTTCAAGAAACACACTTAGCCTGTTACCAGTCTGTTCGCTGGTAAAATCTTTTGGTTTGGTAATAATGCCAATTGTATTAAACATAGGCCTTGAATTATTATAAAAAGTGACCACATATCACTGTAATCAACGAGAACAGTGGTTCCTTGTAAATATACATTAGTTGGACAATAAAATGACAAAAAAGAAAGAGCAAGACATCGCCGAAGAGCAGGCCTCAAAAGATCAAACAGTTGAAACAACCGAGACCGAAGAGGTTCTCGATATTGAAGCACAGCTTGCCGAAGCACAGCAATCCGCAAAAGACAATTGGGATAAAGTTTTGCGCGCCCAAGCCGAAATGGAAAACCTCAAACGCCGCTCAGCCAGAGACCTAGAAAACGCACACAAATATGCCCTAGACGGCTTTGTTAAGGCCTTACTTGAGGTTAAAGACTCCTTGTCTATGGGTTTAAAGTCGGCCACCGAAGAGGGCGCAACAGTCAAACACATTGTTGAAGGTCTTGAAATGACAGACAAAGTTTTCGCTTCAACGCTGGAAAAATTTGGGGTTGAAACGGTGAACCCTGTTGGTGAGAAATTCAATCCCGAACTACAAGAGGCAGTAACCATGATTCCAATGCCAGACAAAGAGTCAAATTCAGTGCTTGATGTCGTCCAAGTCGGCTTTACCTTAAATGGCCGCCTTGTTCGCCCTGCGATGGTAGTGGTTGTTCAGTAAACTGAAAATTTATCAAATTTTGTAAACCAAAACACACGTTTTTTACCAATAATTGATCATTTTTCACACAAAAGACACTATTTAGTGCCTTTTTTATTGCCCTCTCGCCAACCTTTGGTTTTTCGTAAAGGATTTCAACAGCTCGCCAACGGATAATGAAAAAACGAAATAATTTATCCTTTTGATTAATATTTTTCGTTTAGCTAGGTTATTAACTCTATAAAATTTCTTGGAACTTATTTGGTGCTAGCGAACTGTTCTTACAGGGAAAAAACTGTTCTTATTAGGAAAACTGTCTTTTAAGTACTCAAAGTGTTTATAATGTTCCGCTGTGATTAACGTTCTAAGATCACCGCCAAAGATAGTGAAGTCAAATTATTTAACCTTAGCATATTATGTATTTAGCCAACCCATTCAAAGGATTAAGGCCTGAAGGCGCAGAAGCTTCGTCTGTTTCTCTTCCTAGTACAGACCACCTGTCTGAAGAAATGATTAAGGCCTACAAGGGCAAAAATCCTTGGAGTTATCTGAATATTTTTAGCCCCGAAGAAGTCTGTTCAAAAACAGACGGCGAGCTGGAGGCCGAGGCAAGAGAGAAATTTGCAGCGATGAAAAGTAATTCGGCAATTGCAAAAGACAGCGCCAACTCTTTTTACATTTACAAAATATCGACAGAAGATCACTCTCAAGTTGGAATGATTGCTACGGCAAAAATATCCGACTATGACGACCTAAACATTCGTGGACATGAGAAAATTTATGTTGAGAATTCTCAAAAAAGATTTGAACAAATTAAAAACCTAAACGCTCAAATCGGCCCTATTTACGTGGTCTACCCCGACGAAGCTAAATTGGCCAGCTTATTAGAAGAGCAAATCACTGTTGAGCCAACTTATTCTTTTGACGCTATAGACGGCTGCCAGCACGAGCTCTGGGTCATAGACAATGAAGAGACTGTAGTACAAATCAGAGAATTATTTAACGCAATTAAGCGCACATACGTTGCCGATGGACATCACCGAATTGCTGCACTATCAAGATTCGCAGAATACAGAAAACACCAAAATCATGACCACACGGGTGAAGAGCCGTATAATTTTTTCATGATGGCTCTGTTTCCAGAAAGCCAAGCGCGCATACTCGACTACAACAGACTGGTAAAAGACTTATTTGGCTATTCTGCCAGTGACTTTATTGAGAAAATTGAAGAGCACTTTGTTGTTGAAAAGCAAAACGCGCCTTTCAAGCCAACTGCATTAGAGTCGTTCGGCATGTACTTGGACAACACATGGTATTCAGTTATCCTAAAAGACAAGCCCGAAGCGGCGCTTTCAGGACTAATGAACTTAGATATTAATATATTGCATCACTATCTGCTGGATCCAATTCTAGACATTGGCGATCCAAGACGCGACACAAGAATTGGTTTTATTGCCGGTTTCCACGGCCTAGAAGCAATCGAAAAAAAGGTCGACTCAGGCGAAGTCGAAGTTGGTTTTTCTTTTTTCCCAACACCAATGGAACACGTAATAAACTTTGCTGACAAAAACTTAACAATGCCACCAAAATCGACATGGTTTGATCCAAAACCATTAGATGGCTTGGTAGCATACGACTTCGAGGACTAACAATTATGATAACTAAGCCAACAATTAAACCGTCAAACCCGAACTTCTCTAGCGGCCCTTGCTCTAAGAGACCAGGTTGGGATATCAGTGCCCTACAAAACGCTGACACAGGCAGGTCGCACAGAGCGAAACACTGTAAAGCAAAACTAAATGACGTTATTGTCAAATCAAGCAGCATTCTTGGCTTGCCAGAAGACTACACTCTTGCTATTATGGCTGGATCCAACACTGGCGCATTAGAAGCGGCCCTATGGTCTCTTTTAGGTGCACGAGGTGTGGACGTTCTTGCGTGGGAAAACTTTGGCAGAGACTGGGTCAACGATGTATTGAACGAGCTAAAACTTGAAAACGTCAACTCTCATGTAGCTGAGTACGGCGAACTTCCTGATTTAAGCAAGGCCAATTTTGATAACGACGTAATTTTCACGTGGAACGGCACAACAGCCGGTGTTCGTGTTCCTAACGCAGACTGGATTCCAGACGACAGAGCTGGCCTAACAATTTGTGATGCCACTTCTGCGGTGTTTGCTATGGACATGGATTTTAGCAAGCTTGATGTTGTTACTTGGTCTTGGCAAAAAGTTTTGGGCGGTGAAGGCGCTCACGGCATGATCGCATTGTCGCCTCGTGCACTAGAAAGACTTGAAACGCACACACCTACATGGCCAATGCCTAAAATTTACAGAATGGCTAGCAAGCAAAAAATCTCTAAAGGTATTTTTGCAGGCGCGACAATCAACACGCCATCAATGATTTGTGTTGAAGACGTTATCGACTCACTAAACTGGGTAGAATCTGTGGGCGGTGCTGAAGCGTTAATTAAGCACTCAGATGAAAACCTTAATATTGTCTCTAACTGGATTGATGGCAGCGACTCATTTAAGTTTTTATGTGATGACGCAAGCGCAAGATCTTCAACAAGTATCACAGTAGCAATTAAAGATGAGTCATTCACTAATATGAATGAAGACGATCAAAGAGCGCTTGTGAAAAAAATCGTAACACTGCTCGACGACGAAGGCGTGGCTTTCGATATCGGTGGCTACCCTAAAGCGCCAGCAAGCTTAAGACTATGGGGCGGACCAACAGTGCAAAACGACGACATGAGGGCAGTATTACCATGGATTGAATGGGCTTATCAAGAGGTAAAGTAATGTATAAAGTATTAATTTCAGACGCAATGAGCAACGTTGCGGATCAAATCTTCAACGACAAAGGTATTGAAGTAGACGTAATCACAGGGCTGTCTGAGCAGGAGTTGATTAACATCATCCCTGAGTACGACGGACTATTGGTTAGATCAGCAACAACGGTCACAGCAGACATCTTAGCTGCGGCGACTAAGCTTAAAGCGATTGCTAGAGCTGGTGCGGGCGTTGATAATATCGACTGCGCGAAGGCAAGAGAAAATGGCGTGGTTGTTATGAACACACCGGGTGGAAACACCAATGCCACTGCTGAGCACGCTTTTGCACTTATCATGGCTGCACTCAGAAAAATTCCTTTTGCAGACGAAACAACACACAAAGGCGAGTGGCAGAAAAAAGCCATCAAAGGCGTTGAGCTTTCAAAGAAAACGCTAGGCATCGTTGGTTTTGGCAATATTGGCGCAAGACTTAGTCACTTGGTTAGTGGTTTTGACGTTAACGTGCTTGTTTGCTCTAAGTCTTTAGAGTCTCGTCAAGCGGAGTTCCCACACGTAACTAACGTGAGCTTTGACGAGCTACTGGCACAGAGTGATATTATCAGTTTTCATGGCAAAGCGGCAGCTGACGGCAAGCCACTTGTTAACAAAGAACACTTAGCAAAAATGAAGTCTTCAGCAATCATCATCAATGCCGCTCGTGGCAACATGGTTGACGAGAGCGATCTTAATGATGCGCTTAACGAAGGCCTAATTGCGGGCGCTGCTATCGATGTGTTTTCAACAGAGCCGGCCAAAGAAAACGTTTTGTTCAACAACCCTAAAGCAATTTTGACCCCACACCTTGGCGCTTCAACTGCTGAGGCCTCTATTGTAGTTGCTGAAATGGCGGCCAACCAAGTGGCTGACGTATTGCAAAACAACGTTGAGATTCACGTTGTGAATTAATCGCTTACAATGCAAGTTAGTCAAAAGGCGCTTTTATAGCGCCTTTTTTGTTTTTCTATTTTTCTAGCAAGGTTGCGCCAGTTTCCATACGAATAACTTGGCCATCTTTAAGGGCGTTGAATGTAAGAACCGCCTCGATTGTGCCGTCTGGAAAGTCCATAAAGCTGTGAGTTACCATTGCTTCGTCGTTCTCAAAAAGGCAACGATACTCTCTTTCCATAAAATCATCACTGGAAAACATATAATTGACCATTTCGCCAAGGTCGTCTTTGTTGTTTGTGCTGCCGTCTTGGTGGCTGACCATCACGAAATCCTTGTGCATCAGGCTCATAAAAGCCTCTGTATCGCGCTCTTTGCTGGCTTTTTGCATTTTTTCGTATACTGACATAATATTTTTCCTCTGGTAATTATACAAAATTGGGTCTTTCTGGCTTATTTATACCAGAGCGCCCTGTTACGGTGTTTTTTACTACAGTGTGTGCATATTGCTAATGAAATCATATGCATGCCCAGTATTAAGTGACAGCCAATCGTAGTTCAGCGTTGCCTCTAGTGATGGTTGGTTTTTTAAGGTTTAAAAAAGACTTATAATAATTCCGATTGAAGCGACAAGTTATTCGATAAACAATAACCCATATTCACAACTTAAGGAGATCAACATGGTCTGGTTCAAAGACTACACAATCGAAGAAGTCAAAGGCATGATTACCAATGAAAGTATTTTGGATCAATTAGGCATAGAGTTTGTTGAGATTGGCAAAGACTGCTTAAAAGCTCGAATGCCAGTAGACAATCGAACGCGCCAAATTCATGGGATTTTGCACGGCGGTGCAACCTGTGTTCTGGCCGAGGCGGTCGGTAGCGTTGCCTCATTAATGTGCGTCAATTTAAAACAAAAATACGCTGTCGGATCGGCGATTAGTGCCAACCACCTTCGCTCAGTAATTGGTGGTCATGTCGAAGCGACGTGTACTGCCGTCCATATCGGCCGCCAAAAACATGTGTGGCGCATTCTCGTTCACAGCGACAAGGGAAAGTTAATCGCCACATGCGAGCTCACTTGCGCGGTTGTCGATAAATTTTAGAGCGACAGCCAAGCTACTAAAGTGTTGTAACTGGCTTTATTGTATTGTTACACCAGCTCCACAGCGATGGCTGTGGCTTCGCCACCACCAATACACAAACTGGCTATACCGCGTTTGAGGTCTTTATTTTTAAGGGCCGTTATTAGGGTTAGAATAATACGCGAGCCGGTAGAGCCAATCGGGTGGCCTTGAGCGCAAGCTCCGCCATACACGTTGACCTTGCTTGCGTCTAAATTTAGCTCTTGGATGGCCAACATAGTCACCATGGCAAAGGCTTCATTTATTTCAAACAAATCCACGTCGGCCACTGTCCAATTCATTTTCTCTAACAAGCCTTGCACGGCGCCAATCGGTGCTATCGTAAACTCACCCGGCGCACGGGCAAAACTATTCACAGCAAGAATCCGTGCCGCCGGCTTCCAACCAGCATCTGCAACCGTATCACTGTCAGCCAATACCAAAGCCGAAGCGCCATCAGAAATAGAGCTGGCGTTGGCGGCAGTTATGGTGCCATCTTTTTTGAACGCGGGGCGTAATTGAGGTATTTTGTCGAGCCTTGCCTGCCCGGGTTGCTCATCCACCCTGACCGTCACCGAGCCCTTGCGGTTGATGATAACGACGGGCTCTATTTCATTCTCAACGTCACCATTGTTAATCGCGGCATTCGCCTTAGATAAAGAGTCTATGGCAAACTCATCCATGGCCTCACGGCTGATGCCATACTCGTCAGCCGTAGCTTGGGCAAAAACACCCATCAAGCCGCCTTCGTAGGCATCCTCTAAGCCGTCAAAAAACATGTGGTCAAGCATTTGCCCGTGTCCCATGCGCATTCCTTGGCGAACCTTGGGCAATAGGTAGGGTGCATTGCTCATACTTTCCATTCCACCACACACCACCACATTGGCCGAGCCGGCTTTAATGGCATTAAATCCCATAATGGCGGCTTGCATGCCCGAGCCACACATTTTGTTGACCGTGGTACAAGGCACACTTGTTGGCAAGCCAGCACCTAAAGCCGCTTGACGCGCTGGCGCCTGGCCTTGGCCTGCAGCCAATACACAGCCCATGTAAACTTCATCAATTTGCTCGACGTTGACACCCCCACGCTGAAGCGCACCTGTAATAGCAACTGAACCCAATTGGGCTGCTTTTTGGCTGCCTAAACTGCCATCTAGGCCACCCATTGGGGTCCGGCTACCGGAAATAATATAGATTTCTTGATTCATAAAAACAATTATAGTGTGTTTTATAGGTGGCTGCTTGACAGGCGCAGAACGATGCGTTATATTTAGCGGTCTCAAGTCGGCAGGCAGTGAGTGAAAACGGTGTGTGCCATTGATGACTTTAAATGCGTTGTAAGGATTGCAATGATTGACTTGGGCACCGACCTCACTCCACTCTCTAGAAAGTTTGCCGCCGATGGCTCAGCATATACTGTATCTGGCGCATCTTTACCGGCGCTTGTATTTATCCATGGTGTTGGCATGAATGCCGATGTATGGCATTCGCAGGTAGAGCACTTCAGCGGCTCTTATCAAGTTATCACCTACGACTTTCTGGGTCATGGCGAGAGCCCCATGCCAAACGACAACCCCACACTGGACGACTACGTGGAGCAACTTAATCGTCTCGTTGAACATGTTGGCCTGTCATCTTTTTCTTTGGTGGGCCATTCGATGGGCGCATTGCTTAGTGTTGCCTTTGCACTGAAATACCCGAATAAAGTGCAAAGCCTAATACCCATAAATATTGTTTTTAATCGAACTCAATCAGAACAAGACCGCGTCTTACAAAGAGCAGAACAAATCATTAAGTCTGGAGAAATTGGCAATACCGATCAAACCCTAAAACGCTGGTTTGCGGGAAAAAATAGCGCCCAAGAGTTAACAAAAATAACAAAAATTAAGCAGTGGTTAGCGAATGCTTCACCCCATGGCTACGGCCGTGCTTATCGTTTATTTGCGCTTTCCGACAAAGCATTCGTTAATAAACTCCCACTCTTAACCGCCCCTGTTCTATACTTAACAGGCGATGACGACCCAAACTCAACGCCTAGCATGTCAGAAAAAATGGCGGAACTAACGCCTAATGGGGAGTTTTTCTCCTTTACTGGTGAAGCGCACATGATGGCCTATATTGCTCCAAAAAAAATCAACGCCCGCATCGCAACCTTTCTAGCCGAGGCATTACAAAAGCATGATTAGTGAAGAATCCAGAAAGTTTCGGCACGCCCTGGGCGCTTTTCCAACAGGTGTCACCGTGGTCACCACCATTGACAATGATGGTCAGCCCATTGGCTTTACCGCTAACTCATTTAGTTCAGTGTCGCTAGACCCCAAGCTGATTCTTATTTGCATTGATAAAGCCTCGATTAATCTTGAAGCGTTTACAGAAAGCGCGCATTTCGCTGTCAACATTCTGTCAGAAAAACAGCAGCAAATATCAACCACTTTTGCCAGCCCTGTTGATGACAGGTTTGCTGATGTGAGCTGGATGCCAAAAACAACAGGTTGTCCAATCATTGCCGACACCGCAGCCTGGTTCGATTGTGTTAAAAATAATTGTTTTGATGCTGGTGACCACTACATTCTTTTGGGCGAGGTTGTAGAGTTTGATAGCACTATCATCACTCCATTAGTGTTTTTACGAGGCAACTATGTCAATCTGGCCCTTGAACAGAAAATGCTCCGTGCATTGGAAGATGACAACACCAAGGTGCTGGTTGGTGCGCTCATTGAATGTCAAAGTCAAATTTTCCTCATCGAAAAGCCCGATGGTTATTTAGATTTCCCAACGGCAAGCAGCCTTGGCTCGCTTGATGATGGCGACAGCCTACTCGGAAAACTGCATTCAGCTGGTATTGACGCATCCGAGCACTATCTTTTTTCAGTGTTTGAAAGCGATGACGACAAAAGCAGTTTGATCTACTATCGTGCGCAAGTTGAAAGCACGACAAAGACGTCGGAGGGGAGGTTCTACGCCTTTGATGAAGCGCCATTTCAACGGATTCGTGACGAATGGAGCCGAACAATGCTAAGCCGCTACATTGCCGAAAGAGCCCTTAACGCCTTTGGTATTTATGTCGGCAAAGAGACAGGCGGCAAGATTGAGGCCATTGCCAAGCCCGGAGACTATTTATAGGAATTAATTATGGATTTTTCTTTTTTTGCACACATGGAGCGCATTGAAAAAAACCAATGCCAAAAGCAACTCTACGACGAATATCTTGAGCTGTGTCTTATTGCCGAGAAAGGTGGTTTTACCACGATCTGGACAGGAGAGCACCATGGGATGAACTTTACCATTGCCCCCAATCCATTTACCAGTTTAGTAGACCTGTCGCACCGCACCAAAAACATAAAGCTTGGTACAGCAACAATTGTTGCCCCTTTTTGGCACCCCATTAAACTAGCGGGCGAAGCTGCTATGGCCGATCTCATTACCCAAGGTCGCTTGCAACTTGGCATTGCCAGGGGCGCTTATTCATTTGAGTACGAGCGTGTTGGTTGCGGTATTGACGCTTATGGCGCCAGTGGCGCTCTTCGTGAAATGGTGCCGGCTGTACAAAAACTTTGGCAAGGAAATTACGCGCACGATGGCGAAAAGTGGTCCTTCCCAAAAACAACCAGCTCGCCCAAACCCTTTCAAGACAAAGGTCCGCCAATTTGGATTGCCGCGAGAGATCAAAGCTCTCATGATTTCGCCTTAGAGAATGATTGCAATGTTCAAGTGACGCCACTATGGCTGGGTGACGATGAAGTGATCTCGTTAATGGAAAAATTTAACAATGCCTGCGAGAAGCACAGCGAAAAGCCAAGACCTAAAATAATGCTCCTTCGACACACCTTCGTCGCAGAAACTGAAGAAGAGGTGGCGCAGGGTGCAAAAGACATTTCACGCTTTTATTGCTATTTCGGCGCATGGTTTAAGAACGAACGACCGATTGACCAAGGCCTAATAAAGCCACTAAGTGAAGATGAAATGGCAAAAATTGAGATGTACTCGCCTGAAAACATGCGCAAAAACAGCATTATCGGAAGCCCTGAAAACGTTATCCAAAGGATCAAGCTTTGTGAAGAACTGGGTTACGATGAATACAGTTTTTGGGCAGATAACAGCATGAGTTTTGATAAGAAAAAACGCTCGCTAGAGCTCTTTATTAACAAAGTCATGCCGGCATTTAAATAAAGACAACAAAGGAAAGCAATGAAACACTTTAAGCACTACATTAATGGTGAATTTTCGACTGGTGCGAATCATTTCGAAAGCACAAACCCAGCCAATGGCAAATCATGGGCAACGTTTCCCGCCGCCAGCGAAGAAGAATCCAGTTTCGCCATTGAATCTGCCCATGAGGCATTATTTGAGGGACCTTGGTCGAAGCTAAACGCCACTGAGCGTGGCAGGTTACTATATAAACTCGGTGATTTAATTGCCCAAAACGCCGACACTTTGGGCCAGCTAGAAACAACAGACAGTGGCAAGCTCGCCGTAGAAACCAAAAACCAATCAAAATATGTGGCTGATTACTATCACTACTACGCGGGTCTGGCAGACAAAATTCAAGGGGAGGTTCTGCCAATAGACAAGCCTGACATGTGTGTTTTTACGACACGTGAGCCTATTGGTGTGGTGGTAGCGATTGTGCCGTGGAACGCACAATTGTTTTTATCAGCAACCAAAATTGCGCCTGCACTTGCAGCCGGCAATACCATTGTTGTTAAGGCGTCTGAACAAGCACCGGCAGCCTTATTTAAATTTGCCGAACTGGTAGATAAAGCCGGCTTTCCGCCTGGCGTAGTAAATGTTATTACAGGCTTTGGCGAACCTTGTGGTCGGGTAATTAGCTCACACCCAAAAGTTTCAAAAGTGGCCTTTACCGGCGGCTGTGAAGTGGCGCAACACATTATTCGAAATACCGCTGAGAACTTTGCCCATGTCAGCCTTGAACTTGGCGGCAAATCACCCATGTTAATTTTTGATGATTGTGACATTGAAGGGGCTGTCAACGGTGTTATCGCTGGAAACTTTGGCGCTTCAGGCCAAAGTTGTGTTGCTGGGTCTCGTGTCTTTGTCCAAAAGTCAATTCACAAAGAACTTGTTTCTCGAGTAGCAGAGCGAGCAAAAGAAATTGTTGTTGGCGACCCTCTTGACGACAAAACGCAGGTTGGACCACTGGCCACAGCGCACCAAGTTGACCGTGCATACAATGTAATTACTAAGTCTGTTAAACAAGGCGCCAAGCTGGTTTTCGGCGGCAAGAGGCCCGAACACTTAAAATTAGGCAACTATCTTGAGCCAACGTTACTGGATTGCCCCAACCAATCTATCGACAGCACACGCACGGAATTGTTTGCACCAGTTATGAGCATCATCACTTTTGAGTCTGAAGAAGAGGCAATCAACATGGCGAACGACTCAGAGTTTGGCCTTGGAGCTGGCGTATTCACACAAAATATTGCAAGAGCCCACCGAGTATCACAAAAAATTCGCTCTGGTATTGTCTGGGTAAACACCTACCGAGCTATTTCGCCGATAGCGCCATTTGGCGGCTTTAAAAAGAGTGGCGGCAGTCGTGAAGCCGGCATTGATGCTATACATGAATACACTAGGACAAAGACGACTTGGATTAACACCTCGAGCGAGCCAATGCAAAACCCTTTTGTCATGCGATAATAAAAGACAAGTAATTAACTGGAGAAATCAAAATGGACAAAGAGCTATTTGAACTTGGACTAGAAAAAAGAAAAGCAACACTCGGTGAAGACTACGTCAATAAAAACCTAGCAGCAGCTGATGATTTCAACCGTCCGTTTCAGGAGCAAATGACTCAGTGGTGCTGGGGATTTGGCTGGGGCGATGAGACGATTGACGAAAAAACACGATCAATGATGAATCTTACGATGATCGCCGCACTTGGAAAAATGCACGAGTGGGAAATTCACTGCAAAGGGGCACTAACAAATGGCGTAACGAAAGAAGAGTTGAGGGCTATTATTCATGCCATTGCCATCTATTGTGGTGTGCCACAGGGTGTTGAGTGTTTTAGAATTGCAAGAGAGGTGCTTGAAGAGGCAGGCGAGATCTAGGCGCAACCTTGATCTATCATTGCTTTCAGGGGTTTTTATTGGCCGCCGGCACTCCAAACCCAAACAAACAGCCAGAGGGTGAGACGGGAACTAAGGCCTGAAGATGTTATAATTTAACTCACCCCTACACAAAAAAATGAAGACAGGCCTGGATCATAGGGCGAATTATAGATAACAAAATACGCACTGCGCAATGCAATAATCCTGTAGTTCAAAGGCACAACCGGTTATCGAATCTTCATCAAATCCTCATGAATCAACTTGGACAGTTGATATAATTAGCCGAACCATGATCAAGGAACTCATATGAAACGTCTTTTGTCGTTTTTATTACTGCTGCTTTTGGGGCCTTTTTCACAGGCCAACGCCTCTTTATTACCGGCAAACGAAGCATTCCAGCTCAACGCTCACGTTGCTGAGAACAATGTTGAGTTGACATGGTCAATTTCTGACGGCTATTTTATCGTCAAAGATAGCGTTGAGATTTCTACCGCAGCACCAAGCCAACTTGGCAACGCCATTTTCCCGCAGGCAACGCCTACGGTTGACGCCTTCTTGGGCAATATCAATATCTACCGTGGCGAACAAAGTGTTGTACTGCCAATATCTAGCGAAAATACATCCGACTTAGCGCTTACTGTTGTTTTTGATGGTTGCGCTGATCTCGGTATTTGTTATCCACCAATTACAAAGAATATTGCCCTTTCTACCCCTGTTAAAGAGCAAGTGCTGCCTGGCTCCGAAGCTCCCGCGCTTAACCCTATCACTGCCACCGAACCGTCAACACAAGTCAGCTTGTTGCAATCAAGCAACCCTTTACCTGCCGATGAAGCCTTTAATCTAGACATTCTTGCGGTTGATGAGAAAACGCTCACCGTCAGATGGCTGGTCCATAAAGATTACTATCTTTACAAAGACAAAATATCGATTGATGTTGAAGGCGCCAGCATTGCCAATATACTCTACCCAGATGCAACCTTAAAAAACGACGAATTCTTTGGCCATGTTAGCATCTATGACCGGCCAATTGAGGTTTTGCTTTCGCTTACGGACATCAGCAGTGGCGAAGTAAAGCTGAGCATAGAGTACCAAGGCTGCTGGAAAGGTGGGGTTTGCTATCCACCACAACAAGCCAATTACAGTATTAACCTGCCAGGCAGCAAAGCAAACAGCATTACTAATGACTCTACTGACAATATAGAGGCGCCTACAGAGTCTCTGCCTGCCGCCTTTGAACAAATGAACAACGAAGAGTTAACGGCTCAAGAGTTGTTCCAAAAAGGGGGTTTGGCTTTGTTTATCGGCGCTTTTCTTGCCGGTCTTGCACTATCGTATACGCCGTGTATTTATCCGATGGTGCCAATTCTTTCGGGCATCATTATTGGCCAAAAAGACTCGCCCAGCACGTTTAAGGCTGTTTTAATGTCGTTGGTTTTTGTGCTGTCGATGTCGATTGCTTACGGACTGATCGGTGCCACTGCGGGGTATTTTGGTGCTGGCGTTAACATTCAAGCAATATTGCAAACGCCGTGGATCCTTGTGCTCTTTGGCCTTATCTTTGTCTTTTTGGCTTTTTCAATGTTCGGCTATTACGACATTCAGCTACCTAAAAAACTGCAAAGTAAAATCACCCAAATCAGCAACAAACAAAACGGTGGCAGCTTTATTGGTGTCGCCGTTATGGGCTTTCTATCTGCCCTCATCATCGGCCCTTGTGTAACGCCATTCCTTGCCACAGCACTTAGCTACGTCATTGCCGACGGTGGCGCCACAAAAGGCGCAGTCGGCTTATTTGCGATGGGGCTGGGCATGGGCGTGCCTCTCATCATTATTTGTGGCTGGGGCATCAATGCCCTTCCCAAGTCCGGACTTTGGATGGAGACCGTCAAACATGTGTTTGGTGTGCTCATGTTGGCCGTTGCACTTTACCTGCTTGATCGCATCATTTCGCCGTTTGCCTCACTAGCGCTTTGGGCGAGCTTATTAACAATAGCACCAATTGCTCTGGGAGCAATCAACCCGCTAGACAAACAAAGCAGCTCGTGGCGACGCATCTTCAAAGCGGTAAACTTAATTGTCTTGGGTTACGGCATCCTGTTGTGGCTGCTTGTTGCTCGAGGGGGTGGCGACATGTATCAGCCCCTTGCAGACTGGGACTATAACGCCAACAACCAAACCGTGCAAAGCGTTGAGTTTGAGTTGTTGCAATCTGAAGAGCAACTAAACAGCTTGATTGCCAACACCCGAGGCAGTGACAACCTAATTGTGTTGAAGTTTTATGCCGACTGGTGCGTCTCATGCAAAACACTAGAAAGAAAGGTTTTCTCCGACCGTGAAGTTATTAATAGTTTAGACAATGCCCTTGCCTTAACAGCGGACGTCACGGATAATACCGAGTCCAACAAATCTTTACTTGCAAGGTTTGATATTGCCGGACCGCCAGCCATCCTCTTCTTTAAAAACGGCAAAGAGGTCAGATCACAACGAATCATTGGCGAAATCAGCGCAAAAAACTTCTTAAAACGTCTTAACAGTATATAGGCTTAGGGGCTATTTGCTCTGAAAATTCTGGAAATGTACGCTAACTTTAGCTAAATAGATGTTAAAATTCATTTTATTTGCTGAAGGCTTACTCCATGTCCGACGTCCTCTTACTGAACGGTCCAAACCTAAACTTATTAGGCGTAAGAGAGCCCGGTCATTACGGTGCTGACACGTTGGACGATATCGTTGAAAGGCTTGCAGAGCTGTGTGCCGTTGCCAACCTGAGCTTTGATCGCCATCAAAACATCGGTTGCTTTGAGAGGTGCACTATTGGCGGTTGACATACCTTTTTGCGAAGTTCACCTTTCTAACGTTTACAAGAGAGAAGGGTTCCGCAAAAAATCTTATTTTTCGGGTGTTGCCGTTGGCGTCATTTCGGGCTTGGGTGCACAGGGTTACGAGTTCGCACTGAGTGCGGCAATTAAACACATCAAATCAAACTGAATACTATTGAATTTTAAAAACAAGGGGAAACAAACTAATGGACATTAGAAAAGTAAAAAAACTCATGGAACTGCTAGAGCAGTCTGGCATGGCAGAAATCGAGATTAAAGAAGGCGAAGAGTCGGTTCGAATTTCTCGCTATGGCGATGCACCGCAAATGATGGCACAACCACAAATGATGGCGGCACCTGTAGCTGTACCAGCTGCTGCAGCAAGTCTGGCTGTCGAAACGTCAGAGCCAGTCATTGATGGCCATCCTATCGCCTCACCAATGGTAGGCACATTCTATTCTGCCCCGTCACCAAGCGCAAAAGCGTTTGTTAGTGTGGGTCAACACGTTAACCAAGGGGATACCGTTTGCATCATTGAAGCGATGAAAATCATGAACCAAATTGAGGCTGACCAGTCTGGCACCGTGGTTGAAATTTTAGTTAATGATGGCGATGCCGTTGAGTTTGGTCAAACGCTTGTTGTAATCAAATGAGTTCGATAAAGAAAGTATTAATTGCCAATCGCGGAGAAATTGCACTAAGAATTTTGCGCGCCTGTAAAGAGCTGGGCATCCAAACAGTGGCGGTTTATTCTACTGCAGATAAGGACTTAAAGCATGTGCGCCTCGCTGACGAAGCCGTATGTATCGGCCCACATCCTTCAGCTCAGAGTTATTTAAATATTCCAGCCATTCTCAGCGCTGCCGAAGTGACGCATGCAGACGCCATCCATCCAGGCTATGGCTTCCTTTCCGAAAGTGCGGACTTTGCTGAACAAGTTGAAGAAACGGGTTTTATATTCATCGGCCCAAGGCCTGACAATATTCGCGTCATGGGCGATAAAGTTGCCGCTATTGAGGCAATGCAAAAGTCTGGCGTTCCTTGTGTTCCAGGCTCTGACGGCGGCCTAGGCGAGGACGATGAAGAAAACATTCGTCTGGCTCATAAAATTGGCTTTCCAATCATTATTAAAGCTTCTGGCGGTGGCGGTGGCCGCGGCATGCGTGTTGTTGAACGTGAAGAAGACTTGATTGGCTCGATTGAACTAACAAAAACAGAAGCCTTGAGCTTTTTTGGCAACGGTGAAGTCTATATGGAGAAGTTTCTAACCACGCCTAGACACATTGAAATACAAATACTTGCTGATCAGCACGGCAACGCCGTTCACTTGGGGGAGAGGGACTGTTCAATGCAGCGTCGCCATCAAAAAGTTGTTGAAGAGGCGCCCGCCCCAGGTATTACCGAAAAATTACGAAACAAAATTGGCAGTGTTTGTGCCGATGCTTGCAAGGTGATTAATTATCGCGGCGCTGGCACTTTTGAGTTTTTATTCGAAAACGACGAGTTTTACTTTATTGAAATGAATACCCGTATTCAGGTTGAGCACCCGGTTACCGAAATGATTACCGGCGTGGATATTGTTCGTGAACAAATATTGATTGCAGGTGGCGACAAACTTTCAATTGAGCAAAAAGACGTGCAAATTAAGGGTCATTCAATAGAGTGTCGCATTAATGCCGAAGACCCTAACAACTTTATGCCTTCGCCTGGCACCGTCACCCAATATCACACTGCCGGTGGACTCGGTGTAAGGGTTGATTCTCATATTTATAACGGCTACAGAGTGCCGCCGCATTATGATTCGATGATCGGCAAACTAATCACTTTTGCCGACTCTCGAGACGAAGCTATCATGAAGATGAGAAACGCGCTTGATGAGATGGTGATTGATGGCATTAAGACCAACATTCCACTGCAAAGAAAAATCATGCGAGATGAAGTCTTCTGCAAGGGCGGCATGAATATCCACTATCTAGAGAAAAAACTCGGGGAGTTTCATTAATGACAATTAAAGCTGGCATTATTGGTGGCTCTGGCTATACCGGTGTTGAGCTTATACGGCTACTTCACTCCCACCCAGAGGCCGAGGTAATTGCCATCAGCTCTAGAGGGCTCAATGGTAAAAAAGTGGGCGAGGTGTTTCCAAGTTTAATTGGCGTCTCAGACCTGGTTTTTTCTCTGCCGACCGATAACGTTTTGAACGAATGCGATATTATTTTCTTTGCCACACCACACGGTGTCGCCATGGAGGGTGCGGGTGCGTTTATAGACAAGGGCATTAAGGTGGTCGATCTCGGTGCCGATTTCCGCATCGACGATGCTGAGAACTGGTCTGACTGGTACGGCATGGAGCATACCCAGCCCGCACTTCTTGCAGAGGCTGTCTATGGCTTGCCCGAAGTTCGCAGGGAGGCTGTCAGCGCAGCAAGGCTTGTTGCCAATCCTGGCTGCTATCCAACTGCCGTCTTATTGGCATTAAAGCCATTATTGGGAAACAACCTTATTGACTGTTCCAACATAATTGCCGATTGTAAATCGGGCACAAGTGGTGCTGGGCGTGCTGCAAACCAGGCAACTTTGTTCTGCGAAGTAACTGAATCATTCAAAGCGTACGGTGTCAGCGGTCACCGCCACTTGCCAGAAATAAAGCAAGAGTTGTCGTTAATGGCGGGCGGTCCAGTTGGGCTAACCTTTGTGCCGCATTTGCTGCCAATGATTCGTGGCATTGAGGCAACCGTTTATGTGGACCTGCTCGATACCAGTGTCGATGTAAGG
>Ga0315334_10000817_pt1 | contig 18995 bp, 14 predicted proteins | sample M150034915metaG_FD_205555 | JGI IMG/M metagenome (GOLD analysis project Ga0315334, IMG submission 205555) | Ammonia-oxidizing marine archaeal communities from Monterey Bay, California, United States - M1 500m 34915 | ecosystem: Environmental > Aquatic > Marine > Intertidal zone | place: USA... | reverse complement strand
CTCTTCATCATTGGGGAGGGGGGGTGCGGAAAGGCAGGTGGTCTCCTGCCTAGGGGGAATAGTCTCCGACAAGAGGTGGAAAGAAGTGCAGCTTTTCTGCTACAGGATAGACACGTCTGGGGGGAGGTTCTCAACGTATGAAGGAGAAGTAGGGCAACTGGGCGTTAAGATAGACGAGTTTGGGGGTTCTGGCAACCCTGATAAGAGTGTAATCGATCAAGAACTCGGAGAGTGGAGGAAACTTATTTCGCTACTTCCGGATAGAATGAAGAAGACTATTATTCCACTTTACCAGAGAATTAACCAATTCAAACCCTCAATACTCCATTCATGGCAAGATGGGATGAATATTGATGCTTCAATTGCGGCCATGATTGCGGGTGTTCCGAGCATAGTGTTGTTCGCCCGCTCCATGAGGCCAGATAGGAAGACGGCCTTACACATCAGGGGTAGGGGCTATCTGGATGACGCATATAGATCGATTCTCAAAAGGGAGAGGGCAATATTGGCCCACAATAGTAATGTCGGTTCGAGAAGTTATTCAGAATGGCTAGGCAAGGAATATGGCTCATTTCCAATTATCCACAACGGAGTTGATTTTGAAACAATTGAGAATGACTCTAATGATGACAATGTCGAGTTGATTCTGGAAGAACTTGGGATAGGGAGGGAAGACAAGGTCGTTGGTTCAGTTTTCAGAGTTGTCGAAGAGAAGAATCCGAAACTATGGATTGACGTAGCTAGCGAGGTAATCGCCGAATTAGATAATACACATTTCGTAATTGTTGGAGGGGGTATTCAATTAGAACTGATGAAAGAATATGTGCAAAGAAAGGGCATTGATAATCGGATGCATCTGGTGGGCCAGTCTACCGACATTGCATCATGGCTAAAAAGGATGGATTTGTTCTTTCTTACATCAAAGGTTGAGGGTTTGCCAAACGTCCTAATCGAGGCACAGGGCTTTGGCGTTCCGGTGATTTCTACTGATGCTGGGGGGTCCCGTGAGACATTTATCGACGGAGTCACTGGTAGCCTGATCACTAACGAAGACAAAGGAGAAATCAGCAGAGTTATTGTTGATTGGCTAAATAGGAGCGAGAGATGGATAGCGAATTCATCGGCGAATGCTATGGGAAATGCCAGGAACAAATTCTCTGCAGGAAGAATGTATGAAAAACTGATAGAGATATACCATATGAGCCGGCCAGAGGATTGAGCGGATGGTGGAAAATATTCCCAAAAGAGTCTTTGTTACCGGAGGAGCTGGGTTCATCGGCTCACATATCTGTGACCGGTTGGTCGAAATGGGCACCGAGGTAGTCTGCGCGGACAACCTAATTACTGGAACAACCGACAATATTTCTCACCTAATGGGAAAAGAAAATTTTGAATTTATCGAGTGCGACATTACAGAAATAGAATCGTGCATGGAGGCCATCGATGGTTGTGATGCGATAAATCACCAAGCAGCTTTGGGCTCAGTGCCGAGATCAATAGCTGACCCACTAAAGACTAACTTATACAACATTACAGGAACTCTAAACATCTTCCACGCGGCTGCAACTAAGAATGTCAGAAGAGTAGTTTTCGCCTCGAGTTCTTCGGTTTATGGGGATGAGAAAGGACTTCCTAAAATAGAGGGCAAGATAGGATCTCAACTATCTCCCTATGCTGTTTCTAAGAGGGCAGGGGAGCTTTACTCCTCTGTTTTCAACGACATCCATGGAATCGAGACGATTGGTCTAAGATACTTCAACATATTCGGGCCCAGACAGACTCCGGAAGGAGTCTATGCAGCAGTAATTCCTAGATTCATCAATAATACCCTAAATGGTGAGAGGTCGACAATATATGGGGATGGTGGGCAATCCAGGGACTTCACTTATGTTTCCAACGCGGTAGACGCGAACATTGCCGCATTGACGACTGATAAAGAATCAGCCTTTGGACGAATTTACAACATAGCCTGCGGTTCAAGGATGACCCTAAACGAGATTTTCGAACAGATCAGGGATATCATCAGTGAGGCTAATCCAGAAGTTGCCGAAATTAAGCCAATATTTGAAGAAGAAAGAGTAGGTGATGTTAGGCATTCACTAGCAGATATCTCTCTTGCAAAGGAATATTTGAATTATGAACCAGCAATCGATTCGAGAAAGGGCTTGTCATTGACTGTGCAATCCCACATATAGAGCGAGTGACAAGAACACGAGTCGGTACAATGATTGTGGACATTAGGGGCGAAGACGACTTACTCAGATTTATCTTCACGGTAGAGGAAAAAGACAAAGTCGTACCTAGTGAAAAATATCGAATGGGAAAAAGAAAATGCTATTTCAGACTTCCAAGAGGTGTTGATCTAGATCATATTCATCCGGACCATATAGCTCTAGTTTCCCTAATGCTTTGTTTCCCATTCATTGGGGAGAGTATCACATTTCCCCGTGCGATATCCAAGGACTTCCATGATGCTGCTGGAGTAATCAGCAGGTTCTCCGTTGGACCGATTAATGAGGAACTTGTCCCTTATCGGGCCGCCGAGCCTTCCAAGCCCGCACTTGCCCTGAGCGGAGGCGTTGACTCGGTAGCTGCACTGGCCATAATGCCAATGGAAACAGTAAGTTTTTTCCTTGATCGGCCAATTAAGAGAGGTTCACTATATGACAAAGACGCGGCACATAATAGTTGCAGGGAGTTAGGAAAATTAGCACACAATGTAATCATGGTGGAGACGGACCTGGAATACCTGAGAAAACCAGTAGGATTCCCAGTAGATGTAGCAAATTCATCTCCGGCTATATTACTTGCAGGAGAGTTCTCTTTGGACAGCATTGCTTTCGGCACAATAATGGAATCTGCATATGGAATTGGGCATAGGAGTTACCGCCATTACCCCACAGGAAATCACAACAGGCTATGGGGGACCCTATTCAAGGCCGCTGGAATACCCCTGAACCTTGTCGTTGCAGGAATGAGTGAGGTGGCCACCAGCAAGATAATGATCGAACATGATATTGGTCCACTCTCACAATCATGCATTCGGGGAAAGTGGAAATCCCCTTGTCTTAATTGTTGGAAGTGCTTTAGAAAGTCTCTACTTGATTCTACACTGAGGGGCGAGAAAATTGAGGACGAGGGGTTAGAAAAGTTATTCAGAATCGAGGAAGCAAAGCATCATCTCGAAGGTTTTCCCATAAAACACGAGAATGTTCTCTCTTACATTTGCGAGAGGTATGAAGGTAATCACAAATTGATGAGTTTACTGAAGAGAAGAGTCGGGGCGGATAAATCAGATCTGAAATGGTTGGAATCATGGAATCCGGAGTCGATCGAACTAGTAGTCCCAAAATACCGTGACTTTGTTAAGTCTAAGATTCTGGAATTGATACCCACGATGGATGATTTCCAAATTAACGAAATGAAGAACTGGGATATGGGGGCAATGCTGAGAAATCAGGAATACAAAGGACTTTCGGAGGAGTTAAGTGCTTCACTATCTAGTCTTTGAAAATCAATCTAGATAAGTGATCAGCTACCTGAGATGCCCCATTTGGCTTCCTCAATGAATTCCCCGATTCGACCATCCTTTGCCTATATTCTGAATCGACAATATTGGAAACAAGATTTTTCATCCTAGGCCTTGTTACATTCTCCTCAACTAGCATAAATCCCGCATCTTCTGCTACTTTAGCCCTTGCAAGTTGATCGTCCATCCCTGTCTTGCTGTTCGGGATGCAGATGCACGGCAATGAGAACATTATCGCTTCGTGGAAGGAGTTGTACCCTCCCGAGATCACACCAAAGTCGAAGGAGCTGAAATATCTAGAATTTGGATAGTCCCTAAGGATCCTAACATTAGGGAAATCACTAATTTCTACCCTTGAACCTAGTAAAGACTCTCCAATTACAGCCCAAACCCCTGCATCATGCAAAACTCCCAATATGATGGAGATATCTGAGGAAATGTCGTTTATGTTTCCTGCTCCGAGTTGGACGTACGCAACAATTTCGTCTTCAGGGATACCTAGTCTAGACTTGAGTACGTCGCTTGCAACAATATCTTCGTCATCTAATAGGACCACAGGATCACAATGAATTGTTGGATTATTTGTTTCATCCACGTCTGAGTTCGGCTCAACGCTATCCCCAGGACGAATTAGGTAGTCGAAGATGTCTAAACTATCCATTGGAACATTTGGTGCATTCTTCTTGAATGAGCCCCGTCTGATCCAAATCCTTAGGATGTCATCCCTCCGCATTATTGCGTTCAGCATCCCCCTATAGGGGTAGGAGCCATCGAATAGAAATGCCTTGGGCCTGTGGATAGCAATAACGTTTGATAGCATCTCCTCTGTAATTGAATTCCATGTACTCGCCTCCATGTTTGAGAATTCCTTCCTACCTGGCAAGTGATAAGCTGCAAAGCCATCTTCGCGAAGCAAATGAAGTGTGGGGGATGTGGTGAAGAATACCGCTTCCATGTTTGGATCTGCCTTCTTCATCCTCCTTGCTATGGAAAGTAGCCTTGTGAAATGCCCAAGTCCAACTCCATTTGTCGGAAAAAATACTATGCAATTACTCTGCTCGGATTCACCGGAAAATGGCTCTGAATTAGAATATCTTGGAGTTGCCCCTACTCTCTCCCTAACAACTTGAACCAATAGCATCAAAATGCTGAAAGGTAGCCACAATAGCCTCCATGGCTTTTCTGCTGACGTGGTGAAAAGAGTCCCAAGTCTGAATGTTGGAGACGAGCGAATCCTGCCCAATTCCCTCTTGTGCTTATCGGAAATCTTGTCCCCATCCTTCAGGGAGCCATATGTGCGTTCGTTACTCTCACGCCCCATGGGGTTCGCTCCGGTCGATTGTATTTCACCATTCCCAGCATAGGTAACTGTGATATTGGATTGCGATTGCGCATCGTTTAGAACACGAAGAGCGTTGAATGGTGGCATCATGGATGAAAAAAGTGCAAACATTGACAGAAAAATGCTGAAAATCAGCAAAGATAGGTTCGAGAAATTGGGTGCTAAGGATGGGGGAATGTATGGATACTACGCAACAAGAATTGATCGGGGATCGATGTTGAACAATGATGATGAGGGGATAGTAAATTACATCGTCACAAACGAAAGTAAGGATTCTCGAATCCTCGAGGTGGCAGCAGGATGCGGGCAAGTTAGTTTCGCATTAGAGGCAACGGGTTTCGAAAAAGTAGAGTTTTGCGAGTTTGACAAAAGACGGTCTGCATTCGGTAGGGCCATTGCAGAGGGATTAGAATCTAGTGTAATAATTCACGAGTGCGACTACAGAGATCTTGATCTTCCGCAATATGATCTCGTTTTCGTAGTTAATGCGGTTTCCTCTTCTTTAGGTGGAAATGATGCAGAGCTCTTGATTGATCTAATTAATTCCGGATCAGATGTTATGCTCAAATATGGGTACTATGGGGTGGATAACGAAATTTTCGACATAATGGATGACGATGGGTCAGTAGCGTACGAAGTCGTTTTCTCCACAAATCAGGAAATTAGGAGATATACAAGATCGTCGGGAAAGAAGAAAGCAGCAAAGAAGAAAGCAGCGAGTACAAAGATTAGTTCAAAGGAAGAATTGGTGGAAAAGCAAACTGAGGCAATAGAGATTGCTCGAGATTGGGGGTACTTCGCGGGCAGCATCAAACAGAGATCGGATTTGTGGAAAGGATTGAGGATTCTAGATGTCGGAATGGGGGGTGGCCCACATTCTGTTTCTTACATCTCATTGGGAGCAACTGGATACTATGGAGTTGATCCCATAGCAGGAACCGAACATGTAAGAGATTTCAGATCCAACAAAGATCCGAGTATACCGGCATATCATCCATTTCCAGTATCGACGAACGAGATGATGGAATTATTCCCGCAAATTTCGATATACTCGGATATTTTGGATAATGTATCAGATGAAATAAAACAAAAGGAGCCACAAATTGCTATATTATCTGCAGTAACTGAGCACTTACAAGATATGAAATCAGTCTTTGAAGGGATTTGGGGGGTTTTGTCAAAAGGTGGTTTGCTACATCTTACTCACAATAACTACTACTCTTGGACCGGTCATCACGAGAGTCCTAGAGATCCCGGATCATGGGACCCTACCAATGAGGCACAAAATAAAGTAGTTGATTGGAAACACTTGGAGATAGATCATCACCGATATTTAGATAAAAACCTTAACAGAGTTAGACTTGATGATTTCAAGAGGCTGGTCAACAAGTATTTCAAAATAGTTCAGTGGAAGGAAACTATAATTGCACGTGAAAGACTCACTGACGAAATTAGGAAGAGATACAAGAAATACACACTTAACGAGCTACTTGCAAATGTTGTACATGTTACGGGAAAGAGAAGGGCGACTCCCCTCAAAGATGACATTAGTAATCTTCAATTTCATCATCCTGAAGATGATTATAGGTCAGATGGGGACTTCAGCGATCAGGATATCAATGATTTTGAGTTTAGAAATTCGGTGATGTTTTCTTCGATGGGGGATCTAGCTAGCCACTCAGATAACAATCATGCTGGAACTAGACTTTTCAAGACCCTGAAAATAGGAGATAGGTTGAGGCTCAGGAAGGGTTTAGAGTTCTTGGAAATTGAGTTCGGGGGTCTTGATGACTCATTCGGAGAGCATCCTAGAGCTAAAATTGTAGATGAGATACCGACTAAAATTCTGAAGGAAAACTACAATCTATGGACCATCGAGGAAGTAATGAGGGATGGTGAGAGTATTGCCATCGACTTGCCATTGAGGGACAAATGACTCAGTCTTTTGTGAAATGAACTAGGTTAACTCTTCCGGCTTCAAAGAACTTGCATTTCTTTGTGAATCCTCGATCAATCACTTCTTCCTCGAAAATCTGTCTCTCCTTTTCATCCCTAACCACCCCGAATGAACCCGTGTCGATGATTAGGTGGTCGAAATTGACGAAACCATCCATAATCTCTTCTTGGTTTGGGGCTGTGTGTCCAGAAACAACATTTGTAGAGACGAGAATCTTTGCCCCCTGAACTAATTCGGGATTAACATCAGGGTATTCTCCGTAGTGGTATTTCAGGGGCCCGGGGTCAAATCCTTCTTCCATGGCAATATCCGAGGCTACTTCCTTCATCATTATGCTATGCAAATATCTGTCCCTATCGGCTTCGACTCCGACGCAGTCAAAGCCTGAAAAGCTGAGGAGCAGCAGTCCCGAGCCAATTCCTGGACCAAATTCCATTATCGAAGTAGAGTCTATTTCAGAGAATTGCATGAGGGCGTACTGGAGGATTACGAAATCTACTCTAGAGAAGTATACTTCATGATTCTCAAAACGCGCGACATAGTACCTTCCCAAACACTGCCAGTCATTAAGTCCGGTTACCTTGTTCAATAAGATAGATTCCAATTTCTGGTATTCGTCCCTGCCATAATCCCTCCCCATGCCTCCTTTTATTCCGGAGAATCTCCTAGAGTCAACAGGGATTGACTCTACTTCTCCTTCATGAAGGAAGCCGTATAGGTTCTTATCAATCGAATATAGTTCGTCCATGACCTGGTTTACTGTGGAATATTGCAAAGAGACGCCTGCATCGTCACATACCTCTTGCAGATTTTCGAAAATCTTTACGATATCAGGATGCTGATGAGGATATCCAAACTCGTTGGTGTCGTACTCTCCGTGCATTGAGTGAGCGTGAGTTTTGATGAACATTTTATTTCCGATTACGAAACCTTTGGAGAGCCAATGATTTAGGAATTCATACCAATCGCTAATTGCCTCTGCGATTTCCTTGGCCCTATAATCAAGTGATGAGTGTTCATAATTAATTTCCTGATTCCATATCAGGAACCTGCGTCGATGAGTTACTTCCGGTATCTCGCCCAAGGGAGTAGGATTGGACTCGGGGAACTCATAGCACTTGGGAGCCAGTGAAGGGATGATTGTGAATGGCTCCTTAATTGAAGGATTCACCCAAGGCCTACCCGCAGGCATCGTGAAGTCGGCAATGCAACCATTCTTCATTAGAATCTCAATCTCATTGAGGTTGTTGCATATCTGTGGATCGCTTGCGTTCAAGGCCCAGACGCCGTGAATAAAGCCCCAATTCTCGAGCTTTTTTCCAGTCTCGTCTTCTATTTGCTTCAGAAGCAGTCCGAAGGAGAGGTCCAATCTAGCAGAGTCCTTCGAAGGCGAATTGGGTTCATCGACAAATTGGCTTTCGTATGCGAAATAGTGCCCTACTGTGTACCTCTCGTGATGTACATGAAGGTGTATTTCGTGTCCGGAATCCTTCGCTATCTCGCCCATTACTTCCGTGATTTCGTCAGTCAGCATCTTGGTTTGGGGACGAAATACTACGCCGTCCCCAGGAATCGAGACGATTCCTTCGTATGCAGATTCTGAAGTTCTTGGAAGGTGGGCTAAAACGGCCTTGTAGAACAGTGAGAGGTTTCTACTGTGAGGGTACTGTTCCACCTGTTCGAGAAACTTGATGATTCGCCCCAAATGATATTCAGTGTTACCGTCATACCAGGGTTCCCAATGATCGGTATGGAATACGTGAATCTCCTCGACCCCACGGGAGTCAAGGATTGAAGAGAGGAGGGTTTTCTCCGCATCCATTATTCATTCCCCAGTAATTCCGAATAGCCAATGTTTGCTGGCTCCTCCAGATGCCATCCCATTATTTGTTTTGGCTATTTCTTTGCTCTTCTCTTCGGGGCAGATTTGCCGGATGCTTTATTTTTGGCGCTAGTATCATTTCCCTCGGAAACTGTCTTCATCACCTGGTGTGACGTCTTGAGCACCCAATCCAGCCTACTCGTTCCTGGGTGGAACATGCTGTGAACTAGATGCCATCCCCCAGAAGAATACCGGTGAAGATCCCACATCTTTTGATCGTCCTCATCCATCCAGAAAGTGATCCTAAAATCATCCTGAATCAATTGTATACTGTTGGCTTGAATCTTGTAGTTTAATACTGACCAACCGAGCTTCTCGGCGCTCTTTGAGAACGAGGGTGGTACTGACAATCTTTCTGGCATGCTATCAGTCCGCTGAGAAGAACTTCCATTATAACAATTGGGAGTGCGATGAAGTGAGATACAAGCGGCCTCATGGATTGGCTCCGAGGGGGTAACCAACACCGTGGTATTTCCAGCCAACTACTTTCATTTCGTCGGGTTCTAATGCTCTTCGACCGTCAAACAATGCATGGCTATTGCATAATGAATGAAGATGCGCCCAGTCAATAGAAACGCATGCTTCGTGGGCTGTAGCTAGTACTACTAAGTCGAATCCGGACTCGGTCACTGGGCTCTCAACTGGAGTGACCCAATCAGGAAATTCCAGGGAATTCACATAGGGGTCCCAGACAAATGTTTCAATCCCCGAGGAGACGAGGAGATCCGTCAATTCCCTCACCGGAGTCTCTCTTGAGTCTCCGGTTTCAGACTTATAGGAAAAGCCTAGCACTAGAGCTTTTTTGGCAGTAATTCCCTCTCTTTCGAGCAACTGCGATATCATTCGAAAGGACTGCCTTGGCATACTTTCGTTTATCTTCCTTGCAGCTAGACCCAGTTCAGTCTCCGAGCCAATTCCCTGTGAGAGGGAGATGTAGAAATATGGGTCTACAGGTATACAGTGGCCTCCAACACCAATGCCTGGGGTGTGTCTATGGAAGTTCCATTTTGTGGAGGCTGCGTCGAGTACTTCCTCGACATCGATACCTATCTGAGGCAGGATTGTAGAAAGTTCGTTAACAAATGCCAAATCGATATCCCGTTGAACGTTCTCAATCAGTTTTGATGCCTCGGCAACTTCTATGGAGCCAACATAGGTTGATCCTGCCTTAGTAATCAAAGAGTAGATTCCAGACAATAACTCACCCACTTCCCTGGAGTCGCATCCGACTATCCGTGCTACGGAGTCAACAGATCTGCTCGGATCGCCAGGGCTTACCCTTTCCGGAGAATAGGCCAAGAAAACTTCCTCATTTTGAATAAGTCCAAATTCTTCACAGATTCCGCCAAGTTCCTTTCTTGTTACTCCAGGGTAAACTGTACTCTCCAATGTGACTATGGTTCTTGAATTGGGGTTGACTGATTGGAGTACCGACCTCGAAGCAGAAATTACGAAACTTAAGTCGGGATCATTGGATTCGGTAACGGGTGTCGGAACGGTGATGAGCACGATGTCAGATTTGAGTATGGCCGCTCCGAAATCACAAGTTACATTCCAGCTTCCACTATCAATTGGAATAATTAACTCTGAACTTTCATCGACAAACGGCAATCTGCCTCTTTTCAGGGTCTCGATAACAGTTTCGGAAATATCGATGCCATAAACTTCGAAACCTGCTTTGTGCAGAGCCAGAGCAGTGGGTAGGCCAACATAACCTAGGCCAACTACCGAGATTATCATGTCTTCAGGTTTTGTTTTCATTGTCCGCGGCCGTGAATACATAGTAAATAAGTGCGGCTATGGCATTGTCTAGTACGAGGAAGAAAACGTCACTTCCAAAATTTTAGCATATTCTTTTGCTTATTCCTCAAGTATTCAATGACGTCAACCTCGTTGAAGGTGGATTTCATAGTTAGAGAATTAGCCAAGTAACCTGCAAGCATGGAAATCCCGCCAATAACTATTGGTTTCCTTAACATCCTGTGTACCGAACGGGCTAGAATGAAGGGGGGATAATAACGCATAGATTGGGCAAATTTCCCAGTCTCGAAACATCCTCTAATTAGCCCATAGTACGACCCGGTTCTCCGTTGGTGGTGAACTTCGATTTCGGAAAAACAACAAGTTCCCCAACCATTCATTTGTGCGAGTGTATTGTCTATTCCATCCCACCCATTTACCTCTCTAATCCCTCCAATTTCTTCGAAACATTGCCTCCTGTATGTCTTCAAACCCCCACGAGAATGGTCGGGAGAGGTGAATTCAACTATCTTTCTTCTTCCTTCAATTAAATAGCATGAACCACTGGCAATTCCAAGGCGAGGTGCATCAGAAAAATTTGTAAATATCGTCTCAAAATAATCTTCTGGAAGTACCATATCGGCATCTATCTTGGAGAAGAAGTCCCAATCGATGCTTGAGGATGATAGTCCTTGATTGACAAGTTTTGCGATTTGCCCCCCTCTTTTCCTTTGGGATGTGTCTTCTATTAATTTGATAGTGATCCAGTCGTATTTCTCACGTATCTCCTCAAAGTAATCCATAGATGATTTACCTGAATTGTGAGAAACAATGATCCATTCTGAAGGGGCAATGGTCTGTTTGATCATCGAATCAACTAATTTTGGGAGAAAAACCGACTCATCCCTACTAGGCGTTACGACAACATGCCTTAGATTGCTATAACCAACCATATTGGACACCGACCCCCGCCATGCATATGTATATGGTTTGATTGAAGGTTTCCAATGGAATGGTTTACTGAGATGCTTGTACATGCCCAAATTGTACTTTCTATACTAATAATGGTGCCAATTTTCTATTGGTTTTCAATGAAGATATTCAGCAGTGATGCGGTTTTTTCCCAAAATATGCCGTTGATCGAAAGAAGGATTTGTGTAATATTGCCAATGAGGAATGAAATTACTAATGTAGAAAGAAAGTTGACAGAAATAATTGACGAGATACTCCCTCATAAGTTCGTAGATCTGATTGTTGCAGACTCAAATTCGGATGATGGGACAATGAAGATTGCAGAAAAAATTCTAGTTTCATCGGGAATGGAGACTACTAGGTGGAAAATTATGGATTTTGAAATCAAGGGAAAGAATGTCGCTATTAACGGAGTTTTGGCCGAAATTGAAGCGGACATAGTGATAATTTCTGATGCGGATGCAGAGGTATCTCGAGGTTGGCTGGAAATAGTACGAATTAGAATGGAAGAAGAAGATGTTGGAGTAGTGTCGGGCGTCGAGAGAGAGAATTTTTCCGAAATAGATGGATTCAATGGTTACTACAGAGGAAAATCAAATTGGCTAAGGATTAGGGAGTCTGAGATTGACTCTACCCCTGTTCTCGAAGGGAGCATCCTAGCATGGAAAACATCGGCTCTAGGGCCATTCAGATTAAACGAAAGGGTGAATGCTGATGATGCCCAGATTGGTTTTATTTCCATGAGGGGGGGTTATAGGTCAATTATTGATGAGAGGATTACTTTCAGAAGTTTTGAGGGAACTCCAGAAAGGACTTTCGGAGAATCGGTGAGAAGAGCACAGGGGCTTTCAATTGCCTTACTGAAGAATGCCGACTTAGTAATTTCCAGTCCCAGAAGAAGTTTGAGAAGAGTTATTTTCAATGCTCTTTTTCTCTATGTAATTTTTCCATGGGCATCATTACTATTCGCTGTAAATTCGATGGTTTCCTTCTCATTGAACCCTGAATTAGGCAATACCTGGCAGTTTTACTCAATAATTTCAATCATCCTCATCATATTGTCACCCCAAGGGAGATTTGTAGCCAGGGGAGTTGCAATCTCAATTACCGCGCATTCCCAAGCATTGATTGGCAGGAGATACCGCAATTGGGAGCCAAATAGATGAGTCAAACAACTGTTACGGACTTTGCAAGATTCCTGGGGCGATCGACGTTGATGCCATTCTTCACTCCAACGTTGTACGCTAGAAGTTGTATCGGTATTGCATTAACAAAGGGAGAAAGAACTGGATGAGTACAATTTGTGTGGATTAGGATATCTGCTAGTTCGACAATGGGACCCTCGCTATCAGTGATTAGGATTATCTTCGCCCCACGGCTCTTGCATTCCCTTATACTCGACTCCATGAGGTTCAACTCCGAATCCTCGGGTGCAATTGCGATAATTGGTGATCCTTCAGAAATTAAGGCGATTGGGCCATGTTTCAACTCCCCCCCTGGTAGAGAGAGGCAAGGGATATACGATACCTCCATCATCTTCAATGCCCCCTCTTTTGCTAGGTAAGAAGAAAGTCCCCCCCTGCCAATGAAGATCGGAGGATTTGAGTGTGTGATTAGTTCAGTAGCATGGGAGATCGACTCATCAATATCTATCAACTGACTTGAAAGGATGTTTGGAAGTTTCCTCAATTCTTGTATAATTTTCTTCTGTTCAGAGTTTGGTATATTCGAGACATTGAGGGCGAATAATAGACCCACTGCCACCATATTAGTGAAAACCTTGGTAGAAGCAACCGCATATTCCGGCCCTGCATGCAGGTATGCTCCATTACCAGTTAGCCTTGCCATTGTTGACCCAATCACATTACAGAATGAACTGATATGGCTGTGGTATTTTTTTGCCTTGAAAAGAGCATCCAATGTGTCCTTAGTCTCGCCTGATTGAGAGATTCCGATTGTCAGTGTGTTTGGGGAGCACACTGACTTGGCTGGAAATTCGCTCGCTATGAAAGCCTCGGATCTTATGGATGTGAATTTTCTGATGTATGATGATATAATTTCTGATGCATAATATGCTGTGCCACAGGCAACGAGGTTGATCCTCTCAACATTCCTGATTTCATCTGGAGATAGATCGAACCCCCTAAGTTCTGAACCAAGGCCGTCAGGACTAATACGACCGCTGAGGGCATTGGAAAGAGACGTGGGCTGATCATGAATTTCTTTGAGCATCATGTGTGGGAAGTTCCCCGGATCCTGCTCGTCATAGACCCCTTGCAGAGGCTCGAATTCTGGGATCTCAGAATCTGTCTGTGAAAATACCCCATCCCTAGAAATCAAGAAGTTGTCGCCGTCCTTCATGTATGCAACTTCGGAGCAAGCTCCGTAGAATGGCTGAACATCAGATGAAACTGAGATGTTTTCCTTCCCCCTTCCTATGACTAGAGGGGCCCCCTTTCTAGAAATCAAAATTCCTTCCAGTCCAGAAGCCATGGCTGCAATGGCCCATGAGCCCTCCAATTGGGAGATGACTGAGCAGAACGCATCCAGATGGCTTTTTCCTTCTGATTGAGTCTTTAATTCGTAATCTAATAGGTGCACTATAACTTCGGTATCTGTCTCGGAGGAGAGTGTGTAACCTAGTTTTGATATCCTGCTGGACAAATCCACTGAGTTCTCGACGATCCCATTATGAACTATCGTGATCTTTCCATCTTCGCTACTGTGAGGATGCGCATTATCATCAGTAACCCCGCCATGAGTTGCCCATCTAGTGTGCCCGATAGAAATCTTAGCGCCATCGAACCTACCATTGGCCTTGAGAACCAAATCTGAAACATAACCAGTGGTCCTTTCAGTTTCAATATGGTCTTCTGATTCAGAGAAAATTGCTGCCAGACCGGCCGAGTCATAGCCACGGTACTCCAGTTTCCTGAGCCCTTCAAGTACTCTACTGGAAGCGTCGTCGGCGATGCAACCAAAAATGCCACACATTATCCCGTTCGAATGAACAAGCATTTATCAACACAACCCATAAAGAAATGTTCAATTCCGAAAAATGCTCTACCTCTTAATTATGAAAAAAATATGAATAGGCAGAAAACAGTTATTTGTTAATCTCAATTCCTAGGAAAGGATGGGTTTGCTAGGCAGGTTGTTTCCGGGAATCTCTAAATTGGGCGGAAAGGTCATGCCCTCATGGAGTAATACTGAGGAACCTTGGTCTATCCTATCACAGTCTGAAACGGGAATTGAGGGCCAAATAACCAAACTTGCAGATTCCGACGATGGGATAATGATTCATCCGAGTGCAAAGATAGGCGATTATGTACGAATTGAGGGGCCATGCTACATTGGTGCCAATGCAGAAATAAGGCATTCAGCTTACTTGAGAAAAGGAAGTTGGATTGGTGAAGGAGCATTAGTTGGACACTCATCCGAGATAAAAAACTCGGTACTACTACCAGGATCCAGAGCACCCCATTTCAACTACGTCGGCGACTCAATTCTCGGTTTTGGAGTAAATCTAGGAGCAGGGGTGAAACTCTCAAATGTGAGGAATGATAGTAGAGATGTGATTGTCAGAATGGGGGATGGTGAGAGGATCGAAACAGGACTTAGGAAATTGGGTGCTCTTATTGGCGACTATAGTAAACTAGGATGCAATGTTGTTACAAATCCTGGGGCCATTCTTGCCCCCTCATCAATGGTCTCACCAAATGAAACTGTAACTGGATGGTTCGAGACTAAGTCCTGATTATGCGAAGAAAGATGATGAATCCGTCTGTCAATGACCGTAATTTGCTAGAACCTCCCTTCCGCTGACTCCAATCTACCTGTACCTCAATGTGCTCCAATTCTAGTTTTCTGGCGATTCCTGCCAATTCGGCCTCGAGATCAAAACCTCTTGATTTTACATTCATTTTCATTAGAGACTGAGAATTGAAGCCCCATAACCCAGTGCACAGGTCGGAAATGCTCCTTCCATTTCTAACGCTAGAGATGGTCGAAAGGACTCTGTTCCCGAAGTTGTGAAGTCGGCTCATTCCTTCTGGTCTGCCCCGATCTGACAAGAATCTGGAGCCGGAAACCAAATCGGCCCCCTCCTCAAGAGCTTTCAAGATTTTACTCACGGAGTCGAATGAATAGGATCCGTCGGCGTCGAGGAAGACTATCATTTGCGTTGGATTCTTTCTCCATTCTTCGATTGCCTGCCTGATGGCAGAACCCTTTCCAGTGGTCTCTTCCTGATCAATGACATTTTCGGAGAACTCTGAGGCTATTTTCTTAGAAGAGTCACTAGTTCTTTTGTCAATAACGAAGATGAAGGTGACATTATAAAGATCCTTCAGAGAAGACGATCTGTAGTCATCTAGAAGAAATTCTAGGCCGACTTCTTCATCCTTTACTGGGATGATGATGGATACTTCGCCCATAATCTAGACCGAGAGAGGCCGGCTTTTCACTTTACCACCCCAGTAGTATCCATAATCGGGCAAATTTGGCGCTTTGTTGAAAGGTGCTTGTAGTCGGCGAGAAGATATGGCAGAGATAAACGACGCCATCATTCTTGCTGGCGGGGGCGGGACTAGGATGCTCCCTGCAAGCCTATACGCCCCCAAGGAAACGTTGCCCCTTGTTGATACGCCTATAATCAATCATCTAATTTGGGAAGTTGCTAGGGCCGGTGTTTCTCGTATTCACTTAGTCCTATCACGTAGGAAGAAAGACATTCTCAATGAATTTCTCGAGAATGGAATTGTGCACGGACCGAAAGTAAGGACTGAACTCCCGAGAGAATCTCTCAAATTGGGTCTTGAAGGAGTAAGAATAATCCCCCACATCCAGGAAAACCCTGGGGGCGTGGCAGATGCAATCTCCACGGCGATTAGCCGGATTGATGGGGCATTCCTAGTTTTGCTTGGAGACATGTTGCTTATGGATGAGCACGTGGGTCCGAAGCATTCCGGTCCAGAATTCGCTTCGAGTGCTTCTAGCAGGCTAGTTTCCATGTTTGAGGATACGGGTCTGCCGAACGTCGGCATATGCTCGGTTGAATCCAATGAGATCAGCAAATACGGAGTGGTAGGTTTGTCTGATGGGATGGTAGTTGAGATAATGGAAAAACCCTCATTGGAAGAGGCTCCAAGCGAATACGTTCTTTGTGGCAGATACGTCATGCCGGGAAATACTCGTGAGATTCTAGAACAATATCCGATTTCGGAATTCGGCGAGATGCAATCAATTCAACTGCTTAATCACATAATGGAAAACGGGGGTCTGCAAGCAGTGAAACTAAACCGAATGAAAATGTACGATAGTGGTGATCCGCTGGCATGGCTAAAATCGCAGATTGATCATGGCCTAAACCGTAGTGACATTGGCAGAAATCTAGAAAATTGGATGAGAGAAAGATTGGGATCTTAATGGTGGACGCTGGGGGATTTGAACCCCCGGCCTTCTGGTTGCAAACCAGACGATCTTCCAGGCTGATCTAAGCGCCCCTAGCTAGTGGGAGGCGCCCCTCGTTATTGAGTCGAACCGTCTTCAGGGTTCACTAGTCTTCCGAAGAAGCCAGTGTTGGCAGGATTGCCATTATTCCCATCAATGAGCAAAATAGTACTACCACAAGAATGTCGTTATGGTTGTCCCGGGAAGATTCCTGGGGAGTGTTCGGCTGAGTAACCTGAGGCGAGGTTTGGATGTGGGCATCCATTCCCAATGTAACAGAAAAGTAGTCATCGGAGATTGTGGAGTTTGTCTGGATCTGGTGACGCATTGAGACCTTTCCCGGAAGGATACCATTCTGCGGCCCTAGAAGAACGGCCTCGGCCACCATACAATCGGGATTCATCTTGGAGCCATTCCCGTCCAACTCGCAGGAACTGGTCAACCATGCTGTAGAGATGTCATCTGGCCCATCGAAAACACCGTCTCCATCCACATCGAACTGGATCCTGTGACTCACTCCCTCCCTGTCATCCACATCCACGAAGAATAGAAAGTCGGTTTCCACCAACACATCGTCAGGGACACTCGCTGGGGTCATTCCCTGATCGGTCAATAGTATGGTAAACTCCTTTGTCTCGTGGGCAATCGCCGAGGGCGCCATTATTGCTGTCAAGAGGACTAGAATCATGGATAATTGCGTTATTCGCACGGACTTCGGATGACAGGCGATGGCTTGAACATGACTCACCGACTGGGGGCATCATGGTCCGACAGAGAGCAGTGATGGCTGCGGCGTTGGCTGTTTGCTTGGTCGGTGCCGGGGCCTCAGTATTCCTCCTTCTGCAAGGGGGCGAGGAGGGCGCCTCCTCCGGAATTGGGTCTATGGTCGATCCCCTATTGCAAGACGAGGGTCACGACCATAGGAACGCCAGTCAGCACATCCTCTACACGGACAACATCCAACCGGTGTCATTCAACCCGCTCACCGCACCCGGAAACGCCGAGGTCCAGGTCTCCGATTCACCCGATGGTAGGACATATGCATACATAGCTGGTTGGAGCGAGATGCACATAGTCGACGTCACTGATCCGTCAAACACCACAGTCACAGGGGTGTACGTAGACCCTAACACCCAGGTTCTTGATGTCAAGTACCTCGTCTACAACAATCGGGAGTACGTCATCGTACAGAACCAATTGGTCGACCCGGGTGCTGCAGATCCGAATGTGGGGGAATGGGGCGATCCGGCCCAGGTCACAGTCACCCTGGTCGATGTGACCGACAAGTCAGACCCCACCTTCGTGGACGCTTGGTACGATGCGGATCACCCCAGCGGACCGCACAACCTGTACACGCACATGATAGACAACGAGTGGTACATCTTCGTTGCGAACCCTGAATACGAGTCATGTGACGTTGGGCAGGGTGATGCTTGTGGAGGCATCACTGTTGCTCACCTGAACTTCGCCGGATACGGGGACCTGCCGAGAATAGTTAAGGTCGGTGAGGCCGAGGTTAGTTGGGAAACCACGAGGGGGGGGTGGATATACATCCACGACATGACAGTCCAGACATGGCCGGGAGAAGATCCCAATGACCCCAGGTACGGTAAGACATACGTGTACGGGGCTTACTGGGAAGCAGGATTGAGGATTTTCGACGTTTCAGACGTGCCTCATCCGGGCAAGGACATGGTGGAATACCTAGCCATAGCAACTGCTTGCAGAGGGTCATTCGGCACCCAGTTGGGGTGCAACTGGAGGGCTCCCGAGGTTGGCCTGTGGATGGACTTCGAGGATTTCGATGGCGATGGCGAGCCGGACAGTGGGACGACGGGGAACGAGAATGGGGGCAGGGCCTCCTACATCCACTATGCCGAGCCCATCGACGAGATGGTGGACGCAACTCATCTCGGATACCCCTCTGGGAAGATCCACACGACCATCATCGCAACGGAGGTCCTAGAGACCACAGTGGGAACTGGGATGGCCTACTTCTTGGATACGACGCCATATGAAATGGTCAATGGCAACGTCAGGTTCCTGCCAGAGCTAATCCACGGCTGGGAGACTCCCTTCGCTGACCATCACTTCATACCCGGAGGGGAGGAATGGCTCTTAT
>Ga0315334_10000816_pt1 | contig 19021 bp, 17 predicted proteins | sample M150034915metaG_FD_205555 | JGI IMG/M metagenome (GOLD analysis project Ga0315334, IMG submission 205555) | Ammonia-oxidizing marine archaeal communities from Monterey Bay, California, United States - M1 500m 34915 | ecosystem: Environmental > Aquatic > Marine > Intertidal zone | place: USA... | reverse complement strand
AATATTTTCTGTTGTTTCATTTGGGCCTGAGTTCTCTAAATTAAAAGTTCTTACATCCTCATCTGTTATTCTGTCATTTGGGCCTGTTCCTTTAATTAAAGAAATGTCCAAATCTAAATCCTTAGCAAGCTTTCTTGCCCTAGGTGTTATTTGAGAAGCATCAGAAACAGAGGCCTGTTTATTAACTTTTAAATCCTTTTTTTCACTATCTGAGATCGATTTATCAGCTTCATCGCTATCAACTAATTTCTCTCCTTCGCCTACAATAATAGCTACAACTTCTCCAACCTTAACAACCTCGCCCTCTTGAGATTTTATCTTTCCTATTTTTCCCTCTGCAGGACTTTCAATTTCTGCATTAACTTTAGATGATTCCACTTCAACTAAATGGTCACCTTTTTTTACCGGGTCTCCTTCATTTACTAACCATTTGATTATTGTTGCATCACTCATGCCCATGCCCCATTGAGGCAAATATACGTTTCTTGGCATTTTCTACTCCATTGTTTTTTTTACAGCTTCTACAATTTTGTTTTTATCGGGAAATATTAGCGGTTCTAATGAAGGAGCATAAGGAATGTGCACTTGTTCTGCAGCAACTTTTACTGGGGGTGCTTGAAAATTCCAAAACCCCTCTTCTGTGACCATTGAAATTATTTCACTTGCTGCACTACAAACTCTATGAGCAGGATCAACAACAACAAGTCTCCCTGTTTTCTCTACTGAATCTAAAATAATTTTTTTATCTAAAGGTACCAATGTTCTAGGATCTATAATTTCTACAGAAATGCCTTCTTTCTCAAGCTCTTCGGCAGCCGTTATAGCATGAAGGTTTCCTCCAGCTATACCAACAATAGTACAATCAGAGCCTTCCTTAATTATTTTTCCTTTTCCTAAAGGAATTAAAAGTTCTCCAGAATCAATTTCATTATTTTCTTTAATATCTCCTTTTGTTCCAGCCAAATTTCCATCTTCAAATATAATGCAGGGATCATTATCTCGAACAGCTGTTTTCAATAGCCCTTTTGCATCTTCTGGAAATGCAGGAACAATGATTTTTAGACCTGGCATATTCATAAACATAGGGTAGTTCCGATCAGAATGATGTGCAGCGGCACCCATGCCATAATACATAACTGCTCTGATAGTAACAGGCAATGACGCTTGGCCACCAAACATATACTTCATCTTTGCTGCCTGGCTTATAAGTTGATCCATCGCAACCCACATAAAGCTTGTTAAGGTTTCTACAATTGGTCTCATTCCAACTAAACTGGATCCTATAGCGGCCCCAAAAAAACCATTTTCGGACAAAGGAGTATCTAGTACCCTTTTAGATCCAAATTTTTTATGTAACCCATTTGATGCTCCATAAATTGATGCTCTTACATCTTCGCCCATATAATATACAGATTTATCAAGATCCATTTCTTCAATAATTGCCTCATTCAAAGCTTCTGCATACATCATATTTTTCATCTAACTTCTCCTGGCATATTAATTAATAGGGTCAGACCACAAGTCATCAAATAATTGGCTAGGATCTGGGTAAGGACTTGTTCTTGCAAACTCCACCGCATCTTCTACATATTTTCTTTCGTTTTCAGTAATTTTTTCAACTTCACTATCGGTAATTAAATTTTGGGTTATCATTTTTTCCTTTAGCAAGTCTATTGGATCTTTTTTCTTCCATTTTTCAACTTCCTCATCAGTTCTATAGGCACCTCTTCTAACAGCAGCCAACCCCAAAGAGTGATCCTCGTATCTATAAGTTAAGCCTTCTATTAATGTTGGCCCGTCCCCGTTTCTTGCTCTAGAAACAGCTTCTTCAGTAGCTTCATACATCGCAAGGGCATCTTGCCCATCAATTAATAAGCCAGGCATCCCATAGGCAGAAGCTCTATCTGAAACATGTTCCGCTGAAACTGAATCTTTATAGGATGTAGTAACAGCAAATTGATTATTTTCACATACAAAAATAACGGGTAAATCCCATAATGCTGCTAAATTCATGGACTCATGACAAGCCCCTTGATTTGATGCTCCATCCCCAAAGAAAACCATTGAAACAAATTTCTCTCCTTTAATTTTAGCCGCAAGCGCAGCTCCTACTGCAATAGGCACTGATGATGCCACTATTCCTGATTCTCCAAGAATTCCAATAGAAAAATCTGCTAGATGCATTGAGCCTCCCTTGCCTTTACAATAACCTCCTTCTTTACCAAAAATTTCTGCCATGGCCTTGCTTATGTCCCCACCTTTAGCGATAGGATGTCCGTGTGATCGATGATTTCCGGCTATGTAGTCATCATCATTTAATGCTACACAGGCACCTACAGCAACCGCTTCCTCGCCTATATAAGTATGAACCGCTCCTATGATTTCGCCCGCTTTGTGGCATTCAATAACAGCAGATTCAAAAAGTCGAATTCTTATCATTCTTTCTAGCATTAATAGTTGTTTTTCTTTGCTTATCATTTTCTATTAAATAATGGTTTAACTTTAAAGATTTGTAATTGGGATAATTGTATAATAAAGCTATAAGTTTTAACTAATTTAATCAAACTTAAACCAACCAAATTGATGACATGGCAAACTCAAAATATACTTCCGAAGAAATAACTGTATTAAAAGGCTTAGAAGCTGTAAGAAAAAGGCCTGGGATGTACATAGGCACTACTGGTCTTGAAGGCGTACAACATTTAATTCATGAAATTGTTGATAATAGCGTAGATGAATCAATGGCAGGCTTTTGTGACACTGTAGAAATAACTTTAAATGAAAACGGCTCAGTAACTGTTACAGACAATGGAAGAGGAATTCCAGTTGATGTAAAAAAAGGCACTGGTCGATCAGCGCTTGATATTGTAATGACAACACTTCATGCTGGTGGTAAATTCGAGAACAAATCTTATCAGGTTTCCGGTGGCCTTCATGGTGTTGGTGCGTCTGTAGTAAATGCATTATCTGAGCATTTAACAGTTTATGTAAAAAGAGATGGTTTTTTAAATAAGCAAGAATATGCAAGAGGAAAGATGTTAACTGAAATTGAAAAAACACCTCTCGAAGCCTCGTCTAAAAATGAAACTGGAACATCTATAACTTTTCTGCCAGATAATGTGATTTTTAAAAACATTGATTATGACTATAAAAAGATAACTGACAGATTCAGGCAAATGGCTTATTTGAATCCTAATTTGACAATTAGGTTTAATAGTAAGTTTCATGCAAGTTTATGGCCTAATAACTCCACAACTTTTAGGTTTACTGGAGGCGTACAAAGTTATGTAAGAAGCCTAAACAGGTCTCGCAGTCCTATTCACCAGAATATAGCAACAATTAATGGAACTTTATCGCCAGATGACGCAAAGGCAAAAGTAGATACTCCTGTAATTGTGGACATAGCTTTTCAATATAATGAAACTTTTCAAGAAAATGTTTTGTCTTTCGCAAATTGCATTGTTACCCCAGAAGGCGGGACTCATCTAACAGGTTTTAGAAGATCTCTTACAAGAGCAATAAATAATTATGGTAAAAAAAATGGACTCCTTAAAGATGATCTAAAAGATGTTTCTGGTGATGATGTAAGAGAAGGCCTTATGGCTGTTATAAGCGTAAAACTTGGGGAGCCTCAATTTGAAGGTCAAACTAAATCTAAACTTGGAAATCCAGAAATAGAATCAGCTGTTACTTCTCTAATGACTCAACAGCTTTCTGAATATTTAGAGGATAACCCTAATGATGCAAAGTTAATCCTAGAAAAAGCTGCTACAGCTGCTAGAGCAAGAGAAGCTGCTAAAAAGGCAAGGGATTTAGTCATAAGAAAAAATGCTATGGAAGGCGGAGCATTGCCAGGCAAGCTAGCTGACTGCACCGAAAAAGATCCTGCTAAAAGTGAACTTTTTCTTGTAGAGGGTGATTCGGCAGGTGGTTCAGCAAAACAAGGAAGGGACAGGAGGTTTCAAGCTATTTTGCCTCTAAGAGGTAAAATATTAAATGTTGAAAAAGCAAGGCCAGACAAAATGCTTGGTCATGCTGAAATTGCAGCATTAATTACAGCAACAGGCACCGGTATAGGCTTAGAGGATTATGATGCATCTAAGCTTAGGTACCATAAAATAGTTATAATGACCGATGCGGATGTTGATGGAGCCCACATACGAACACTTTTGTTAACCTTTTTCTATAGAAATATGTCTCAGCTAATTGGAGATGGAAATCTATTTATTGCCCAACCTCCACTATACAAGGGTTCAAAAGGTAAATCTTCACAGTGGCTTTTTTCTGAATCAGAAAAAGATGGGTGGATGGCTGAAAAAGTATTTGGCAAACTTAAAATTATAGGGAATAAGAATAAGGATCTTGTGCTAGAAAAAGCAGGGCTAGGTATATTAGCTTCAAACATACGAGAATATATAGATAGTTTCAGAGGCTTTGAGTCGTTAGAAATTCCATCAACAGTTATAAAGAAATTAGTTTCTGATCCTGAGTTTGGTAATTTAGATTTTAATCAGCTCATTTCTGAGAACCAAGCACCAGAAGATCCTCAAGCCTCATTTGATGATTTAATTCAAGAATCTCCTGAAGGTGATGAAGGTGATGAAAATTTTGAGGAAATTATTGAGGAAATTATTGAAGAAGACATTCCTGAAATTACTCATGATATTGATGATTTTCAAGTAACCAGAAGCATTTTTGAGCACCCAACCCTTAATAGGTTGAAAAGTTTACACAAAATAATAGGTAAATACATTGACCAAGAAAGCTTTGATGTTTTTAAAGGTGATGAAAATATTTCATCTAATGTTTCCTGGAAAGAAATACCATCTATATTAGAATCTAATGCTGATAATACTGGAGTGTCAATCCAAAGATATAAAGGTCTCGGAGAAATGAATGCTGATCAATTATGGGAAACTACCATGGATCCTGAAAACAGGGTGCTTCTTCAAGTAACAGCTGACGATGCAACTGCAGCTGATGAATTGTTTAGAAAGCTTATGGGAGATGATGTAGCTCCTAGAAGAAGATTTATACAAACTAATGCTCTAGAAGTTAAAAACATAGATATTGCGTAAGATTAGAAATTAATCTGTGTGAAAAACTTCCTCAAGCTCCACCATAGCAGTGTCAGGATTTTTTCCGTTTATTTCATCAAAATATGGTTTCATAAATTCTTGCCATTTAGAATTTATTTCTTCTTTGGCCATTCCTTCCAAAGAGGCATCAAAACTTGTTTCAGCTTCAAAGTAACCAAAAAGTGTTCCGTCAGGCTTTAAAAATATAGAGTAGTTTCTCCATCCGTTTCGATAAAGCGCTTCCAAAAATTCTGGCCATACTGCACTATGGTGCATTTTATACTCTTCTATCATTCCTTCTTTTATTTTAAAAATAAAACCTACTCTTTTCATGTAAAATACCTCTTAAATCAAATTACTTAATATATGAATATGATTAATTCTAAAAGACTTGAAAGTTACATACAAGAAGCAAAAAATATTTTGCTTGATACAGAAATGCTATCTTATTCAATTGGTGATTATTCAATAAGAAAAATATTATCAGAAAAAATAATTCCTAATTTTATTAATTTTATTACATATATGGAAGTAAAAAGATTTGATAGAAAAGAAATAAATTTTTATCTTCGAAAATGTATTGATGAAATTAATGAAATCGCAGAATACAACAAAGAAATGATGATGCTTGCCTCTAAATACAAATTAATTAGAGAAGAGTTAAATTTAATAGTTGACTTAAAACGATAAAAGCATGGAAGAAATTAATAAAATTTATTTTGATATAAATTCAGATTATAAAAAATTAATAAATAATAATAATTTGAAAGTTTGTGTAAAATCTGCTTTTTCTTTGGGTGCTCATAAAAAATTTAATCACTCAATTTCTATTGCTATTACTACAAATAAAGAAATGGAAGAGTTAAATTTTAATTTCCTCAAAATAAAAGCCCCGACAGATGTTTTGGCTTTTCCATTTAGCAATGATTGGAAAGAGGGGAAGCTAACTCAATCTGGATCTACTAATCATACAAAATTAAACCACTTGGGTGATATATATATATCATTTCCAATGATTTTAGAACAGTCAAAATTTTATTCCACCGGGGTAGAGTTAGAGCTTAATATAATTCTTGCACATGGCATATTGCACCTTTTAGGTTATGACCACAAAAATATATTAATGGAAAGCAAAATGACCCAAAAGACAGTTGAAATAATTAAGTACTTAAAATTAGATCACATAAAGGCTAAACTATCTTTAGAGAAAAGAAATGAGCAATAAAGTACTATATCAAAAATGGCGGCCACAAACTTTTAGTGAAATTGTTGGCCAGGATCATATAAGTAAAACATTAATTAATTCTATTCAGTCTTCTAATACAAGCCATGCGTATCTTTTTTCTGGCCCGCGAGGTGTAGGGAAAACTACAACTGCCAGAATATTAGCAAAAGCATTAAATTGTACTTCTTCTCCAAACTGTAATATGCAAGGAAAAGGCTTAAGAGAGTTTTGTGAGATTTGTATTTCTATGAACTCAGGGTCAATGATAGATCTTATTGAAATTGATGCTGCATCAAATAGAAGCATTGATGATATTAGAGATATAAAAGAAAAAGCAATGTTCGCTCCAAATATCGCCTCAAGAAAAGTATATATTATTGATGAAGCCCATGGACTAACAGGGCCAGCTCAACAAGCGTTTCTAAAGTTACTAGAAGAGCCTCCAGAGAATGTAGTTATAATTCTTGCGACAACAGAAGTAAACTCATTACCTTTAACGATAATTTCGAGGTGCCAAAGGTTTGATTTTAGAAGAATAAATCATAAAGAAATATCTAAACATTTATCATTAATCTCTGAAAACGAAAAGATAAAAATAGATGACAAGGCCATTGATATAATCTCTGTTAACTCTTCAGGGAGCCTAAGAGATGCAGAAAATCTTCTTCAGCAAATTTCATCTCTTGGTAGTGATTACATTAAGCAAGATCATATTGTAAGTTTTTTAGGAACCAGTTCTTTTTCTTCTTCAATAGAAATTCTTAAATCAATACTAGAAAGTGAGCCGGATAAAGTTCTCCGGCTAATCCAAAATGAAGTTAATAGTGGGGTTGACCCGAAAATGATTAAAGATAGTATTTTAAAAAATTTAAGAGGTTTAATTTATACAAAAAATAATCTGTCTAATTTATTAGAAGATACTGAACATGCTATAAATGCGTATGCAGAATTGTCGCAAAAACACTCGTTGAAAAAATTGAATTCCATTACTTCTATAATTTTAAATTCTGATGTTCCTTCCAATGAGCATCCACCAATCAATCTAGAAGTAACAGTAATAAATGCTTGCCTGGCTTCTGCTCCACCTGTTCAAGAAAAGAAAGAAGTGGCTTCTGCTCCACCTGTTCAAGAAAAGAAAGAAGTGGCTTCTGCTCCACCTGTTCAAGAAAAGAAAGAAGTGGCTTCTGCTCCACCTGTTCAAGAATGGAAAATTGTTTGCTCAGCGTTAAGAAGAGAAAGAGGAAATAAGTATTTTATAGGAGGACTTCTAAATTCTGTAATTCCTGAGATCAAAGAAAATCAAATTAGCCTTACTTTCAAAAGCAACACAATGAAACAGAACTTTTTAGATGAAATATCAAGTAAAAATATAAGAGACAAGGTACAAAATACTATAAATAATTATTACGGAAAAAAGTTAGAAATTGTTATTGAAGATGCTGTAAACGGAGACAAAAAGGAACAAAATCCGTTGATAAAAACTCCAATTGTTCAGCATGCCATATCAATGGGAGCTAAAATTAAAGACAAGTAAAGGAATGAAATGTTTAATAACGCTATGATGAAAAAAGCAAAACAGATGCAGGAAAAAATGAAAGAAGCTCAAGAAGAAATTGCAAAAATGGAAACAGAAGGGTCATCTGGCGGAATTTCTATAAAAATGGTTGGCGGGAAAACGATTGAAGAGGTTACTGTGTCAGAAAAAATTTTTGAGCAGAAGGATAAATCTTTATTAGAAAAATTTATAAAAGATGCTGTAAATGATGCTACAAATAAAGCAGATAAAGCAGCACAAAAGAAAATGAAGAAAGTTGCTGGCGGGATAAAAATTCCGGGCTTATTTTAATATGACATCAGGCCGATCTTCTCTCCCTTTAGAGGTACAAAAACTAATAATTGCTTTTTCCTCGCTCCCAGGAATAGGGCCCAAGACAGCCCAGAGACTATCTTATTTCGTTTTATCTCAAAATAAAGACGATACTTTAAAACTATCAGAGGCATTAAGGGAAGTTAAAGAAAATCTTGATTTTTGTAAGACATGTTGTTTTATTACAAATGATAAAAATTCCGATTACTGTGGTTATTGCTCCGAAAAAGATGCTACACAAATTTGTGTAGTTGAAAATGTTATTGATGCAATTACCATAGAAATGTCTAGCATTCATAAAGGAGCATTTCATGTGCTTCATGGAGCAATATCACCTATGAATGGAATAGGCCCTGAAAAACTAAAAATAGAAGAACTGATTAAGAGACTTAATAATGGGGAGACAAAAGAAATAATTATTGCTACCAATCCAACCTTAGAGGGTGAGGCGACTGGAATGTATTTATCAAAAATTATTTCTGATAATTTTCAGAATATTAAGCTCACAAAACTAGCAAGAGGATTAGCATCAGGCACAGATCTTGAATATTCTGACTTTAATACACTATCTAATGCTTTTGAGAATAGAACATCTATGGATTAATGAAAATAGCCAACAAATATTCAAAAGGATTAATTACCAGATGCACCAACTATAAAGAAGCAGATCGTATTTTTACATTAATTTCAGAGGAAGAGGGCCTTATGAAGTTTATTGCAAGAGGAGCAAAAAAACCTTCTTCAAAACTTTCTGGTCACATAGAGCCATTAAATTATGTAAATATTTTTTATAAACCTAGTAAATCATTAAACTCAGTATCACAAGTACAATCCATTGATTCTTTTTTAGAAATAAAAAACAATTATAACCTTATTATAAAAGCTCAATATTTAATGGAGTTGGCTGAGGCCATGTCTTCTGAAAAAGAAGAAAGTTCTTTTATTCTAAAACTATTAATAGGGATCTTGTCTGGAATTCATAAGTCTAATCTGCCCGATTTGGATATTTTAATTTTTGAGTTTGAAATACTAAAAACTCAGGGTTTTGGTATAAGGCTTTTTGAATGCGTTAATTGCGACCAAAAACTTATTAAGGCTGAACATTATTTCTCAACAAACATAGGAGGATTTTATTGTCAAAAATGTTTTGTTACGAATCATCATCAAGGCGAGATGATTAGGGCCTCGATAGAACAGCAGTCTTTGCTTAGAACAATTTCAAGAAAAAACTATAAAGATTTAATAAATTACAACCTCAATACCAAGCAAATAGTAGCTTCAAGAAAATTAATTCAAAAGTCTATAAGAGACATAATAGGTGTACAATTAAAAACAATTCAGTTTGATGATATATAGATGCCAATTTCAAAAAAAATTAAAGTTAAAGGTGCACGAGAAAACAACCTTAAAAATATTAATATAGATATCCCTAGAGATAAATTTGTTGTTATTACAGGTGTATCAGGTTCTGGTAAAAGCTCTCTGGCCTTCAATACTATATTTGCTGAGGGGCAAAGAAGATATATGGAGTCTCTATCAGCATATGCTAGACAGTTTCTTGGCAGAATGGAAAAGCCTGATGTTGATTCAATTGAGGGCTTAAGTCCTGCAATATCGATAGATCAAAAAGGTGCTTCAAAAAACCCAAGATCTACAGTAGGAACTGTAACTGAAATATATGATTATTTAAGGCTACTTTTTTCAAGAATAGGAAAGCCCCATTGCCCTTCTTGCGGAGACTTAGTTACAAAACAATCTGTACAAGAAATTTCTAAAAGAATAATGAAGCTTGAAGAAAACAAAAGGATAATGTTGTTGTCTCCCATCATTAAACACATGAAAGGAGAGCATAAAAATGTTATTGCAAAAATACAACGAGATGGATTTGTTCGGGTAAGGATAGATGGAGAAATATTAGAGATTGAAGATGCAATAAAACTAGAAAAAAATAAATGGCACAACATTGAAGTTGTTGTAGATAGACTAATTGTAAAGAATGATATGGATAAGTCTCGACTAAACGAATCTGTTGAAACATGCTTAAAAATTGGAGACGGGAAACTTATAATTTCTAGCTCAAATGATGATATATTGGTATCTGAACATTTGTCCTGTTCAAAATGTGATGTAAGCATAGAAGAGTTGGAGCCAAGAAACTTTTCTTTTAATACTCCTTATGGTGCCTGTAAAAATTGTTCTGGATTGGGATACAAGCTACAGATAGAGCCCGAGTTAATTATTCCTGACCCAAATAAAAGTCTTATTGATGGAGCAATAGTCCCTTGGACACTAAAAAATGGCTCACTGGCATGGGAATATAATTTTATTTTTTCGCTTGCAGAAAATCATAATTTTTCACCAAAGGACAAAATAAAGGATTTAAAGTCCGAGGACTTAAAGCTAATTTTATATGGCTCACAAAGTGACATATACCCTGTTAAATACAAATCTAAAAGAGGAATTGAAAAAATTTGGAGGACTAAATTTAAAGGAGTAGTAAACATATTAGAAAAAAGGTTTCATTCTTCTGAATCTTCATCTGTAAGAAACTCGCTACAAGGCTATATGACACAAAAAACTTGTACTGAGTGCAAAGGGCAAAGACTCAAAAAGGATGCATTAGCAGTAAAAATATTAAATCAAAATATTTTTCAGATATCAGATCTGTCAGTAGAAGATTGCTATTTATGGGTAAGTATGTGTCAAAATCAAAATAACATTAATCTAGACCCTCTCAGTAAATCTGATTTGAAAATTGGATCTCAAATATTTAAAGAAATTTCCTCAAGATTGAAGTTCTTAGACAAGGTAGGATTAGGTTATATTTCTCTAAACAGACCAACATCAACTTTAAGTGGTGGCGAGGGACAGAGGATAAGGCTTGCATCACAAATTGGCTCCGGCCTAACCGGCGTAATGTACGTTTGCGACGAACCTTCGATTGGGCTTCACCCTATTGATAATGACAGGTTAATAAAAACATTACTTGAATTAAAAAATTTAGGTAATACTGTTTTAGTGGTTGAACACGACGAATCTATAATGAGAGCTGCAGATCATATAATTGATTTGGGGCCAGGAGCAGGAAATTTTGGAGGCAATATTACAGGGGAAGGCCCAATTGAAAATATTATAAATTCTAAAGATTCTTTAACCGGGCAGTATCTTTCAGGTGACAAAAAGATTGAAACTCCTAAAACAAGAAGAGTAAAGACAAAATCAAAGGAAATACAGATTATTGGAGCTAGTGAAAACAACTTAAAAAATCTACAAATATCTATTCCTTTGCAATTATTAGTATGTGTTACTGGGGCTTCTGGATCTGGCAAAAGCACACTTGTTAATGAAATATTATTTAAATCCCTTTCTGGCCACCTTTATAATTCACGAGAATTTCCAGGAAAGCATAAAGAAGTCAGAGGGGCTTCAAATTTAGATAAAGTAATTAATATTGATCAAAGCCCTATTGGAAGAACGCCTAGATCAAATCCTGCGACATATACAGGATTGTTTGGGCCAATTAGAGACCTTTTCGCATCAGTCCCAGATTCTAGAGCAAAAGGCTATAAACCGGGAAGATTTTCATTCAATGTTAAAGGAGGCAGATGTGAAAATTGCGAGGGAGCAGGATCCAATGAAATACAAATGCAGTTTCTTCCAGATGTAAATGTAACCTGTGAAAATTGCAAAGGCCAGAGGTACAATGAAGAGGCATTAAAAATTAAATTTAAGGGGCTTTCTATTGCTGAAATATTAAACTTAACCGTTTTAGAAGCGCTTGATATTTTTTCTCCTTATCAATCTATTTTTAAAAAATTACAAACATTAAGTGATGTTGGGCTTGGTTATATAAAACTTGGCCAACCCGCGACTACTTTAAGTGGTGGCGAGGCTCAAAGGGTAAAACTGTCAACTTACCTTTCAAAAAAAGCAACTGGCAAAACACTTTTTATTTTAGATGAACCTACAACAGGACTTTCTTTTGAAGATTGCAATTCTCTCATCAAAATCCTTCATCGTTTGGTTGATGCTGGCAATAGTGTAGTTTTAATTGAACACCATCTGGATATAATAAAAAATGCTGACTGGATCATAGATTTGGGGCCAGGTGCTGGATCAAGTGGGGGACAATTAATTGCGCAAGGGACTCCGGAGCAGGTTGCCAGCGTAAGTAAGTCTTACACTGGAAAGTATTTAAAAAATAAATCTAAAATAATACCTAAAATAATAACCAATAAAGATATCCCGGTAATTAAAAAACCATTGTATAAAAATATTAAAAATAATGATTTTAAGTTTCCAAAAAGAGAAAAAGGGCTTCAAAATAACTATAAGGCGCCCAAAAAGAGATTTAGGCGGTCTAGGTCACTTATTTGATTAATTTTTCAGATTCAATTTTAGAATCATCTATTTCCATGCCTAACCCCGGTTCTTTCGGAATATCTATTTCCCCGTTTATAGGATTTATAGGATTTTTTAAAAAGAATTGATGAATAGAATTCCATTTAACTAAAAATTCCTGATAAGGCGTATGAATAGGGGATTGTGAAAGTGAAAAGTTTATACCTGCTCTTGAAGAATGCCCATGAGGTATTGTTATTAAATCATGAACAGTTGCATAGTTTGCGATCTTTAAAGTCTCACTTAAGCCTCCTGCCCAATATATATCGGGCTGCAAAATATCAAGGGCTTCTTGATCAACGAATCTTTTAAAGCCCCATCTTGTATATTCATGCTCTGCGCCTGAAAGTGGAATTGATGTTCTTTCTCTGATTTGTCTGTAAGTGTCTATCCTGTCTGGCATTGCTACTTCTTCTAGCCACCTAGGTTCATATTCTTCAATATATGAAATCATCTTAATTGCATAATTAAGATCCCAGCTTTGCCAACAATCAAGCATAATATCATAATCTTCTCCTAAGGCTTCCCTAAGTGTTTTTACAAGCGATACATTCTTCTTAAAACCACTTGGTCCGCTCATTGGTCCATGCCTAAAAAACCACTTTTGGGCTACGTATCCCATTTCTTTAAACTGCTGCGCTCTCTCCTTGACCAATCCGAGATCTTCAACGCTAAAACCTAGCATACTAGCATAAGCTGGCATCTTGTTTCGAGTGGGGCCTCCAATTAATTTATACACTGGATCCTTGTAATATTTACCTTTTAAATCCCATAGCGCACAATCAATAGCGCTCAATGCAATCATAGGAGTTCCTTGTCTTCCGTGGACTTGAAATCTATGCATCTGATCCCAAATTAGTTCGATTGCAAGAGGGTCTTTTCCAATCAATAATTGCATGATCTGTTCCTTAATTATATATGCTTGAACTTTGTCTATTGGACCACCAATTCCAGAAACTCCTTCGTCGGTTTTAATTTCTATAAATACTGCCGAAATAGGATACTCGTGTTTATCTTGTATGCTTCCAAAACGCGTATCATTAAATTCTTCTACTCTATATTCTGGATATATGTCTATAGGCCTCACAAGCCTTTCTTCCCAAAATAAGCTTTCTGTTTTTAAAGTGCCGTTTAGTTCTCTAAGTTCTACATTTTCAATTTTCATACTGCCTTCCAGCGTCTATTCTTTTATATAAAGATATTTACTATAATTGCAGAAAATATAGTAAAGGTAAATTTATGGTTGGACAACTTAGAATATATACAATTAATAAAGGAATGGCTGATAGCTGGCTAAAACTTTTTCATGAAGTTATCGCCCCTAAGACATTGGCGTTTGGTATGGGCATTCAGTCAGCATGGATGGACGAGGAAAAAGAAAGGTTTATTTGGATAAGAACTTACGAAAGCATTGAAGACATAAAGACTAAGGAAGATGCTTTTTATGGAAGTGATTGGTGGAAAGAAAACATGCCAACAATTCGCGGTCATTTAGCTAGGAGAGAGATTACGGTAATCGTACCTTCATCCTAATATTTGCCCAATATCAGAATAATAACCATTGAGGAAATCCTCACCACTCATTTCATTTTTATTTTGTGGCTTTAAAGATTTTAATATTATTATTCCCTTTTTTGCCTGAACAATTGGAAGTGCTTTTCCTTCTTGATTTGTTTTTCCTAATTGACCAATAGCTAGCTCTTTTCTATTTTCTTTTTCAAAGCTCGCCGAGCAAATAATCAGTTTCTTATTATTTAAAAATGTATAGGAACCAGGATCTTGTCCCATGGCTCTAAATTTGCAGAAAATTTTTTCGGCTGATAAATTCCAATCAATAATGCCATCTGTTTTATGAAATTTTTTAGTATATGTTGCTTTGGTGTCATCTTGTTCTTTTGCATGAAATATTACGCCTGGTTCTTTAAGCACATTAAGAAGATTATGAAGGCCAATTTCAAATAATTTTTTTGTGAGTGTCTCACATGTTTCTTGTTCATCCACCTTAACCACTTCCTGGTTAATTATAGGTCCGGAATCCATTTTTGAATTGAGACTAATTATAGATACACCAGTCTCAGGGTCCCCATTTAATAAGGCGGTTCTTACAGGAGAAGGCCCTCTATACTTAGGAAGAGATGAGGGGTGAATATTTAATGCTCCATACTTTGGGATTGATAAGGCATCACAAGGAATAAGTGATCCATACGAAGCAACAATAATAATGTCGGGTTTGTGTTCAGCGTAATCAAAATTAGTTAAATTAATAATATTATTTTTATCACAATATTCTTTAACTAAAGAGGAAGATCTTGTATTGCCTCGAGCCCTGACTTCTTTCTGGGAAGTTACAACCATTAAAATATTTTGCTTTGCCCTAATCAGCCCTTTTAGGACTAAAAGAGAATTTTCATCTGTTCCAAAAAAAACAATATTCATTATTTTTTAATGATATCTCAAAAAAGAACATTTGTTCTTTTAAACTAGCCTGTGAAAAAAAGAACAGCTATTTGTCTATTTTCCCAGAATTTCTGGGGTATTTTGTCTATAAAACTATTGCCATACTTATAAGGCAGTATGTTATATTTATTTGATCAACTATGAAAAGATATTTTAAAAATATTTTTCGTTCAGGCTTTAAATAAAAGTCTCTAATTTTTGAAAATGCACCCAAAATCTAGGAGTGTTTTTTGTCAAAATTTAGGGGAGAGAGAAAGAGAGAAATATTGGGCATAAAAAATATATGGCCAAGGTCCTTAGAAATATTAAAAGAAGAGGTTAATGCTATTAATTATGATATGTGGATAAAGCCTATAGTGCCCGTTTCGTATGAAAATGATGAGCTTATCTTGGCTGTAAATAGTCCTTTCGCCCACAAGATGCTAAATGAGAGACTTATGCCTTTTGTGAAAAGAGCAGCTAGAGAAGCAGCAGGAAAAAACATTAATGTTTTAATAACAAATAAAAACACAAGGCCTGAAGCCTCAAAACCAAAAATTCAGGCCTTTAAAAAATCATATTCTTTTGATACATTTATTGTGGGACCATCAAATGAGCTTGCCTTTGCTGCTTCTAAACAATTTTCTGATTTTTCAGAAACTGAATTTAATCCTCTTTATGTTTTTTCCAATGTTGGTCTTGGAAAAACTCATCTTCTTTTATCTATTCATAACTCTTTGCTTAAACAAAATTTAAATTCTAAGTACATTACTTCTGAAAGATTTACAAATGAATTCATCAAGGCAATTAAAGAAAAGAAAACTGATGCCTTTAGGTCCGAGTATAGATCTTGTGATGCCTTAATTGTTGACGATATTCAATTTTTAAGTGGCAAAACACAAACTCAGGAAGGGTTTTTCCATACGTTTAATGATTTATATTTAAAAAACAAAAAAATTATTTTGGCTGGTGATGACCCTTCTAAATTAACTGAAATAGAAGGTAGGCTTACTAGTCGTTTTCAGTCCGGATTAGTTGTAGATATTCAGCCCCCTGATTTTGAGACAAAGGTAGCGATAATCGAAGACAAGTCTTCTCGGCTTAAGCTACAAATTAATAATGAAATAATTGATTATGTTGCCCAACTGTGCCAAGTCAATGTTAGGCAAATCGAGTCTATTTTAAATCGGTTAAAGGCCTTGTCACAACTAAGGGGAGAAAAAATAGATATTGATACTGCAAAATCTATGATAATTGGCTTCGATGACATTAAAATAAATTATAAGCCCATGCCATCCCAAGTTATAAATGCTGTTGCAAACCATTTAGGCGTAACAGAAGCTGAGATTAAAAGTGACAGCAGGGGCTCTCAAATTGTTTATGCTAGAAGAATTTCTAGTTTCATCTTAAATAAAGATTTAAATCTAACATTATCTGCCTCAGGATCTTTTCTGGGCAATAAAAATCATGCCACAGTTTTAAATGCTGTCAAATTTATTGAGTCATCATTTGATAATGACTTTGAATTAAGGCATAAAATCCAAGAAATAAGAAACACTTTAAAAATTTACTAACATTTCTATTGTTATTTATTGTTATTTGTCTGTTATATTCTCTTTAAGTTATTAAATAATAAAAATTATATATATTTACTAACAACATTAAATATATATTGTTAGATATTCATAAATTACTTATTAGTAAATAACATAAATAACATAAATAACACTATTATTATTATTATTTAAATGAAAACTAAAGTTAAATTAATATTAAAATCTGGAGATGGCGGAGATGGTTGGGTTTCTTTTAGAAAAGAGAAATTTATCCCTAGGGGTGGACCTGATGGCGGAGATGGTGGAGATGGTGGAGATGTGATAATTAAGCCTGACAATAATATGTGGGATTTAAGTAATTATGAGGACTCAGGATTTATTTCTGCTGGAGATGGTGCAGATGGCGGAAAATCACAAAAAAATGGAAAGAGAGGCACAAATGCAGTTTTAAATGTTCCTTATAATTGTGAGGTAACTTTAGAAGATTCATCTGTATTAAGTATTAAAGATGAAATAGTTTTAGTTAAAGGTGGAGAAAAAGGGAAAGGGAATAAAGCATTTAAAAGCTCAATTAACCAGGAGCCGCTTCTTGCAGAAGCTGGCCAAAGAGGATTAAAGGTAGAATTAGAATTAAAAACCCAAACATTTCCTACCGTTGGAATTATAGGTAATTCTAATTCAGGAAAATCATTTATATTAAATAAAATTACAAATTTGGGAGCCAAAGAAGCTGATTATTTATATACAACCACAAGTCCTGTAATTGGGAATCTAAAAACAGATATAGAAAATATTAAAATTGTAGAAATCCCTGATTTTATAAATTTCAAAAAAGCTGATGAATACAAATTTTTTTTAAACGAATTTAATGTTTTATTGGTAACCATTGAATATTCAGATAGATTTAATCATATTTATAATCAAATAAAACAATATATAAACAAGTTAGTACATTCATCATGCAATATAATTTTTATTATTACTAAATGTACTGAGCCCATACCTATAAACCAAATTAATATTAATGAAGAGAATATTTTTCAAGTAGTAGGTGGAACAATTGATATTCATGCTCTTAAAAATATGATCGTACGTTTCAATAAGTCCCCAAAAAAGGGAAAGGGAGGCAAGAGCGAAGATATATTTGTCCACAAACCTAAAATTATTAATATAACAAAAAAATTCGAATATGATGCAAGACGAAATATTGTTGTTATATTGGACAACAAGTTAATTAGGATCGCAAGAGGAAGTAATCTTCAAAAACCAGAAGCACAACTACAATTTCATAACATACTTAATAAAACAGGATATTTAAAAGCATTTGAGAAATCTGGTATTACAAAAGGAGCTATAATTAAATTTGAAGATGTTGAAATGGAATTTAAATGAAGCTTGGAATAATAGGAGGGACTTTTGACCCAATTCATATAGGCCATATTGAAATTAGTCTTAGGGCTAAAAAACAATATGATTTAGATAAAGTAATTTTTTGCCCTGTTAACATACCGTCTTCTAAAAAACCTCCTGCAACAGCAACTACGAACCAAAGAATTGAAATGTGCAAGTTAGCCATTGTTGATTTTGATTTTTTCGAACTTTCAATGATTGATATCCGTAGAGGCGGGGTTAGTTACAGTATAAATACAGTAAATGATATATTGGAAATCGAAGGAAAGCAGCATACTTTTTTCTTGATAGTTGGGGAAGATAATGCTTTGGAAATTACTGAATGGGAAAGAAGCGAAGAACTTTTATCGAAAGTAAAAGTTATAGTTGCTCCTAGAAAGCATAGCCAAAATGTTTTATTTACAAATTCTTATAATGCTATTAATTTTAATGAAATAGACGTGTCTAGTTCTAATATTAGAGAAAATATTAAATCTCGAAAGAAGTGGAAGCATTTTGTGCCAAGGCAAATAATTAACTATATTGTAGAAAGCAAACTTTATTTAAATGAATGAACTAAAAGAACAACTATTAAATAGAATTATAGAACTAGGTGTATTTAAAACTGGAGAATTTACTTTAGTTTCGGGCGCCAAAAGCAATTTCTACATTGATGGGAGACTTATTACTTTAGATGCTATTGGCTCAGAATTAATAGCTAAAATAATCCTTAAAAATTTGCACAAAGATGTAGAGGCTATTGGGGGCCCAGCCACAGCTGCAATTCCAATAGTTTCATCCACAGTTCTTCTTTCCAGTATTTTGTATAAACGAAATTTAAAAGGCTTTTATATAAGACCGTCTACTAAAAAGCATGGCTTATCAAATATTATTGAAGGTTCTTTTGATTTTAAAAACAAAGTTGCAATTGTTGACGATACAATTACTAGCGGACAAAGTTTACTAACTTCCATAAAAGAAATTGAAAATGGAGATGGCAAAGTTCTTCAAACCATATCAATTTTTGACAGAAATGAAGGGGGTGTAGAAAAATTGGAAAAGGCAGGCT
>Ga0315334_10000813_pt1 | contig 19037 bp, 16 predicted proteins | sample M150034915metaG_FD_205555 | JGI IMG/M metagenome (GOLD analysis project Ga0315334, IMG submission 205555) | Ammonia-oxidizing marine archaeal communities from Monterey Bay, California, United States - M1 500m 34915 | ecosystem: Environmental > Aquatic > Marine > Intertidal zone | place: USA... | reverse complement strand
CAACCCCGGTGCCGTTGCAGTGAATGACCGATTGACAGCAAGAAGAGCCTCTGGAATGTGGCCCAAGGTTCCCGTGGCAGCGAACATTGGCCGTTCTAGAAAGACGCCGAATGAGAGCGCCCCTTCTGATTACTCCAGTACATTGGAGATGTTGTGGAATCACGCAGATATGTTCGTACTCAACGTCTCCTCTCCGAATACCCCCGGTCTTAGGGAGCTGCAGGAGGTAGATCATCTGTCTTCCATACTGGCAGAATGCAAGATGATGTCAGACAGGAAAGGTGGGGGAAAGCCCCTGCTACTGAAACTCTCACCCGACAACAACGACGAAGAGATAATTGCATCTGCTCAGATGGCGATGCGAAGGGGTATAGACGGCTTTGTAGCCACCAATACGACACTACACCGGCCTGTACCTAGGAACGCCACCTCTCGCAGTGTGTTCGCTGAGAGCGGGGGCCTTTCGGGACGTCCTCTACAGGCGCGTTCGAAAGAAGTCATTCGTTTGTTATATGGGGAAGTTGGATCATCCGTCCCTATAGTCGGAGTGGGGGGCATTGATTCTGCGGACACAGCCTGGCAGGCTGTCACATCGGGAGCTTCACTGTTACAACTCTACTCTGCCTTAGTCTTCAACGGTCCCTCTGTCATCAGGGGCATTGTCAAGGGACTCAAGAAGAGGGTTAAGGAGAACGGTTTTCTTGGTATAGAGGAAGCAGTTGGCATAGACATCCCGTGAGATGGTATAGAAAACACTCATCAATCATCTACTCGACCTAACATCGTGGCTGGTACCAGAACTTCCCGGTTGTTCACTGTCGGCGTCTGTTTGGCAGCATTGGTCGCAATGATGTTCCTCAGTATAGAACCTCAGACTCAGTACTCCATCGATGAGGTCATGACGTCTCCTGATTCCCATGAGGGTGACATACATCTGAGGGGGCAGGTGGCAATAGGTTCAGTCGACACCTCGTCGACTTCTTTCGAGTTGACCGGGCAAACTCATTCGCTACGTGTTGATTATTCGGGAGTGATAGTGCCAGATGGATTCGAAGAAGGTCACACTATTGCAGTCAAAGGTAACTTAGTGACTCACTCTGACGGATGGCTACTCGAGGCCCATGAGATACAAACAGGATGCCCGTCTAAGTACTCGGAATAGCCTCAGAGCGTTTCACACTCTCGGGGATTCGTTGATATGGGACGATATCTCGTCACAGTCGGGCTAGGGGGGGAGTTGACGTGCTCTGTATTTCTCAAATCGTTGGTAATGGAGACCCGAAGTCCGAGGGCGGCGCAGACGAGCCATTGGTGTCCCACCGGTTGACGTCGATACCTCGCCCCCAAGAGATCCAGGTTGGTGGAAACCGCTTCCGGAGGGAAGCGGTGCCCACCGCAAGTCCGGGAACCAGGTCAGACGCGGAAGCGAGCAGCCCGACCGGAGACTCTGGATGCCTTGGGATTGCGGGGTGGAGAAGATCGGTGAAACTGCACCTTTGGTGACGAGCGTCCACCGAGGACGCGCCCACCTATTCGGGTATTCTCGATAGGTCACCCATCAGGCATACTGCTTCGAAATGACTTTCCGAAACCGGTTGTACCGACAGTCTCTGCCCTCGCCTCAGAAGAGGCATTCCTTCCAGTAACGGGTTTGCCCTGAGTTCTGCCAACGCGACCGGATTTAGTTCCGACACAGCCTCAATGTCAACCATCATCCATCGGGGGTTGTCGGGTGAGGCTTTTGGATCGAAGTACTTCGATGATGGATCCTGAGCTGTGAAGTCTGGATAGGCCTCTTTTCTCACTCTCGCAACTCCGGCGACATGGGGGGGCTTGCAGTTGGAGTGGTAGAACAGAACCAGGTCTCCTACTGACATATCGTCCCTCATTATGTTCCTGGCCTGATAGTTCCTGACGCCATCCCAATGGGTTGAACCATCTTCTACTAGTTGTTCCCAGGAGTATGCGTGTGGCTCACTTTTCATTAACCAATGCGCCATACTGTTCGCAGATGCTTCAGGTGCATGAAGGTGACGCGTCACCATGCGTCATCTGCTGACCCGATTAGCAGAGTCGCATCGATAGAATCAGCTTCGTCCCTAGCTATGGCCCTGCGTAATCCTGCCGTCTTGACCATCGTCTCAACTCCGCCACTCAGGCCGACATTATTCTTGATGAGTAGTGCGTATATCGCAGGAAGGAGAAGTAGGGCCGATAGCGCAGCGACGATTAGTAGGATGATGATTACAGTAACGAAGGGGTGTAGGGCCTCGATTGGAATTCGGTATGCGCACGTTAATCCCGCTGCAGTGACTGTGGTGGCTTCGAACAAGCTCATCCCCGTACTCGCGCATGCTATCTTTACTGCTTCCATAGTTCCACCCTGTTCCTTGACCCGATTGGCAATGTGGATAGAGAAGTCAATTCCGACCCCCACTAGTATTGAGCCCACCATCACAGTGACTAGGGAAAGAGGAACACCGAGCGCATCCATGGCCAACCATTGCATCGCTACGGTGAAGAATACTGGAACCGTCGTCAGTAGGGCGAACCTAAGGTCCCTGAATACGAGCCCTAGTGTAAGAATAGTGAACAGCAGAGCGAATCCAAGTGATCGCCACTGAGAGTCAACTATCAGATTGTTCACCTCAATGGTCACAGAGGCTACCCCGACTAGGTATGATGACTTCACACCCGTGGTGTGGTCGACCCAATAGTTGATTCCACCCGGCCCATCTACAGCTTCTTCTGTATTCTTGACATCCATGAAGGGCATGTCGATGTAAATCAGGCTGCGACTGTAACTCGAGGAGATGAATAACTCCCTCATCTCGTCAGTCATACTGTTGTAGAACACGTAAATCAGGAAGTTGTGTGCTTGATCGTCGCCCGATGGCGAACCATCTAGGGCAGACAGCGTCTCCCAAAAGGAGCCGTTACCCTCAACCTCTCTACCGAATACCAATGCTGCGAGATCCTTCGCTTCTTGAGGCAGAGGTAGCAGGTCAATCTGATCGACTATTGGCTGTCCTGTGATATTGACACCCACTGCAACTGCTTTCATCAGAAATACGATTGACACGGCTGTAGTTCGATTGACACGATTGCAGTTCTGCTCAAGTGCCTCAATCCCCTTCAGATTATCGAATGGGTCATGGAGTACGGGGTCGAAGAGATTGGGGCTGGCACGCAAATCTCCCTCTATCATTAGGAAACCGGGTTGACCGGCCTCGAACTCATTGGAATACACAGCCATCTTCTTCACAGCTTCCACATTTTGTGGGGCCATTTCAAGCAGATCGATATTTTCTTCCACGTTCTCTCTTGCCCCTATCCCGGTGATCCCTGGTATTCCAGCAGACATAAGCATAGCAATTGCGAACACGGCGATGGCTGTGCGAGTCCATTTGATTGGTACACCAACTGCCTGTACGAACAACTTAGGTGGGGGATGAGATGGTTTTTTCAGATCAAGCATCATAGTGAGGTTAGGCACCATAATCATCGTCATGATGTAAACAACCACTATGCCACCCGCAAGGGAGAATCCAACAGTTTTGATTGGGGCCATGGGTGTGAAGGTCAGGGAGATGAAACCGATGACGGTGGTGACAGCCGAAAGGAATACTGCGCGCCCAGTAGAATTGAGAGCAATCGCCATCTTCTCTCTTGGAGTTCCGGTTGCCTCGGCGTATCGGTTGGTGATGTGAAGCCCGTAAGAGACACCCAAAGCGAGTACGATGGGTCCGACGATAATCACAGTCATGGTTACCTCGTAGTCAGTGAATCCTATGATGCCGAGAGTAATCCAGACCGAGCATAGTGTTGGTAATCCCGAGATGATAACTACCTTCAGTCCCTGAACGAACCTGATTCTCCCAGTCTGGAGGAGGTCGCAGTGAAACAGAAACAGGCCCAGGGCAACAGCAATTACCCCAAGTGGGAAAACTTTCCAAAATAGTTTGAATGACTCCTCTGTGACGGCACTTGTTATTGGCACAGGACCAGTTAGGGTCATTGTAAGGTTCTTGTATTCTATATCAGGATCGCAATATTCGGAGTGATTAGGGTCATTCTGTTCATCATCACAATTCCAGTTGTGATCTTTAGCAATGGCATCGATTGTTTCTTGTGTGTCCTTAATTAGTTCTGAGACATCAACATCATCGATCCCGTCACTATCGGTGTCCGCTTCGATACCAATGATAATTACAGCCCTATTCCACCTGTTGACTTTCTCAATGTCTGTTGTCCCGTCATTGTCAATATCTTTCCCGACATCCCTGACTAATTTGTCAAGTGCATTTTGGGGCATTTCATCCAGAATTTGGTTAACCCGTTGCTGCTCATCAGGTATCGTATAACTGCCGATTATATCTTCCTGATCGTCTATGGTCTCGTTGAACTGCTCTGACAACTCATCGTTTCCTGTTGCTTCTGCAAGTGCGGTGAAGGTAGCCTTGGCCACCCTTCCTGCACTAGAGTTTACTTCCTTAATCACCGTCGAAATGGATAGTACGTAGATGATATTATCATTTATTCCACTATCATCTCTAACATAGTTCAGCTCTCTCTCTACTGCATCTATTTCATTGAGTATCTCAACTGTCGTGACATTTTTGTCCTCAGACTCTACATAAATAACCATCACATTGGTAGTCCAATCCTTTTCGACTTCGGCAATTTGTGTTGTAATTGGAGAACCTTCTGGTAGGTAGACCGCCAAGTCACCATTCACATTCAATGCAGATTCTTCATTGCAGAAGTCGTATTCGAAACCCTCCCGGCAATCCAGAACACCTGAGTGCATGGTGAAGAATCCCGTGACAAGCAGACACAACACGACCGTGAATGCAGGGGCCTTGGTGAGAATGCCTGTCGCTGTCGAATCCGACAGAGCCCTGCGCAGGGTATTGGGAACTCTTCTAACGGCACCTTTGACGGATTCGACATCCATGTTGCTTGCGACTTCCCTACCTCTGGCTACTCTCGAAGCAGCTTCCGCCTTAGCGCGTTCTAAGGCTTCTTGGGGTCCGAAGCCCTTGTCGTCACTCACACTCATGCACTTCTCGTGAGTGCCCTGCATGAGGGCGGGACTTCAACCCCTCGCAGATGCAATTCTACTGATGCTGTATATCGAACCTATCCGTGATTGCGGGAATGGTCAAGAATGGGATTCCTCAGGGAAGCCTGCAAAATAGCCGAGGTCGTATCATGGGCGCACCAAAAATTCCTGAAAAGAGATGGTCTATCGACCTTGAGAAGAGAATTCAGGAGACTCATTACGGAGAGTCATATTCCCAGCGCTACTCATTTGATTCAAAGAGCGAGAGAGAGATATTCATCATTGACACACCTCCTCCATATCCCAGCGGGACTTGGCACATTGGAGCAGTGGCCCAATATAGCATGATAGATGTGATTGCCCGTAGTCAGCGACTTCTCGGTAAGGAGGTCCGCTTCCCCTGGGGAGTGGATCGTAATGGAATCAATATCGAGTTCACAGTTGAAAAGAAGTATGGCCGTAAGATGAAATCCTATGATCGGGGAGAGTTTCTCGATCTGTGCTCCGAGACAATTGAGTCTTACACTCAAGAGATGCGCGAAACTGCCAAGCGTGTGGGCTTATCCTGTGATTTCGATAATGAATATCTGACAGACGCTCCTGACTACAGGGCAGTTACCCAATCAATATTCGTTGACCTGTTCAAGCGAGGTGACATAGTTGAGGACCTGCGTCCGAACATTTACGACCCCGTAGAAGGGACAACTATCGCCGAAGCAGAGGTTCAGAGGATAACCCGTGAGACTCTTTTGTGTGACGTTCGTTGGACTACGGAAGACGGCGAGGATGTGGTAATATCTACCACCCGCCCTGAGATGATCTGTGCCTGTGGGGTCGTAGTAGTTCATCCAGAAGATGAGAGGTACACCCATTTAGTCGGCAAGCGCATTCAACTACCACTCCCAGTCGTTGACAGAGAACAATCAGTAGAGATTGTAACTCATCCTTCTGTAAAGATGGATTTTGCTAGCGGTGTTTTGATGGTGTGCTCGTTTGGTGATCAGAATGACGTCGCGGTATTCCGAGAATTGGGCCTCAAGCCGTTTGTTGCTATGGATCTCTCTGGTCGGATGACCAGTATCAGTGGCCCTTTCTCAGGAATGTCTGCAGAGGAGGCCAGAGCGGCTTCGATAGAGATTCTGAGTGAGACCGGACGCTTGTCAGCTGCCGAGACACATATGCAAGAGGTTCCAGTGAGTGAGAGAGGGGGGAACCCGGTTGAGATTATCCTCTTGAAGGAGTGGTATGTCAGGCAGACTCACATCATAGAGCGGTTATCACAACTCTCGGATCAGATCTCGTTCATACCCGAACGGAACCGGCAGTTCCTGCATGACTGGATGGATGGTATCTCAATCGACTGGCCTATCAGCCGGCGCAGATGGTATCATACCGAGGTACCGATATGGTATTCAGAAGATGGCTCGAAGGTTGTGGTCCCCCCTCATGGCGCATACGTCCAACCTTGGCGTGAAACCCCACCTCCTGGATCAGAGGTGCTAGACAGGGAGACCCGTGAACCGATTGGACTCTACGATACAATGGTCAATGTTCTGGGAGATCTGGTGGGGGAGGAGAAGGTGTTTGATACTTGGATGGACTCATCGAACTCGAACTTGTACGTCTCAGGATACATCAGCGACCCCAATCTATTCGAAAGAGCATTTCCAACATCAATTAGACCCCAAGGTAAGGAGATAGTCAGGACCTGGTTGTACTACACTTTACTGAAGAGTGCACTGTTGCTCGACCAGCCCGCATTCCAAAACATATGGGTCGACGGTCTAGGGATGGATCCTTGGGGGCGCAAGATGTCCAAGTCTCTAGGAAATGGTATTGATGCTGACTCCGTCCTTGAGTGCGGAGCTGGAGGCAGAACAGGATCATGGAAGATTAGAGGGCCAGACGGCAAGCAAGTCCAACTGAAGGCGAACAAGATTGGAAGCGAGTGCTTTCGTCTGTGGAAGGCTTGCGACGCTCAGGTCGGGGACGATTTCCACATCAATCCAGAGGAAATCGAATCCAAGTATTTCGGTGTCCTGACCAAGATGTTTAACGTTGCACGATTCGCTAGCCAGTTTGATGCACCTGATGATTTGGATACACCTCCTGCTGGATTGGTAACGGAAGATCTGTGGATATTATCTGAGTTCGATGCCATGATGGAACTTGTAGAAGATTCATGGTCACGGATTGACATTTATACTGCAGCCCAGGCACTCAAGGGATTCGGTACTGGCGTCTTCCCGAGCCATTGGCTTGAGTTGTCGAAGTCACGTATTTACGATGGAAACCAGTCTGCCGTTTGGACGCTGCATAGGGTTGTCAGAGACCTGTTGAGCGCAATATCCCCCATCTGCCCATTCTTCAGTCACTACCTGTCCACCACTCTTTACGACAGCAGTGCTGTGGATGTGCGTTCCTTCCCGAGATTGCCTGCCGTAGTCGATGACGAAGATGCCGCTGCCTTGAGAGCGCTAACACCAATTATTTCAGAATTTAATTCGGCGGTGTGGAAATCGAAGAAGGATCTCGGTCTCTCACTGAAATCACCTATTTCGGGTATAGTAGTGCCCTCTGAACTATCTGAATTGAGGGATTCGCTAGTGCGCATGCATAGCATCGAATGAGGATTCAGTTGATTGCAGACTTCGGTCTTTCACCGTTGAAGAACTCTACTATCAACCCAGCCATCTCAGTCCCTACTCTGGTTTGGGCCTCTAATGTAGCAGCTCCGATGTGCGGACTACCGTGAAAACACTCATGTTCCAACAGTGGATTTCCGATAGCTGGCTCGACCTCAAATACATCCAAAGCAGCACTGGAAAGTATTCCTGTTTGCAGTGCTCTTAGAACCGCAGTCTCGTCTACTATCCCTCCACGGGCACAGTTCACTATGTGGTTTCCACAGGCAGTGCCATCAGCCCCTATTTGGGGCATCATCTCTAATCTCTCAATATTCACTAGGTGATGGGTGTCTTTGGAGAGGTTGCAGTGGATGGAGATGTGTGTGCATGCCTTGAACAGTCTATCCACATCATCATGCATTACGCAGTTTAGCTCTGCTACCTGCTCGTCTGATACATACGGATCGAATGCATTAACCTCCATACCGAAGCTGTGTGCCAGATTAGCCACTCCACGGGCAATTCTGCCGAAACCAATCAATCCGAGGCGTTTACCCCCCAGTTCACTTCCTCTGAGCTGCTTCTTGGCCCATTCCCCGGATCTTAGTGTCCTGTCTGCTCTAGCCACAAACCTCGTAGATGCTATCAGGTGCCCAATCGTCAACTCTACCACACTCTTCGTAGAAGCCCCGGGAGTGTTGCATACCACGACACTGTTTTCAGAAGCTGACTCGATGTCGATGTTGTCGACCCCAACTCCTGCTCTTCCAATAAATCCCAGTCTACCATTAATACACGATGCTTCGATCGCTTCCGAAGTCATCTTCGTAGCACTGCGAATCACCACGGCATCGAAATCTGATAGTGCGCCTGTTCGCAACTCCTTGGCGTTGTAATGCTTGACCACTACTTCATGCCCTGCGCTTTCCAGAATGAACACGGCCGCATCGGCCATTCCATCAGTTACAGCTATCCTACCCATGATTCCCTTATGCCGAGGACTCCAATCAAGGTTACCCAGAATGATACTCGAACTATTGCGGGAAGTTCTTAGCATTCTACCGGCTGGGTATGGCCGATGACCTTTGAACTACCAGATCTGCAATACGGTTACGACGCACTGGAACCTCACATAGATGCCTTGACTATGGAGATCCATCATACCAAACATCACAATGCATACACAAACAATCTCAATGCTGCAATCGAAGCCAATGGGCTTGGAGGAAAGACGATTGATGAGTTGCTCTCTGAGAATATCGACATAGCTGCCGTGAGGAACAACGGAGGAGGTTGGTGGAATCACTGTCAGTTCTGGGAGGCGATGTCCCCGAGTGGTGGAGGGACTCCCTCGGGTGAACTCGCTGTTGCTATCGACTCTTCGTTTGGTTCGTTCGACGAGTTCAAGTCAATATTCCACAATGCTGCTATGACGCGATTCGGTAGTGGTTGGGCATGGCTAGGAGTCAAAGACGGGGAATTATGTGTTTGTTCTAGTCCCAATCAGGACAACCCCCTGATGGATGGATTCTGCAACCCCATTCTCGGCCTCGATGTTTGGGAGCATGCGTACTACAAGATGTACGGCCCGGGTAGGGCAACATACATCGATGCCTGGTGGAATGTCGTTGATTGGAATGAGGTTTCACGACGATTCTCCAATTGTCGATGATTCCACACACCGCTTCTTCAGGCACCGCTTGGTTATTGGGGGGAATGACGACCACGAGACATGGTTGACCCCTCCGAGGCGTTAGTGGCTTCAATCCTCATTCTATTGTCCCCCATAATTCTGGCTCTTCCACTATCTATAGGTTGGAAGTGGTGGGTTGGCTCCGAGCCGGAGCACGAACACTACATGGAGAAAGTTCGCAGGGTATTGGATGCTGGTATACCACTTCGTAGGTACAGAGCCGAATTAGATGCCGAGGCGCGGCGATTCTTGATTGACCCCGAGAGACAAGCTAGAATAGAATCAGATTTACTCCATCCTCTTGGAATCCAGCATTTTATATTGCTCCCAAGTCTCATTATCTGGCCCATACTAGGTCTCTTTGCAGCTGTCATCGCAATCCCACTTATGCCCGTACTGAGGGCAATTGAATGGATTATGATAGATAAGAGGGCACTGGCCAAAGCTGCTAAGGTGCTTCAGAGCTTCACACGATGGGAGGTCATCGGGATTCCGCGCCTAGATGATGGGGCCAAACAGCTGGACAAAGTTCTGGCTTCAGTTCACAGGCTCCCAATCACTGTTTTCCTCGGTTTGTTCACATATCTCGTGGTCCTATATCTTCCTTTAGAGGCACGAGACATTCTGCTTGTCAGCGGAGCGGTCTACATAGTGCTGGTATCGATTACTTCTGTTCTCAGAGCTGCTACGGCTAACGCCCTTGTGTTTGCCGATCCAACAAAAAGACGGCTGATTCCAATGGATACCTTTGTGGAGGACGCCCTAGGTCCACTTGTTGGCGTAGGATTAGTCTTCCTGATTACACGACAACTGATTTACGACAGTCAACTCAGGTCTAACGAATTGTTCGGTGATCCAGTAGTCTTCTCATTGAGCGTTCTACTCGTACTCTATACCGCGACTATCATCGGTGTAACAGTAGAATTGAGCTTCTTCCGCTTCAGAGGTAAAGAGGTCAGGAAGGCGTTTCAAGTACAGATGGTTGAGGAGTATGACCCAACAGTGTACTTGTTCACACGAAACATGGGCACTCTACGACTCTCCCCTCTAATGCCACTATCGGAGTGGCTGAACAAGGGTGAGGTATTCGAGTTCGACAGCGCCGAGTCAGAGTGACTGCATAGACGCAATCAATCCCTCTCCGAGATCCAACTCTTCAAGACTAATCGCCGGTAGTGGCACTACGGCTAGAGCCACTGAACCTCCTGGTGATGTCGTAGATGTTGTGACTGTGATATTCCCTACACCGGCCACCTTGTGTTTCCCAACAGCAATAGCAGATTGCAGGGACAGCCTCACAATTCCCCGAGAAGCCTTTCCTCGACTATCCATCCTTGCATGAATTTCCTGTCCAGGATAGCACCCTTTGTCGAGGTTGACCATATGCTCTAGTTTCAATTCAATCGGCAGGAATGCCGAATTCATTTCCCTATGGTTGAGTATACCTAGTTCTATACGGACATATTCGCTTCTGTCTCTATCCGATGATACCGCACCGTTCTCATGCAGTAGGGAGGTAAATGCATCTCGCTCTGCAGATGGCACTAGGATTTCGATTACTGATGATTTATTGTATTCAGTACGAGAGATTAATGCACTCCCGTACTCTATCCACTTATCTTCACTGATTTCCAATGGATCGATTCCGAGTCCTGCAAGACATCTGTTCACGGCCTTACCTACAAGCCTAAGATGAGAGATTGCCGTATCCCCATTCATCAATGTAATCTCTTCTTCCCAAGGGATGCCTTGAATGAGATTCTCTCGTGTATCTTCCCCAGTTCCGTAATTTCCAATGAGCAATATTTCTTCTTCTAGATTACAAACCATCAATCGATCCAGTATCCGTCCGTTGGCGTTGCAGAGCAACCCGTCCAACCTGTCATTGTACCGCATCTCAGATGTCTCTACAGTCAGTGTTCGATTCATGTGTTCCAAAGCTGTGCTGCCCTTGACTACACTGACGCTGCAGGGAGAGTGCATTACCTCAGCGACAGGGTGCATATCCAGTAGTGGCATAAGCTCAACCGAAAGACTGACCACAACCGCAAGAACGGTCCGCATTCGGATTATCGATTTGGAATCCACCACCCATTAGTGTATCCTTGTAATCTACACGGATACCGTTTAGCATGGTACTGTCCTTGTTGTGGACTAGCACTGTCATGCCCCCCACGTCAATACGCTGGAAAGAGTCGTCTTGAGGATCTTCTACTATCTTCATGTCGTACATGTATCCAGAGCATCCTCCTGATTGGGCACTGATGATGACCACATGTGTATTCCCATCATCGCTCATGGTGGAATTCATTGCCCGCTTGGCAGGTTCGGTGAACTCTATCTCCACATCGACCACTAGGGTAGGAGTGACTACGGGGAGACTGAAGCCTTCTCCTCCTAGGATTCCCATGGTAGTCCCTAACGACAGGGGTATTTCAACGGTTGCGGGAACTAGTCCACTCAGGCCATAACCCAATATGATGAACGTGATACGCCAAGCATGGAAGGCACAGAGGAGAAGCCAGTCGTCAGATTCGTATCTGGACTGAGTGTGCGTGAGCCCGACACCGTATCTGTTGAGGCCGCGTTATCCATGTCAATATCTCTATCCGGTATTGATGAGCATCCACTAGGACTCACCATGAGGACCCCTGGTCAAGACGAGGTATTGTTTCTGGGATTTCTACATTCTGAGGGTATCATTGACTCAATAGATGATGTCGCAGGGATCGATTCGACTAATGATACCATAACGGCGTATCTGACAGATGATGCACATTTTGAACCCAATGAGCATATCAGGAGGACGACCATTACCTCATCATGCGGGATCTGTGGCAAGGATTCGATTTCGAACTTGCTGCATATCCATGGACCTCCCCTCAGTGAATCAATCAGGGTCAATCAGCAGGATGTCTCCAAAGCGGTTGCTGCACTGAGGGAGCATCAGGCTTCATTCGACCTTACCGGGGGATCTCATGCATGCGCCAGAGTACTTCCTGGAGGAGGTGTTATTGATGCCCATGAAGACATCGGCCGACATAATGCTATGGACAAACTCGTTGGCAACGCAGTCAAACTAGGTCATACACCGATTACGGATGAGATGGTGGTGGTATCCGGCCGAGCTTCCTTTGAACTAGTGCAGAAGTCTCTCCGAGCGGGATTTCCAGTATTCATCTCAGTTGGAGCCCCCAGTAGTCTTGCTGTGGATTTGGCCAACGAGCATGGGATGACGTTGATCTGTTTCGCCGCAGAAACTAGGATGACTGTATTTAGCGGCAGTGGCAGGGTAGAGATGCCACAATCCACTGACTACTCAGCGTGACCCTGATGTAAGCGACCCGTATCCGAGTAGCGTGAGCAAGGAGGTCGAGCACCTGACTCCGGTGAAAGAGAGACCTCCGATTTTATCGCCTCCGAAGCAGGTGGCAGCTGGGATTCCGGCCGTGATATCCACGATGTTTCACGGATTGAGTCGCATGGGAGCAGTAAAATCCATATCTAATCTATCCAAAGTAAATCGTTTTGATGGCTTCGACTGCCCTGGATGTGCTTGGCCCGATCCGGATGATCATAGGACCCAATTCGAATTCTGTGAAAACGGGGCTAAAGCTGTCGCAGACGAGGGTACGCGGAAGCGAGCAAACACAGATTTTTGGTCTCGTTGGACAGTGCCCCAACTCTCTAGAAAATCAGATAGATGGCTGAACTCGCAAGGTAGACTAACGCACCCCATGATCCTGCGTCCAGGTTCAGTTAATTATGAGGAAATTGCTTGGGTAGACGCCTTTGAACTGATTGCAGAAGAACTGGTTTCACTGAATAATCCCGACGAAGCGATATTCTACACCTCTGGCAGAACCAGTAACGAGGCTGCTTTTATGTGGCAGCTCCTTGCTAGGAGGCTTGGTACCAACAACCTACCCGACTGCTCTAATATGTGTCATGAGTCATCCGGTGTTGCATTAGGTGATTCAATTGGAATTGGAAAGGGGACAGTCACACTGAATGACTTCACCAAGGCCGATCTGATTATCGTCGTCGGTCAGAATCCAGGTACCAATCATCCTCGCATGCTCACGGCTCTCAGGGATGCCAAGCGAGCCGGGGGCTCTGTAGTCAGCATCAATCCGTTGCTTGAGACGGGCATGAAGAGGTTCAAACACCCTCAGGACCTACTCGAGTTATTCGGTTCAGGTACCTCGATTGCTGACATGCACGTTCCAGTGGCAGTTAACGGTGACTTAGCGCTATTCAGAGGACTAGCTAAGCACATCCTCTCACATAAGGGGGGAATTGACGCGGAATTCATTGCTGAGTATACTCACGGCTTTGAGGGTTACAAGAAGGCCGTGGGGAGAACTAGGTGGAAGGATATCACGGAATCCGCGGGAGTATCTCGTCAGGAGATAGAGAAACTTGGAAGGGCTGTATTCGAATCAAAGTCCACCATCATCTGTTGGGCAATGGGCCTAACCCAGCATAAAAATTCAGTAGCCACAATACAGGAGATTACCAACGTACTACTACTTGGTGGACACATAGGAAGGCCTGGTGCAGGAGTTTGTCCTGTAAGGGGGCATTCTAACGTACAGGGGGATCGCACAGTCGGAATCAACCACAACCCCCCTAGGGGATTCTTAGATTCAATTAGCAGTACCATCGGTATCGATCCTCCATCCAAACCTGGCTTGGATTCTGTTAATTCAGTGCTGGCAATGAACGACGGTAAGGCCAGCGTATTTCTCTCGATGGGAGGTAATTTCGTTTCAGCCATGTCCGACACAGAAGCGACTTCCAACGCAATAGGTCAATGCAACCTGACCGTGCAAATCTCCACAAAACCAAATCGTTCTCATTTGATCACCGGGCGTACCGCACTGATACTCCCGTGTCTTGGAAGGTCTGAGAGGGACGTATCCACCAATGGCACTCGTCAATCAGTTTCGGTAGAAAATTCGATGGGAGTGGTTCATGCATCCACCGGTTCGGCCAAACCAGCCTCTAAGGAACTCCGTTCCGAACCAGCCATCGTGTCCGGTATCGCATCTGCCTTAGAATCAATCAACAAAAACTCCGGAATACCCTGGAACGAACTTTCTGAAAACTATAATCTGATAAGGGATCTAATTGAGTCGACTGTGCCCGGTTTCGAGTCGTACAACGAACGCATCAAACAGGATGCTGGATTTTATCTTCCGAATGCACCACGCGATGGCAGGACCTTCAATACAGATTCAGGAAAGGCCAACTTCAGAGTACACCCGCTTACTCGGGCTTTCGCCCCGCCTGGACAATTCATCATGATGACAATCAGATCTCATGATCAGTACAACACAACCATCTATGGCTTAGATGACAGGTATCGTGGAATTAAGAACGCCCGCAGAGTCATACTGATGAACGGCGAAGACATGCGAGATGCTGGAATATCACAGGGTACTATGGTGGACATCACATCTCATTTCAAAGGAAAAACTAGGAATTCGGAGATGTGGCGAGTAGTGCAGTACGACATTCCTCAGGGTAATGTTGCAACCTACTTCCCTGAGGCCAATTCATTGATACCTCTTGAGAGTGTGGCCGTGGGGAGTAATACTCCGACCAGCAAGTCTGTGTGTGTCAGCGTAGTGCCATCTAGTAGTAAGATGAAATTCTGGAGAAAGCGTTTACGTCAGGTAGCTTGACGTTGGTGTTTCTGTTGTTCTTTGTGTAACAATCTACAACGCTTGATTTGCATCTTGCAAATATCAGTATCTTCTACATCAAGACCCCTTCCAAGGGCCTGTTTGAAACACTTGATTGCATCCGAGTATAACTCAACTGCTGCATATGAGGAACCCATGTTGTACAGAGATCTTCCGGTAACACCTGCAGGGTCCATTGAGATAGCTGTGTGGTATGCTTGAATACTCTCTGGATACCTTGCCAACTGGTACAGCGCGTGCCCTCTACCATTCTGGGCTCTGATTCTCAACTCCCGTTCCTCTCTAGGAGCTCCACCGATAGCTCTCTCGAAACAGTTCAGAGCTTCCAAACCATTCTCCTCAGAAAGCATACCTAAACCCTTGTTGTACCACTCGATGCAGACATTCACGCCCTCCTCTTCACTGGGCGGGAGGCGGGCACTAATACGTTCAGCCTCAATCGCTGCTTCAATGAGATTAGACTCAGTCTCTGACTCGGCTTCTAGTATCGCTCCCTGCTCTTCCTGCTCTAGGAACCCTGCTCTCTGACGACACTGCTGTGCCCTGTCTATGTGCCCTGCCAAGGATAACGCATCGGCTAGGCCATGCCAAATCTGCGCAGATTGGCCATCTTCTTGGAGAAGTTCCTTCCAGGCATTTACTGCGGCTACATGATCCCCGCTTTCAGTCAGTTCGTGAGCGTTCGATATCTTGTACGCCTTGGTTCCTACGAAGGATGGTTCTACCTGATCTTCCTCTTCGGAATCATCCAACTTATCTTCTCCAGGAATCTCCTCGTCGTGTTCAAGCTTCTCTGACACCTTATGCTCTAATTCTACCAACTGATCCGATATTGGATTTTCGGGATCTATTGAGACAACTAGACGCCAGTTTTGCACAGCCAGATTGTATTCTCCCTTATCAGCAAAAATCTCTCCTCTGGCCAGAAGGCTGTTGATATGAGCAGGATCGGATAGCAGAGCGTTCGCAAGTGACAACATCGCCGCCTCCTCACGCCCTGACTTACGCAGTAGCTGAGCGAGATTGAAGTGCATCTTTGCTTCGTCTTCGCCTACCGATATGGCGTATTCGATGGCTTGTATTGCCTCTTCGTCAAGACCTAGTTTAGAGAGACATACTCCGCATATTGACCAGAGCTCGTAGTTAGAGGATGCATCTCCCTCCAAACGTGGTTGAATAATATCGAGGGCTTTTTGGAATGAACCATCTTGAAGAAGCTCACGAACCTCTGATATAATTTCATCGATGTCCCTAAGGACTGTCGTAGATTGAAGCAAGGGAAGCTCCTCTACCACTGGGATGGATTCGAGCATAGGGGGTTCTTCGATATCTTTGTCCCCTTCCGTGGGAATGCTGGAAACCAGCAGCGGGGTCTCATCGGATGGATGCATCGAAGCGATCCTATCTAGGTCATCCAATTCTGGTATGGTTCTAAGTGCCATCTTCGCTAATTCTGACGCTCTAACTGAATCTGAGCTTTCGAGCAGTACGGCTAGATTAGCACTGGTCGGCGCATGGTCCGGATTCAGTTCAAGTGCCTTATCGAATGCTGCTACGGCATCGGCCGTGTTTCCACGCTTGGCTTGTATAACTCCCATGCCGTACCAAGCCGATGCGCTAGAGGCATCGATATCGATAACTCTACCATACGATTCAACAGCTCCCACCAGATCTCCCGTGGAAGCCTTGGTGAAGGCATCTTCAAGCAACTCGTATACGGTTGGTTGGACCACGCTTTGGCCTTGGTGCATGTGGGTTAAACATTCTCCGAACCTGATATCACTTCGACCCTTGCATTCAAGGCTTGACATGTCTTCGTAGCCCCATGGCAGAGCCAATTAGGGTCATGGGGATTTGCGGGACATTTTCAACTGATTCAGCCAATGGAAGATTGTTGGAAATAGCATTCAAGCACTGCGAGTCCATGGGTGCAGAGTGCGTGAAATGGGATAATTCGAATCCATTGCCATTTGTTGGCGAAGATGGTTGTTGGGACGAAGAGTCTGTAAAATCATACAAGGATGTCGCTTCTTCATCAGATGCATTTATTCTTTCAAGCCCAGAATACCATGGCACCATGAGCGGTGTGATGAAGAACAACTTAGACTTCCTGTCTTTTGACCAGACAACTAACAAGTCATTCGCCTTGATGAGTACACTAGGGGGTCAGTCGAACTCAAATACGTTGAATCACATGAGAATTTCTATTCGTTGGATACACGGTTGGGTCGTACCTGAGCAGGTTTCTGTGGGCAACGTACGTTCGGCTTTCGATGAAAACGGAGACTTAGTTGACGAGAAGTTGGATATGAGGATTCGTGACATGGCACGATCTCTCATCGACTCTGCTGAATACCTCCGGAGCAAACGCTGAGGGATGGTTTTGCAAAATTTGCCGGAAGGCAGTGTTGTTCTGTTGATGGTTTGTACCATCGCGGGTGTCTCCACTTGGTATCTCAGCAATTTCACCGATAGGGACGGACTAGCTAAATTGTCTGCGCTTATAGGAATCAGCTCAATGCTGACATTGGTGGCATGGGTGATCTTCTGATGCTTATTGACGATGAGTCATATCCCACTAGAGCCCCGGTGTGGTGGGGGCGTAGGGGTTCACCTGGTCCACGCCCCGATAGTACTGGAGCAACAGGAAGGCAAGTTGTAATCCGAATTTCAAAATCATTATCTGGATTCGAGGCTATATTGTCTAGGATATTGAGGGCGCCGAAGGAGGTCCGCAGGCCGATGGATGACATGAATTCAGTACTTTGGGAACTGATGGATGGCACAATTCAATTTAGAGAAATATGTCACTTAATGGATGCTACTTTCCATGAAAGAATATCTCCTGCCGATGAGAGAGTACGAGCTTCCGTGAATCAATTAGTCTCTGACGGCCTGGCAATAGTCAGGCAAACCCCATTCAAAGGCGAATGGAATATCTCGCCTAGATACGATCCTTCTGGAAAACTACTCCCTCCTAGTCCGAGATTGGGATTAGACTCGGAAGAGTAGTCACTGCTCTGGCTCTGGTGTCTCGTCCCTGATACGCTCATTTCGCTTGGCTTTGTACATTGCAGAGTAATACACCATCAAAGGGAGGGCAAGCAACAGAGAGAAACAACCAACTAATGTAGCGAAGCTGTATACTGATTCTTGAATAGGGTCTAGTTTGAATTCAGTGACGGATACAATTTCGTGTGTGACGACCCTCACAGTCAGATCAATACCCTGTGAATCTACTATCCCGTCATCATCGAAAACTGAAACCCTCCATGTCACTGCATTTCGATGTGCTTCAATCAGACTTTGAGCATCGGCTTCTGCACTAGACAAATTTTCACCCTGCAGATATCCAAGTCCATCAATAGGTAGTTCCAGAGTGACAAGTCCCCTGATTGTAAGATTTCCATTCTCTAATTGTACTTCGTGAACATTTCTAAGAGTGCATGATTCAGAGATCTCACTCCATTCTCTGCAGTTGAAGTTCTCTGCATCAGTCGCTCCTAACAATGGAGAGTGATACCATTCCGTGCCCGACGCTTCGACTCTTACTGTGCTGCCTTCGGAAGCCCCTGACACAGTCACGTTAATCCAAGTCAAAGCCCCATCAGTGCTTGCCCACCACTTCGCTTCTCCTTCTATTTCCTCTTGCAACTGTAGTTGAATCGGTTCATTCGTCGTTGTGTAACCATAATATTCAGAGTCCACAGTATTAGAATACACGGCGTAAGCCAGCACTAGGATTAGCACCATCCCTATACCAATCATCGTCCTCAGCATGTTTGGGTTGCGCGACAGGGACTTGCGCATGGGGCCTCGTGCCGAGTCCGAGATTTCAATACTTGGAGGTCCAACTCAGGTAGAATGCTGCCACGTAGTGGCAAATCAACTGTCATCACGATTAAATATGCTCTCTAGGACGGCCGGTCCGCAATGGTGAG
>Ga0315334_10000811_pt1 | contig 19056 bp, 13 predicted proteins | sample M150034915metaG_FD_205555 | JGI IMG/M metagenome (GOLD analysis project Ga0315334, IMG submission 205555) | Ammonia-oxidizing marine archaeal communities from Monterey Bay, California, United States - M1 500m 34915 | ecosystem: Environmental > Aquatic > Marine > Intertidal zone | place: USA... | reverse complement strand
GACTGAACTAGGTGTTCGCGTGGTAGCGGGCGGCGATATCAGCGAAGAAGGCAGCGAAGCGATGCACGTCCACCCTAAGGACCTACCAGGATGCCTGGTTGAGCTTCGCTGGTGTGAAAATGAAGATTCGGTGGATGGTGACTGGTGGCCGGTAGAAAGAGATTGGCGAGAGCACCGCAACACTAAATTTGTAAACGCCATTTGCGGGGCAGAAATTCAAACTCCCGAGCCTCTCCGATTGGCTCAAAGATGGGCCGAAGTCCTTCAAGTGTCGATGGCAATGTTGGATGGACTTCCGACAATTCCAACGATGGACGGCCCGGTCCGCTTTACCGAACCGTCGGATCACCGTCCAGAGGGGCTAGGCGGTATCGACGTGCGAGTTTCGGATCCCCAGATGGTCGCCGACCGTGCAGCTAGTTTCGGCTTGCGTTGCCATGACAGAACGATAGAAATTAGCGGCTTACGTTTCCACCTCGTTGGGTGATTTCACCCTAAATAGAATTCGGTGTGTTGCCCCAGAAGAGGTGCTGCGGTCATCGTCCACCAGTCAGCGTTGGTTCTGAACGGGGCACCGGGAACCGCGACTGAGGAGCCATCAGGTAACTGGGTCTCAGACCAGAACCTGGCGGCCTTCAGATGTGGGTCGTCGAGCAGCGCGTTGACGGTATTGACGGGAGTAACCGGGATGCCGCGCCGTTGGCCTTCTTGAAACAACTCCTGCCTGGTCTGTCCGACGGTCAGTTCCTCCACCCATGTGTCGATGAGGTCCTGCGTTTCCATCCGAACACCAAGATCTTCGAACACTTCTTCTGTAATGGTTTCATTTCCGGTCGCTTCCGCTACCCATGAGGCCATCGCAGTCCAATGACGAGGTAATAACACGATGATGGAAACGAAACCGTCGCTGCACGGGTACAACCCGAATGGTCGACCAAGGTCTCGTCTATTGCCTGAGCGTTCTCGGTGAACTCGGTCATCAAGAAAAACTGGCACCCCAGTTTCTGGAGCGATGGCAAGTGCGGCTTCTTGCATCGAAATTTCTACCTGCTGCCCTTCGCCACTTTTGCGTCTGGCGCGTAGCGCCAACAATGTCCCTACGAGCGCAGAAGCGGCAGATGCGTGGAGTGCGAGTTGAACGTGCCCTGCAGGAGCAACTGGGGCTCGGTCTCGAAAGCCGGTGGCGTAGAGCACCCCAGAGGCCGCCCACGCGACAAGGTTTGAGCTCTTCCAAGAGCGCTTGGGTCCTGTTAGGCCGAACGGCACAATGCTGGTTCGAACCGTGGTGTCAGGGAGAAGATCAGGACTAATCAATGAGTCTTCGGGCAATCGATCTTCAAAAATCACGTCAGCACTAGACAGGATCTGTGCGAGCGCGTCTTTGTTGTCAGGTTCAATCACCACGCTCCGCGTACCCATTGCGAGGTAACTCCACCAGAGGCTGTTCTCGGGCGGAGCTATCGATTCTGCAAAGGGAGCTAGGTATCTAAGGGGCGAGCCATCAGGAGGTTCTAGTCGAATTACCTCAGCTCCCAATCCAGCAAATAGGCGAGTTGCGTAAGCCCCTGCGAGCCCAGTTGTGTCGACCACTCGAAGGCCGCTGTAGGGACCCGCCATTAGAGGTCCCTCGCATCGGCTGTGCCGGGCACCAACAGGTGAATCCAGTCGTCCCAGGGCCGCGGGACAAGCGTCTCTGGTTCGAGTTGTTCGAATGCGCCCTTATCGGTCACCAGTTGAGATATTTCCTCGTCGGACATGCCAGCAACGTCTCTTAACACTTCGCGGGTGTGTTGAGCCAGCGAGGGGCCGGCGTCAGTCCATCGACCCGGGGTGCCTTTCAACTTGACGGCGCAGTCACTGAATACATCCCTTCCAAGCCTTGCGTGGGGCGCCACCTGATACCAGTTCCGGCTCATTGTGTGGGTGTCATGGAGTAAGTCTTCGTTGGTTGAAACGACATGGGCTGCAACGCCCACGCTTTGAAGTCTGTGCGCAAGGTCATCAGCATCGAAATTAACCGTCCAGGTTCCGATCTGGCTGTCGAGCTGTTCTTGTTGAGCCAAGCGCAGATCGGGATCGTCGAAATGGTCGTCTGGTAACTCCATCAATGAAGCAAGAACATCCCAGCTTTCGTTGTCTGTTGCGCTGATAGCGATCCAGCGTTCATGTCCAGCACACGGATAAACTCCCTGAGGGGCGCCCCACAGAGAGCGATTGCCGATTCGACTGTGAACCGTTCCGCTCAAGTCGTAGTCCATGACAAATGGGCCAAGTAAAGCCAATGTGGTCTCAAATTGGCTGACATCGACATGCACTCCGTCTCCAGTAAGTTCAAGATGTTCGAGCCCTGAAAGTGTTGCTACGGCCGCGTGAAGGGCGGACATGTAATCAGGTGGAGCGACAGTAGCGATTCCCGCGGGGGGATCAGAAGCGTGGCCAGTGAAGTCGTCAAATCCCACCAACGGCGCTTGGTTAGGTCCCCACGCGACATACGAGTAATACGGCATGTCAGGGTCGCTTCCAAACCCCGGTAACTGCACGTAGACGATCTTTGGATTGACAGCGGAAACTGCCTCGTAGTCGAGTCCAAGTTCTGCAAGCGCTCGTGCACCAAAATTGGCCAAAAACACGTCACATTCCGCAATCAGGGCTAGGGCGACATTTCTCCCGGCGGGCGTCTTCAATTCAAGCCCGACGCTTCGTTTGGATGCGTTCATCTCGGGCACGTATGGGCTTGTATCAGGTGCGGCAGCAGCTAGGTCGTCGCGATCTTTTAGCCAGGCCGATCCCAGAATTCGTACTACGTCGGGACTCACCTGTGACTCAATTTTGAGTACGTCGGCGCCGTAGTGAGCCATAAGCCTCCCGCAAAACGGCGAGGCAATCGCTGTTCCGAGTTCGAAAACTCGGATGCCCTCAAGTGGCAACTCAATGGCCGGATTTGTCATTATGGGTCTTCTTTCTTGGTCTCAGTGACGTAGCCCAAGCGTTGATCACGTTCTCGGGCTTGGCGGCTCCGTCGACTGGGGTCACCTAGGCCTCCACCACCGGGAAACTCGACGATGAGACGACGGCCGGATGGAACAGTGGTGTTGCCTTTGGCTGCCACGGGCGATCCGTCATCTAACGTTAATCGACCTGTCATGCCATGTTCTCCACCGTGGCGGCCGCGAGCGGGATGTTTGACCCGTTCATAGGTCGCGCTGAAAATGAACTCTCCGTCACCGCCGTGTGCCAATTCCACGATTTGTCCAAGCCCGCCTCTGAATTCACCGTCGCCACCTGAGTTCGGGCGAAATTCTTTTCGCCAAAACACTAGTGGTGAGACGACTTCGTTGATTTCCACTGGCATATTGCGTACACCGCTTGGAAATGCTGTAGCGGACAGCCCATCTTGGCCTGGGCGCGCACCAGCACCTCCAGAGTTGAAACTCATCATCATGAACGACTCCGACCGTCCATTTCCCCATTGCCCGCTGGCCAGCAGATTCCACAATGAGCTCGTTCCCTCAGCTGGAACTTTTGTCGGCAAGACCTGCCCGAGGCAGCCATAGACCGCGTCGGGCAGCATTTGCCCCATGACATGGCGGATGTTCACAGCGGCTGGTCGTGGGGCGTTCAGGATGCAGCCACTAGGTGCGGTAACCCGAATGACCTCTAAGGAACCTGCGTTATTTGGGATGTTGGGCCCAACAATGCATCGAATACCAAAAGAGGTGTAAGCGACGGTATAAGACATCGGAACGTTAATCCCATGGGGTTGCATTGGGCTAGTTCCATTGAAGTCAACAGCGATACCGTCCGAGGTGATCGTCAATTCCGTCACAATGTCGAGCGGCATATCGACGCCATCAACACGCATGGAAGATGTCCAGGTTCCTTCGGGAAGCGCTCGAATTTCAGTAAGCATGGCTTCTCGAGAGGTGCGAATTATGTAATCACCTAAGGCTTCTAAATCGCCGAGGTCGTATTCCTCCATCATTTCGAGTAGGCGAAGTGCACCGACTCGGTTGCAAGCAGCTAATGAATGAATATCACCCATGACTTGCACGCTGTCGCGAACGTTGGTCTCGATGATGGCCACAACATTGGGGTCGAATACCTCATCGACGGCAAATCTCATGATCGGTAGTTGCAGGCCCTCGTGAAAGATCTCCCGCGAAGCGGAACTGAAGCCCACCCCGCCAATATCGACGACATGGCTGGTGCATGCGAATAAAGCGACGACATGTCCGCGGTGAAACACCGGAGTAACTACCACAACATCGAATAGATGCCCCGTCCCTTTCCACGGGTCATTGGTGAGATAAATATCTCCCTCACGCATGGTGTGAGCAGGAAAGACATCGAGGAAGTGTTGAACTGACGTTGCCATTGAGTTCACATGGCCTGGGGTGCCCGTTATTGACTGCGCCAACATTCGGCCCTGTGGATCGAAGACACCTGCTGAGAGATCTCCGGCTTCTCTCGTTGAGGTGGAGAATGCGGAGCGAACAAGCGTCGTGGCTTGCTCTTGGACCACAGCGATCAACCGGTTCCACATGATGTCTCGTTGAAGGTCCTTGAGTTTGCTTGAAGTTTCAACGGCGTCTCGCCGTAATTCGGCGCTCTGTCTCCGGACACGAAGATGCCCATTCTCGGTTAACCAAGCGTCATAATTAGCAGGAATCACGGTGGTGGTCTGGTCTTCAACGATGAGCGCGGGACCCTCAATTCGGGCACTGCCAAGATGGGCCCGCTCAATAACCGCCGCTGGACCAACCGCACCTGTGGCGACGTCGGAAACTAAGACGGTTGGTAGATTTGTGACGACTTCTTCCGGGCGTTCGCCATTCTCAATGGCTGGTTCCTTCTGAGTTGAAGTAACAGTGACTACCCAACTGAGAGCTTCGACGCCAAGACCGGTTATCTCTCTTCCGTAGAGGCGTCGGTATTCATCTACAAATGCCTCTTCGAATACTTTTCGCAAATGCGACGCGTCCGGGCTCGGTGTTTGAAAAATTTCATCGAGGTCGAGATCCACGGTGATCTCGTGGCCTTGCCCCCGGTATCGCATGAAAGCCTTAGCACTCTGAGAAAGTTCTGAATCTCTCGCTGCTCGTCGAACAACCTCCTCGGCTTCTTTGAGCATCTCTTTGAGCATCAAAGAAAGTTCATCGACGACGAGATCATCAAGCCGGATGTGACGGGTGCGAACGTTTTCGTGGGCGGCGGGAGCGTGAAGGAAACCGATCGCGGATCCAACGCCTGCCCCGCTAGGTATCAGGACGTCCTCTATTCCGAGCTTTTCGGCAACGCGGACGGCGTGAAGCGGCGCGGCGCCTCCAAACGCAATGAGTGTGCCGTCGGTGATGTCGCAACCTTGTTCGATCGCGTGGACACGGCCTGCACTGGCCATGTTCTCGTCCACGATTTCAGCGATGCCGAGTGATGCCATTTCGAGATCGAACCCTGTGTCGGTTACCAGAGAGGTTTCGATAACGGCGAGAGCGGCTTCTTTGGTAAATGTTAAGTCACCCCCGGCAAATCGATCCGGGATTATGCGACCCAGCGCCACGTCAGCATCCGTGACGGTGGGCGACGTACCGCCTCTGCCATAGCAAGCAGGCCCGGGCTCACTTCCCGCGCTTAATGGCCCAACAGCTATTCGACCGAGTTCGTCCAGTCGGGCGATGGAAGAGCCACCAGCCCCGATCTCGACCATCTCGATGACAGGCAGCCGAAGCGGTATGCCGCTTCCTGCCAGAAAACGGTATTCTCGCCCAACCTCGAATTCTCGTGACGTCCGCGGGTGACCTCTATTGATGATGCACAGTTTCGCGGTCGTGCCACCCATGTCGAAGCTCAAGGCTTTTTCAATCTGAAAGGAGCGAGCGAGTTCCGCAGATAGGAGAGCTCCGCCCGCGGGACCACTTTCGATGAGCCGAACAGGGAACCGCAACGCGTCCTCCAACGTTCCAAGTCCGCCGCCAGATTGCATCAACAGCATCGGGCACCGCATTCCGAGGGCTCGGCGACGCGTTTCAAGGTCTTGTAGGTATTCGCTTACAAGGGGTTGAATGTAGGCGTTAGCGCAGGCGGTTGAGAAACGCTCATATTCTCGAATCTCGGGGCAAACTTCGCTTGAAAGCGTCACTTGAGCTTCAGGCCACAACTGCTCGATGAGCTCGCGTGTTCGAATTTCGTGGCTCGCATCGAGATAACTATGGAGAAACCCAACAGCGACGCTTTGAACCCCGTCGCTCTTTAGCGTTGCGAGTTCAGCCGCCAGAATCTCCTCATCCAATTCGAGCAATACTGCGCCATTTGCAGAAATCCGTTCAGGGATGCCTATCCGCCGGTTCCGGGGAACGAGAGGGTCAGGTCGAACCATTGCGAGGTCATACTGCTCAAACCGGTTTTCATGCGCCATTTCAATGGAGTCGCGCATTCCCCCCGTCGTGAGGAGTGCGGTTTTGGCGCCCCGACGTTGGATCAGCGCGTTGGTAGCGAGGGTCGTACCGTGTACGAAAACATCGACATCGATTGACGAAAGCTTGGCTTCGTCTAAGACATGCTGTATTCCCTCGAGCACAGCGGTCGCGGGTGCTTGGGAAGTGGTCAGCAACTTTTTCGTTATCAAACCGCCATTTGCCTCGAGAGCTATGTCGGTGAAAGTTCCACCTATATCCACAGCGAGACGGACATCGGCCATCCCCGCACTCTAGGTCAGCCCGCAACGCTCACATATCAAGAGAATCCAGATGCCGCGAAATGAGGATCTTTTGGACCTCTGAAGTGCCCTCGTAAATCTGGTAGACGCGCACATCGCGGTAGATTTTTTCAACCAGATGATCCTCCAGGAAACCCGCCCCACCATGAATTTGAATAGCACGTGAGGCAACACGTTCCGCCATTTCAGAGGCGTACAACTTAGCCATAGAAGCTGCAGAAATAGAGTCCTGGCCGGCATCGTGCAAGGTAGCGGCGTGTAAATACATCTGCCGGCCAGCTTCAACTTCCGTGGCCATCTCGGCGAGCTGAAAGGCTATGGCCTGATGTTCGATGATGGGCTTACCAAACGTCGATCTCTCCTCTGCGTACTGTTTGGACAGTCGCAGGGCTTGTCGCGCTCCACCTACAGATTGCGCTGCGCAGCCGATTCGTCCCAGGGACAACCCACCCAGGGCGATAGACAGGCCTTTCCCTTCGGGACCCAATAGGTCAGTTGAGGGCACTCGCATCGCTTCAAAGCGGACCTGACACGTGTCGTTGGTTCGATGACCGAGCTTTCGTTCTTTGGTTAGGACCTGATAGCCAGGGTTGTCAGTGGTTGTTACGAACACGCTGATACCCGACTTGCCCCCATTCGGATCGGTCCTAGCGACGATCATTGCGACATCTGAAGTCGATCCGGCGGTGATGAAGGCTTTATGGCCGTCAAGTACGAACTCGTCGCCGTCACGAAGAGCGCGCGTCCTGATAGCCGATGCGTCAGAACCGGTATGAGGCTCGGTCAGATGAATCGAGGCAAGCCATTCGGCCGTGCAGAGGCGCGGAAGGAAGCGAGTTCGTTGTTCCGCTGTGCCGTGAGTTTCAATGGCGAGCGCAACGGGGGAGTTGTTCGCCGCCATGACGTTACTGATGCCACCATCGACAGCAGCGATTTCTTCGATCGCTAGTGCGTAGGACACGAAGTCCAGCCCGGAACCACCGTAAACAGGATCAATGGTCATTCCCATTAACCCAATTTGCGCCATCTGTTGATAAAGCTCGCGTTGAGGGCCGCCTGACGCTTCCCACTCGCGGACATGAGGGGCAATGTTCGAGACAGCAAATTGGCGGGCAACTCGCCGAATTTGTTCCTGTTCAGGAGTCAAGATCATGTGGAGACGTTAGGTGGTCGATAGCAACCGATGTCGCCCTTCGCTACCGTCTTACACATGGCTAGTGGTGATGAACGTCCTTCCGCTCCAACAACACTTAGTGGTAAGGGGCTTCGAATAGCGGTAATTCGTGCGTCATGGAACGCAACGATCGTGGATCGATTAATGGCAGGAACCGAACGAGCGCTATCAGACTTCGACGTCGACATCGCGGAGCGAGTTTCGGTTCCTGGGTGCTTCGAAATTCCTTTGGCATGCCGAACACTTGCTTTATCGGGAAAATTTGATGCCATCATCGCTATTGGCGCAATAATTCGAGGTGAAACAACTCACTATGAGATTGTTTCTAATGCAGCGGCCAGTGGTATCCAAGCTGTACAGCTAGAGACAGGGGTTCCCATTGCATTTGGTGTCCTCAGCGTCGAATCACAAGACCAGGCGCGAGAGCGTTCTGAAGGCGCGGGCGGCCACAACGTCGGAGCTGAAGCAGCCCGTGTAGCTGTTGAAATGGCACAACTAACCGCAGATTGGCGATAAACGTAACGAAGCGATTCGTTTCGGCAACAGAACCTGGTTTACAAGATCCCTACCCCGGAGTCGCTGAGAGCGAAGTAGCGACGGGCTGATACGGTTTCACCAGAACGTTCTGGGCGAGCCGCTAGAAGGGGACTCTATGCGCTATTTCTCGTGTGATTCACATGTCGTCGAGGCAGCTGAAATCTATGACGGACTTACTGACAAGTTTGGAGATCGTGCACCTTTCATAGAAAAGGATCACCAGGGGAAGCCCGGCACGTGGCTAGTTTTGCCCAACAATATGAGAGCGGTACCTGTGGGGCGGCTCGGAATTGCGGGAGCTCGACTTGATGACCCGGCCACACATGAGCGAATTGCAATGGGTTACGACGGCTTCAATCCGGGGGTGATGAATCCGACGGCACGCCTTGATGAGCAGGCAACCGACGGCATCGTGGGAGAAGTCATGTATCCCAGTCTCAGTATGTTTACTTTCGCCGTGGCCGACGATGAAGTCCGCGATGTTGCCTTTCAGCAGCACAACGATTGGGTGCTCGACTACTGCTCTGTGGATCGGAACCGGCTCATTGGGATTGGCTGCCTGCCGTTACCTGATGTCGAGCGGGCGATAACTGAATTGGACCGTTCGGGTGACAAAGGCGTCAGAGGATTCGCCATCCCAACTCACGTCGACCCGAGGTTGCCTTACAGCGATTCAGCCTTTGATCCATTCTGGGCACATGCCCAAGAGTACGGCGTTCCATTAACGATGCACATTTTCACCGGCCAAACCCTCGACGGGGGCCTCCCAGAACATTGGGGCACGCCTGGTGGACATCTCAAGGGCTACACCCTTGCCCACACAACCGCCGTCAACACCATGATCGACCTCATATGCGGTGGCGTAGTTGAGCGTTTTCCTGATCTCAAATTCGTTATTAGCGAGTATGAGACCGGATGGGTGGCACACACTTTGCAGCGGCTTGACCACGCTGCCTATCGAACCCCCTGGGAAGTTTCTGATGAGTTGACTATGAAACCGTCGGAATATTTTGATCGGAACTTCTGGGTGACGTTTGAAGACGACAAAGAGGGAATCGCTACTCGCCACGCTATTGGTGTCAGCAACCTTCTCTGGGGCAACGACTACCCGCACCACGACTCTATTTGGCCCAATTCGCGCCCAATTCTCGACGATATTCTTGATGGGCTGCCCGAAGAAGAGATAGAAGCGATGGTCTGGGGAAACGTCGTGGACTTGTACGACATTGACCCAGTAACGCTGCCTGTAGCGATGTGAAATTAGGCCAATAGGTGGGCCAGAATTGCCTCACCGACCCGCCTACCGTGTTCCATGGGACCAAAGTGAGTTAAACCTTCCATTTGGACAAGCTTTCCTTCGCCGAGGTGCGATGCAATGGGTTCGGCCATCGCCGGCGGCAATTCGTTTCCAGTGCCTACCAATTCGCCCCGAGCCACCACCGTTGGGGTTTTTACCGAACTCAACGCTAGGAAATCGGTAGCGGTGCCGGTGCCGAAAATCCGCGCTTCGATGTCCCCCGAACATGTGAGAGAAACCCCGGTAGAGGTTTCTTGGGTACCTAAGGTCGCGTACCCCCAAACAGCAGCATCTTCACACTCAGAATAGGGAGGCTTACTGCAGAGGCGTTCCACAAATGACTCAAGGGAGGGAAACTCGTTTCTACGTCGCCTCGCCGCAAGGACGAGAGGGTGATCTCCGTTGGGTCGCTCATGGCCCTCAGGGACCATTACTGGTTCGAAGAGCCATAACCGTCGAAAAGTCCCAGGGTTTTCGAGCTCAGAGCGAAGCAAAGTTGCTCCGCCTAACGAATGCCCAACCGCATCAATTGGTCCCTGATCGATGGTGGTGACTGCCTCCAGTACTTCAGTCACGAGGTGTGACCGGTCGACGTCGAGGGGCGGCGTTACGACTCGGGACGCGCCGTGCCCACGAAAATCCAAACCAAAGCAGCGGCGGTGTCGTTGAAGCACCGGCAGCACCGTCGTCCACATACCTGCATTGAGACCGTTCCCATGTGTCAACAACACAGGTGGACCGTCCCCTCCGAAATCGTGAAGGACTCCATGTTCGCCGTCGTAGCCGTTGAGAAGGTGCATCGACGACGAGAATAGCTATGCGCGACAATGGCGGCATGGCCAGCTTCACATTTGACGGAACCGAAATTCATTTTGACGAATATGGCAGTGGCTTCCCCGTCCTTCTGATCGCCCCCGGTGGAATGAAATCCGCGGCTTCGTTTTGGGAATCGACGCCCTGGAACCCCATTCCGCAACTGAGCGAAACGTTTCGAGTAATTGCCATGGACCAACGAAATGCAGGACGTTCTAGCAGCCCGATTTCGGCGGATGACAGCTGGGATACCTACACCCGGGACCAATTAGCGCTCCTTGACTACCTCGGCATTGAGAAATTCCACGCAGTCGGTATGTGTATCGGTGGCCCGTATGTCATGGGCCTGATCGAAGCGGCCCCAGAACGGGTGGCTGCTGGCGTGCTCTTCCAAACTATTGGCCTCAGCCATAACCGTGAAGCGTTCTACGACATGTTCGATTCCTGGGCGCAACCACTCGCAAGCGAGCGCCCCGATGTACCCGATGACGTGTGGGCTCAGTTTCGAAGCAACATGTATGACTCAGACAAGTTTCTGTTCAACGTCGACGAAGCATTTGTGGAGTCGGTGAGGACACCCCTGCTGGTGTTCGAAGGTGATGATCTTTATCACCCTTCAGTTAGCTCGTTAAGGGTCGCCGAGTTGGCCAAAAACTCAACGCTGATACGGGATTGGAAATCAGGCGCCGCATTGAATTCTGCAAAGAATCGTTTTTATCAGTTCTTGGTGAACGAGGACGCCAGTAAGACCTAGGGCGGGGTAGCGTCCAATAATGAATGATTTACAAGGGAAAGTGGCGGTTGTCACGGGAGCGAGCCGCGGCATAGGCGAGGCAAGTGCTCGGGCCTTGGATTCCATCGGCGCTCAGGTGGTTCTCACTGGACGCACTGTCGAAGATTTAGAACGAGTAGCTGAAGAGTTGAGCAACAGCCCTGTGATCATCCCAGCAGATTTGGCGCAAGCGGGCGCTGGCACCGAGTTGGCGGACAGAATTCTTAATGAGGTAGAAGGAGTTGACGTTCTCGTAAACAACGCTGGAATCCCCATGCGAAGACTGCCCGAGAAATTGACCGAAGCTGAAATAGATCTGGTCTTCGCAATAAATGTCCGGTCTCTCTTAACTTTGTCGATTGCTCTCGCCGATTCAATGAAAGCCCGAGGAGGTGGTTCCATCATCAACGTCAGCTCAGTTGCGAGTGTACGGGGCCCTGGGGCTCGTGTGGCTTACGCAGGCACCAAAGGCGCTGTGGACGCTATGACGCGGGCGCTGGCCTCAGATTGGGGCCCAGACGGCATCAGGGTTAACTCCATTGCCCCAGGTCTGATAGCAACAGCTATTTGGGAGGAAAGTAGGAACACGATTCCCGGGCTTATCGAGGAGATGGAAGGCCAGATCGCTTTAAAGCGATGGGGTTTTGGGGACGATATAGCCGACGTCGTGGCATTTTTTGCTTCAGACGCTTCAAAGTACGTGACCGGAGAGACCCTCGTGGTTGACGGCGGCCTTGCTCGAGTTTCAGCGTCGGCGAGCCCACAGGTGCTCCCGGAGTTAATCGAGTGACCGAGCACCTTGACTATGCGTTGTTCGATCAGCTCGAAAATGACGGATCTACGCCAATCAGTGACGCTTACCGGTATCACTTGTCATTGGCGGAACGAGCTGATGAGGCCGGGTTCACCCATTGGTTCAAATCAGAACATCACCATGTTCCACTAGATATTGCGCCCAGCATCAATGTGTTCCTGAGCGCAGTAATTCAACGAACTGAACAAATTCGGGTTGCGTCGTTGGTGCATTTGCTGCCGTTCTACGAACCAATGCGACTTTATGAAGAATTATGCATGCTTGACCATTTGAGCGAAGGGCGTCTCGACATCGGTTTCGGGAAAGGAATAAGCCCCGCTGAACAATTGTTATGGGGTGTGCCGACCGAAGAATCGGCGGCACGAAGCGATGAAATCTTGGATTACGTGCTGTCTGCGATGCGATGCGTGACTGAGAAGGGTCTCGGCAGCCTGTTCAGCTACGACGGCACATATTATTCGGCGACTGACCGCCCTCTAGAAATCGGCCCATACCAAGAACCTCATCCACCTCTATGGCGTCCCGGAGCGTTGAGTACTGCCGCCCAACTGGGTGTTAGTACAATTCTTCCCGGCCCGATCACACTGATCGCGAAACAAGCAGACGCCTATCGCCAAGAAACCAGCGGTGGGGGAGCGGGAGGGCACACTCCGTTGCTTTCGACGCTGCGCCGGGTGGTCGTCGCCCCGACCAACGAAGAGGCGGCTGCCATCGGGGAGCGGGCATGGGGTCGTTTCGACAAAAATCTTACGAAGTTAATGCACAAATATGATTTGTGGCCTCCGTCTTTGGTTCCGAGCTTCCTAGGAGACGTCGAAAAGGCCTATGCAACCGAATCTCTTATTGTTGGGTCTCCAAGCTGTGTTCGTGATTACTTCGACCGATTTCTTGAGGAATCCGGAATACAACATGTAACGATCAGTCCTGCGTGGGGAGATATCTCCGGACATGAAGCAATGCGTACGATGGAACTATTCGCAGAGCACGTGGCGTGTTGTTAGCCCGACAACTCCAGTGAGGAAAAATCCAGCCGTTCGGGACCGTGTTCAGTGACTAGTGCTTGTATTTCGAGTTTTACACCCTCGCCTCCATCTCTTCGCCCCACAAATGACTCAACTGTCAACACCATTCCTGCCTCTAGGGTCCCGTCGTAACCGAAGTCATTCCAAGACGCAGGCATAACGATGTCTGGAAATTCATCGCACTGGCCAACACCGTGAAAAAGACATGAATAGTGCCGGTAGGTATCGGGATCGGGGAGCATTGCGTGATGCGTCAAATCCCCAAAAGATTGACCCGGCACCAATAAGTCGAAGTTAGCGGCAAGCACGTCACTGGCTATCGCATGAAGATTCACTTGTTCGGGGCTTGGTCGCTTGTCGCCCACAAGAAGGGTGCGCGAGACATCGCACATCATTCCGTAGGCGCCGACTAGATCAGTATCGTAGGCGAGCAACTCACCTTGTTCGATGGATCGACTACTGGCCTCCTGCATCCATGGGTTAGTCCTAGGCCCCGATGCCAGCAGTTGTGTTTCAATCCACTCGCCGGCTCGCCGAATATTCCCAGCGTGAAGCACCGACCAGACCTCGCGTTCAGTCATTCCAGGACGCATGGCCTGTTTCAACTCCTCCATACTCATTTCGCACGCGTGAATTGCGCAACGCATTGCCTTGATTTCGTCGGTCCCTTTGATGCGACGTGCCTCCTCCATCACCTCGTAACCGAAGCCCACCTCAATCCCTAACCGAGCGAGAAGTTGGTGACCCGGTCCATGAAGCACGTCGACGGCGAGGCGAGAATTCCCCCGTTGGTGTTGGCGAACGACCGAAGCGATTTCGTCGGCCCACCTGCCGGCGATCTCTTGATACCTCGATCCAGAAAGAAAGTAGCTGACGGCGACGGCTGGCCTTACTTCGTCAATAACGTGGCTGTGACCATTCAAGAATTCGGTGTTTGTGTAATCCCACACTATTACATGGCCGTCGGCTGAGACGTAGGCGTATCTGGCGCCGTTGTGCATCACCCACAACTGCATATTGGTGGTGTCGGTGGCATATCTGACGTTAAGCGGGTCGAATAGGAGGATCCCCCCATAGTCGAATTCTTGGAGTTTTGTTACGAGTCTGTCGAGACGGTACTGACGCATTACCGGGAGGTCGGGAAGGGACAATCCGGCGTCCTCCCATTCAGACAGACACGGCTCGCCGGGACCGATGTTGAGATGGTGACCCTCGTTCGCGGCTCTGATGAACTCCGGCGTGCCATCACCTATTCGTTGAACCTCTTGAGAGCCCGCATGTCGCTCTAGCGCGCTTCGTAAATTAGAGGCGATTCTCTTCGACATCTCAACTCCTCATGCGCTCGCCCGTCGGATCCAACAGTGGTTCTGTGAGCATGGTGGCATCTCGCATCACTCCGAGTGTCTCGATCCGCCAGCCATCCGAGAGTGAAGCGAGTTCGGCAGGGACATAGCCCAGCGCTACGGATTGACGGGAATGGTGGGCGTAGCCTCCTGACGTCACCCAGCCAACGACTTCGTCGTTATGCCAAATTGGTTCGTCGCCCATCACATCAGCAGCGTCAGGGCCCTCAGGAACGTCGATCACCCAGCTACGCAAGGCCTTCCTGGATTCGCGTTCGTTAACAGTTGCCAATGCGTTTGCACCGATGAACTCGCGGTTCGGGTCAATAAAGCGGTCAAGTCCTGCTTCGTAGGGGTCATAGATGGGGCGATACTCACGAGCCCATGAACCGAAACTCTTCTCGAGCCGGAGGCTGTTTAACGCAGCCGCTCCAAAGGGCTGAATTCCCAAATCGCGGCCTTCGTTGAGCAGCAAGTCCAGCAAATATCGTTGGTAGGTGGAAGGCACCCAGAATTCATAGCCGAGGTCACCAGTAAAGGTGAGCCGCCCGGTAATAGTGGGAGCGAACCCGACTTCCAGGCGTCGAAATCCCATGAACCGAAACGCATCGTTCGAAACATCTCCAGTCACGCAACGCTCAAGTAATTCTCGGCTGCCAGGTCCGGCTATCGATAAACCTGCTAACTCGTATCCGCATGTTCGATACCAAGTTGGTTCGCCCGTCCATTGGGCAAGAATTTTGTCGAAATAGCGTTCGTAATATCGTTCAGCGACACCCGACCCAAAAACAAAAAACCGTTCTAGGTCATCGACGTTGGACGTGGCTCCACCTACGACTGTCGCAAGAGGCCCTCCAGGCTCACCATAGGCAGGGGTGAGGCAACCGACGGTCAGATCTCCTATTAGCCCACCCTTGGAATTGACCATTGGAGTTAAAGACAGTCCTCCCTGTCGAGGGATACGTCCGGTGAGAATCCACGCCAAAAATTCGCGAGCACCTGACCCTCCGAACTCAAACTTTGAAAAGCCCGATGTGTCGGTGACGCCGACCCCATTGCGAACGCCGAAGCTCTCACGCGCAACTTGGTCCCATGAATTTGACCGATACCAAGTCAATTCCTCAACAGGTGGCTTCCCCGTAGCTTGAAACCATTGCGGCGTTTCGAGCCCAAATGAGTTTCCCCAAACAGCGTTGTGGTCGTTCCACCGGTCATGTGCAGCTGTGGTTTGAAGAGGTCGCGCGGCAGGCAGGAACTCGTTGGGGTACGTGATACGGAATCGGCGACCATAATTCTCCTTGACCTTCGCCATTGTGAATGAAGACGTAGCGAAGTCGCCGTATCGACTCACATCCATGCCCCAAATGTCGAAACCGGGGTCGTCGTCGGTCATCCAATTCGCGAGGGCTAGCCCCACTCCGCCTCCCTGCGACAACCCGGCCATGACAGCGCACGCACACCAGTAACCCGGAAGTCCGCGGACAGGCCCAAGTAATGGGTTCCCGTCCGGCGAAAACGTGAACGGGCCGTTGATTACTTGGCGTAGCCCAGCTTCAGCGAATATTGGAAAATGGGCGAAACCGACCTCAAGGTTTTTTGCTATGTGGTCAAGGTCTGGGGTCAGGAGTTCCATGCCGAACTCCCAGGGAGTCTCCTGAGGTGACCACGGTCGGCCATCATGTTCGTAGGTGCCGAGGAGCAGACCCCCACCCTCTTGTCGCATGTAAATCTCACCTCCAAAATCGATGCTGTGAAGAAACTGGTGACCGGTTGCTTCGTTGTACGCGGCGACTTCGGGGAGGTCTTCGGTAAGAATGTAAGTGTGTTCCATGGCCAGCACGGGTAGTTCTATTCCTACCATTCGGCCTACTTCGCGAGCCCACAGCCCTCCCGCGTTCACGACGTGTTGACACGAGATTGTTCCCAGGTCTTGGCCGGTGCTTGTCTGAATGGTGTGAACCTGCCAGGTCCCGTCGGATTTTCGATCAAGTGCCTTAACCCAGGTATTGCGATGTACTTGCGCCCCGTTAGTTCGGGCCGCTTTAGCGAAGGCATGAGTCACTCCAGATGGGTCGACGTGGCCTTCGTGCGCGTCGTACATTGCTCCAACGAAATACTTCTCATCAAAAATGGGAAGCAGTTCCTTGGCCTCCGCTACGGAAAGAAGTTCGGTCTCCATACCTAAATAGCGTCCCCGGGCATGGGCGTTACGGAGCCAATCCATTCGCTGCTCGTTGTCCGCGAGCATGATCCCGCCGGTGATCGTGATCCCGCAGTTCTGGCCTGACTCTTGTTCAATTTCCTTGTACAGCTCGATGGTGTATTGCTGGAGTTTCGCTACGTTGGGGTCGCCGTTGAGTGTGTGCATTCCACCCGCTGAGTGCCACGTCGATCCGGCGGTGAGTTCGGTTCGTTCGAGCAAGACAACATCGGTCCATCCGGCTTTTGTCAAGTGGTACAGCACACTGGCTCCAACAACACCTCCGCCTATCACTACCACTTGTGTTTCTCGAGGAAGATCTCCCATAGAACTCATATTCCCTTGACTAGAAGTCGGTTTCAACCCCACCCTCCTGAACTCGGCGGGCAACGAACTCGTCGAGCTCAACCCGTCGATCTTCTAGCATCGGAGGTTCCTCGTGCGCAGCGATGATCTCGTGAGCCAAACGTTCAGCGCGTTGATGTGCTTCCAGGCGACCGCTCTCGTCCCAGCTTTCATAATTTCTCCAAGCCGAAACCATGGGCTGAAAGTGTTCGGAGGCGTAACGTTCCTGTGTGTGAGTTGACCCGAAGAAGTGCCCGGCTGGTCCCACTTCAGCGATCGCTTCGACTGCCAAAGATGCATCGTCAACTGTGATTGGGCGAAGCATCTCGGTGACCATGTTTAAGAGATCGGCGTCGATTACGAACTTTTCGTATGAGGTCAACAATCCTCCTTCCAGCCAGCCCGCTCCGTGGAGAAGTAGGTTGACCCCACCCATCACTGCGCCCCAGATCGCGATCACACTTTCGTATGCGGACTGGGCGTCAACGCTATTGGAGGCGTTAACGTTGGAAGACCGGTAGGGGAGCCGGTAGCGGCGGGCCAGTTGGCCGCCAAGAAGGCATGCTTTCCAATATTCAGGGGTTCCGAAGGCTGGGCTTCCTGACCTCATGTCGACGTTGGAGGTGAACCCGCCGTAGGCGACCGGCGAACCTGGGCGGACAACCTGGGTGTAAGCGATTCCAGCTAAAGCCTCCGCGTTTTGTAGTACCACGGCGCCTGCAATGGTGACCGGGGCCATGGCTCCGGCCAAGGTAAAGGGGGTGATAATGATCAGTTGGTTACGCTCCGACATCTCTTGGATGCCGTGGAGCATCACGGTGTCATAGCGCAACGGTGTGCTGGCGTTGATGACTGAGTAAATAGAAGTTTCTTTGTCAAGTGTGTCAGTGTCGACACCTCGAACAATTCGGACCATCTCGATAGCGTCGAGGTTGCGCTGACGCCCAAGGCTGTACACGAATGGTGTCTTGTCTGACAGTGTCAACATGTCGTGTGTGGCTTCTAGATGTCTGATGGAGGGATGTATGTCCATTGGCTCGACCGGGTATCCGGCGACAGTGTGAATGGCATTCAACACTTGACCCATCTTGATCAAATTTCGGTAGTCGATACGGTTGCCGTCGCGCCTACCTTGACCCAAGCCGGTCACAAATGGAGGGCTGGCGACCGAGGTGTAGATGATGTGATTTCCACCAAATTTGAGGTCTCGGTGCGGTTCCCGCCCGTGGAGAATGAACTCAGTTGGCGCGGTAGCGATGAGACTCTCAACTAGTTCTGGGTCAAATCTGACGCGCTCGCCCATGACTTGTGCTCCGGCTGCGGCGAGCTGAGAACGCGCAGTTTCGTCAAGGAAGTCGATACCTGTTTCACGGAGAACCCTAAGTGAAGCGTGATGGATGGCTTCAAGTTCATCGTCCGATACGGCTCGGAGGGGATCGAACCGCATCCGAGGTTGTTCCCACGGGGGTTGTTCCGAAACGAGGTCGCGGGTCTTGGGTCTCTTGGATCTTCTACCGCGTTCAGACATGGATCCGTACGAGCGTTTTGTCCTTGGCGGGAGACGATGATATTCGCATATCGGCTATTTCAGATTCTTGAGACCGTGCGGTCAATGATTGCAGCGAAATACTGTCAGAAAAACCCGTTCACGAGGTGGAGAACGCGTAGAGGGCGGGGCCAAAGCCCCGCCCTCTACAAACACTATTTGTCGGTCCCTTGTGGGGGCCGACGGAAACTAGCTAATCAACCAGCTGCACGAGCAGCTTCTAGCCAGGGATCAACCTTGTCGCGGTTGTTGGCGATCCACTCAGCTGCGAGATCTATTGGTGACTCGCCTGCTGATTGGGCAACGTTAGCTACAGAGACGTCCATGACCGAAAGCTTGATCTGCTTGAACAGCTCTTCAGCCGCCGGGTTGTCAGCAAGGAAGTCGTTGTTTGCAGCAGCTTGAATGTCGGCTGCCGCCCAACCAATTGGGCAGAGCCCGTCAGCGCTTCTAGCAGGACACATGTCTTCGCCAATAGCGG
>Ga0315334_10000810_pt1 | contig 19057 bp, 20 predicted proteins | sample M150034915metaG_FD_205555 | JGI IMG/M metagenome (GOLD analysis project Ga0315334, IMG submission 205555) | Ammonia-oxidizing marine archaeal communities from Monterey Bay, California, United States - M1 500m 34915 | ecosystem: Environmental > Aquatic > Marine > Intertidal zone | place: USA... | reverse complement strand
ATCTCTAAAAAGATAAAGAGATATAAAAAAACTATACTGGTCGATAGCGACAAGTCTATCTCTATAAGATCTTTTTTAATTGGAGCTATAAGCCACGATATATCAAAATTAAAAAATGTTTTAGAATCAGAAGATGTTGTTTCTACAATTAAGTGTTTGAGAAAATTAGGTGTTAAGATTATTAAAATAAAACCAAAACAATATTTTGTTTATGGAAAAGGATTAGGTTCATTTTATGCAAAAAAAAATTCTATTTTAGACCTAGGTAACTCGGGAACGCTCGCTCGACTTTTGATGGGTATACTGTCCACTACACCCAATATTCAAATAAAAATTCAAGGAGACAAGTCTTTAAACAAAAGAAACATGTCTAAATTGATTAAATTAATGAATGAATTTGGTGCTGAATTTTACCCAAAAAATAAATCAAATCTTCCTTTAACAATAACATCTTCTGAAATGCCGATTGGGATTCAATATAAATCAGGAATTTCAGCACAATTAAAAAGTGCAGTTATGTTGGCAGGTTTAAATTCTTACGGAACAACAACAGTAGTAGAAGAAAAAGAAAGCAGACCACATACAGAAAATATTTTGTCAAAAAATAGCTCTCAGGTTATAGAATTAAAAAAAAATAAGAAAAAACAAAATGTCATTAAAATTTTCGGAAAAGGTTACCTTAACCCTTTAAAATTATCTGTTCCTGGAGATCCTTCTTCTGCGGCTTTTTTAACTGCCCTAACTTTATTAACTGATAATTCAAATTTAAAAATAAAAAATGTTGGCTTAAATCCAAAAAGAATTGGTTTTTATAAATTATTAAAGAATCATGGTGCTAAAATTAAATTTAAGAATATACGAAAGAACAACAATGAGCTTATAGGAAATATTCATGTAAACAGTAGCAAACTTGCTCCCATCAAAGCTGGTTCAGTTCATTATGCTTCTTCAGCAGATGAATATCCTATCATGTTTGTAATGGCGGCTTTAATTCCTGGAACATCTGTATTTAGAGGAATCAAGGATCTTGCAAATAAAGAAAGCAACCGTATTGAGGAAATGAAAAAAATATTAGTTCAAACAGGTATAAAATGTAAATCTAAAAAAGATGAAATGAAAATCTATGGTTTAAAAAAAATCAATAATAAAAATAAGATAATTAACGTGCCGAATCTCTCTGATCATAGAATTTGTATGAGTGCAGCTATACTTTCTCTAGTTACAGGCATCAGAACAAAAATTAAAAATTTTGAAACAGTAAAAACATCTTCTCCTTCTTTCTTAAATTTAATAAAATCACTTGGTGGAAAATTTGAAATTAAAAAAATATCATAAATTAATTATCGCTGCTGATGGTGGAGCGGCAAGCGGAAAAACCACGGGAGCAAAAAAAATATCAAAAAAATATGGTTTAAAATTTCTTTCCTCTGGTATTTTATATAGATTTGCCAGTTACCAACTATTGAAGCACAGACCAAAAAACAAGATTGTTTTTTTAAGAAAAATTTTTAATAAACTAAATTTAAAAAAATTAAATAAAATCAATTTGCATACCGCTAAAATATCTGAACATACCTCAATTATCGCAAAAGAAAAAAAAATTAGACTTATTTTAAAATTCTTTCAAAGAAGATTTGCAAAAAAATTTAAAAAAGTTTGTATCGAAGGAAGGGATATCGGAACAATTATATTGCCAAAAGCTGATGTTAAGTTTTATTTTGTCTGTAGTTTAGATGTTGCGGCAAAGAGAAGATTTAAAGAGTTAAGAAAAAAAGATAAGAATATTAAGCTTATCGATGTGAAAAAATCCTTAAAAATAAGGAATTATAGAGATAAAAATAGAAAAAATTCTCCTTTGATTCAGTCCAGGGATGCTGTAATTGTGCGAACAGACAAATTGAAAAATATACCTGGCATGATAAATAAAATGTCAGAAATAATGGAGAAAAAAATTAAAGAAAAATATGGCAGTTGAAGCGCAAATTAAAAATAGATCAAGCTCAATAAAAGAGTTTGAAAGCCTATTAAATGAAGATTTTAAAGACAGACAATTACAAGAAAATCAAATCATAAAAGCTACTGTAACTGAAATTACTAAAAACTTTGTTGTTGTAGATTGTAAGGCAAAGATGGAAGGCATGATTCCTATAGAGGAATTTAAAAATGCTAAAGAACTTGAAAAGATAAAACCAGGTTCTGTAATTGAAGTTTATTTAGAACGTATTGAAAGTTTTAAAGGAGAGATCGTAATTTCGAGAGAAAAAGCTAGAAGGATGACTGCGTGGAAAAAAATGGAAAAAGTTTTCGAAACTCAAGAAGAATTAGTAGGCTATATTACTGGTCGTGTAAAAGGTGGTTATATATGTACCGTTGATGGACTACCAACTTTTATGCCGGCAAGCCAAATTGACCTGAGACCCCTTAAAAAAATTGATCACCTCATGAATATTCCTGTCAAAGTTATTGCTACACGTATAGATAAGCAAAGAGGTAACGTTTGCACTAGTAGAAGAGCTGTATTGGAGAAAAGCAAAAATGCAGAGGTAAAAGAAGCGTTAAAAAATATTAAGGAAGGGGATATTATTGAAAATGCAAAAGTTAAAGCAACTACAGACTGGGGAATATTCTTAGATATAAACGGATTGGATGCTCTCTGTCATGTCAGTGACATTTCTTACGGAAGAGTAAAAAAACCTTCTGACCTAGTTACAATTGGCCAATCATTAAAGGTTCGCATAACAAAAATAGATCCGGTCACAAATAGAATTTCTGCTTCTGTTAAAGCTTTAACTGAAGATCCTTATGCAGACATAGAAAAAAAATATAAAGTTGGAAAAATCTATGACGGAGTATGTACTAAGTTAATGCAATACGGAGCGTTTGTTCGTCTTCAAGAGGGGGTTGAGGGACTAATCCACAACAGTGAATTATCATGGACAAATAAAAATATTGAACCAAGCAAAGTTTTGTCGGTTTCCCAATCTATAAAAATAAAGATTGTTTCTATAGATATAGAGGCCAAACGAATATCCTTATCTTACAAAGCATTATTGGAAAATCCTTGGAAAAATTTACAAGATAAAGTTGATTCTGTTATGGAGGTTAAAATAAAAAATATTACAGATAAAGCTATGTTTGTGGAATTAAATTCTGGTTTAACAGGAATGATTCACTACAAAGAAATATCATTTAACGAAAGTCAGGATAATTTAAAAAAATATAAAAAAAATGATTTGATAAAGGCAAAGATAATAGAAATTAAAGATGAAAAAATAAGATTATCAATTAGGTCTCTTGAAAAAGATCCAATGGATTGGTTCAAACAAAATAAGAAAAAAATTGGATCGATTATTTCAACAAAAGTTGTGGAAGTCTTAAAAACTGGAGTCAAAGTAGCAGTAGATTCTGAAAAGAAAATTATAGTAACAATTAAAAAGAATCAGCTTGCAATAGAGCCTTCTGATTGTCGTCCAGAAATTTATTCTCCTGGCAATACTATGGCTGATGCAAAAATTACAGAACTGGATACTAAAAATAGAAAAATTGTGTTAAGTCCTAAAGCTGCACAAATAGATGAAGAAAAAAGCTTGGTTGCTAAATTTGGTGAGGGAGCTAAAAAATCAGGCGCTACACTTAAGGGCATTTTTGAAAAAGCATTAAGTAGTAGAAAGAAAAAAGAGAAAAAAGAATAATACTTTTGGTCAAGTCAGATATTATTAAAGAATTAAAAAAGAAACACCCAAACCTTAAATTTTCTCAAATCGAATCTATACTAGACATCATCTTTGAATCCATCTCAAAAAGCTTGATAAGTAAAAAATCTGTAGAAATTAGAGATTTTTGCAGATTTTCAATTAGAACTACTAAGGCTAGGCATAATGCCAGAGATCCAAGAACAGGGTCTGTCATTTATATTCCGTCTAAGAAAAAGGTTTTCTTTAAGATGTCAAAACATTTAAAAGAAGAAATAAATAAAGAATCATGAAAAAAAATATTTTTGTTGCTTTAGATTTTAATTCTCTAGAACAAGCGCTTGATGTCACTAAAAAGGTAAAAAATCAAATTGCTGGAGTAAAAATTGGCACTGAACTGTATGCTGTCTGTGGTACAGAAGGTTTAAAAAAATTCAAAGAACTTGGAGTAGAAATATTTTTAGATTTAAAACTAGGTCCAGAAATACCCAATCAGGTTAGAAAAACTGTAGCCGCTATCGAATCTTTAAAAAGTATAAAATACTTAACAATTCACACCAGCGGAGATTATGAAATGCTAAAAGCTGCTCAAGAAGCTGCTGGGCCCATTGAATTGCTTGGGGTCACTGTGCTAACCTCTCAATCAAATCTTCAAAGCATAGGAATAAAAAATTCTGTAAAAGATCAGGTTAAGCTTCTAGTCAATTTAGCTATTAAATCAAAAATTTCTGGGGTAATAGCTTCAGCGCAAGACTTTGAATTAGTAAGATCTTTGTCGAAAGATCTAAAAATATTTTGTCCTGGAATAAGAGGTGATGAAGATAAAAAACATGATCAAAAAAGGGTCATGAGCTATGCAAATTTCTCAAAAATTGTAGATGACAAATGTTTTGCAGTAATAGGAAGGCCAATTATTGAAGGCGACCCTGTTCAAAACATTAAAAAAATTATACAGTCTGCAAAATAGTAAAATTAACCATATTTTTAGAATGAAAATTAAAAAAAGAATACCTTTAATTGATCAACACGATAAAAATGGCTTTTGGGGCGGTAAATTTGGAGGAAACTTTATTCCTGAAACTTTAAAAAAACCCGTAGAAGATCTCAATATTTTATTTGAAAAACTTAGAAAAAATAAAAATTTTATAAAAGAAAGAGACTATTATTTTAAAAATTGGGTTGGCACTCCTACTCCATTTGTTAAATTAGAAAACCTAACAAGTCACTTGGGTGGTGCTCAGGTGTGGGCAAAAGTTGTATCTGAGGCTAATGGCGGAGCTCACAAAATTTATAATGCAACGGTTCATTGCCTAATCACTAAAAGAGCTGGAAAAAAATATATAGTTGGTGACACAGGTGCTGGTTATGCTGGCAAAATGCTTAGTATGGCAGCAAAAAAATTTGGCTTGAAATGTAAGATATTTATGGGAGTAAAAGACATAAAGAGGCAAAAACCTAATTGCGACGCTATGAAAAAAAATGGAGCTGAAATAGTTCCTGTTCATTCTGGCAGCCAAACATTGGTAGATGCAGTAAGCGAATGTATGAGATATTGGGTTGCTAATTGTGATTCCACAGCCATGTGCGTAGGTAGCACAGTAGGTCCTAATATTTTTGTAAAGATATGTGGTTGGAGTACAGCACAAATTTCAAGAGAGCTTTTACAGCAAATTAAAAATGAATTTGGAGAAATTCCAAATAAATTAAAATTAATAAACTGTGTTGGAGGTGGTAGTTCTGCATATGGATTTTGGAGTGAATTCATGGACTACAGTAAAAAACAGGTAGAAATGATAGGTGTAGAGGCCGCTGGACCTAAAAAAAGCAAACTTCATGCAGCGCCTTTGAGCAAAGGTGCAAAGCTTGGAGTTCTTCATGGAGCAGCTTCCTATGTTTGTCAAAACAGAGATGGACAAATTAAAGAAACAGAATCTATAAGCGCAGGACTTGACTACCCTGGTGTTTCACCTATGCATTGTTTTTTAAAAGATGCTGGTAGAGCGAGATATTCCTCTGCAACGGACGAGGAGGCACTAGAAGCTTATAAGCTTGTTACAAAATACGAAAATTTAAACCCTAGTTTAGAACCAAGCCATGCTTTTGCTGAGGCTATTAAAATTGCACCGAGATTAAGTAACGATACAGTTATAATTGTAAATTCATGTGGAGATGCTCAAAAAGATAGGGACATCTTAAGAAAAAGATTAGGAAAATATTAATGAGTTTGTCTCCAATAAGCTTAGCGTTTAGACGTTGTAAAAATGAAGGGAGGCCTGCACTTCTTACATATACAGTTGCGGGAGACCCCAACAAAAAAAAATCTTTAAAAATTTTAAAATCAATCTCAGAAAGTGTGGACTTATGTGAAATTGGTTTTCCACATTCAACTCCAATTGGGGATGGTGGAAAAATTCAAACTAGCTCTTATAGAGCAATTAAAAATGGATTTAAAATGAAGGATGTATTCCAGATAGTTAAAGATTATAAAAAAATAAAAAATCCTAAGCCTATAATCCTGATGGGTTATTATAATATGATTTATCAATATGGTGAAAATAAATTCTTGAAAAAATGCAAGCAGTCGGGTGTCAACGGAATTATTTGTGTTGATTTGCCGTGGCCTGAAAATAAAAATTTTGCAAAAAAATGTAAAAAAAAATCTATTAGCTTTGTTCAGCTTTTGTCTCCGACAACTTCGAAAGTAAGAATGAAGAAAATTATAAAAGATAGCCACGAAATGTGCTATTATATTTCCATGTTAAGCACTACTGGGGGCAAGCTAAAAGTTTCTCCTAAAAAAATCTTAAAAAGCTACAATAAGATTAAAAGAATAAATAAGGCAAAAAATATAGTCATTGGTTTTGGAATTACTGAAAAAACTATTTCTTCATTAAAAAATTGTGATGGTTTGGTGGTTGGCTCACAATTATGTAAAGGAATTACAGATTCAATAAAAAATCGTCAAAATCCTGTCACAAAATTAAATAAAATGGTAAATAGTTTAAAAAGGAGAATCATCTGAATTGGATAAAAAAAATAGCACCTGGAATTAAATCATTGTTATCGCCTATTAAAAAAAGAATGACCAAGGGTGAAAAGAGTCTTTGGACAAATTGTGCTTGTGGAAAACTTACACTGAGAGATGAATTTGAAAAAAATCTCTTTGAATGTCCTTCATGCTCTAAAACTCATCTAATTTCATGTAAACAAAGATTTAATATATTTTTTGATGACTCTGAATATACAACGCTTGAATATGGTGTGCCTCCTGAAGATCCTATTAATTTTTCTGATCCAAAAGGGAAATACAGCGATCGATTAAAAGAATCTAGAAAAAAGGTTGGCGAACAAGAGGCTATGTTATTTGCTACAGGCTGGTTAAATGCAATGCCAGTAACCGTGGGATCTATGGATTTTTCTTTCTTTGGTGCAAGTGTAAGTCCAAGTGTCGGCGAATGTTTTCTCTCAGGAGTTCAACATAGCATCAACAATAAACAACCTCTGATTCTTTTTGTAACATCAGGGGGTATGCGTATGCACACGGGTATTTTAAGTCTTATGCAGATGACTAGAATGACTTTAGCTTGTAGCGAACTTAAAAAAAATAAAATTCCTTTTATTGTGGTAGCGGGAGGACCTTGTTTGGGTGGAACTACAGCTTCAATGGCAAGCCTTGCCGATATTATTATTTCAGAATCCAAAGATTTTCTTTGGGGCTTTAGTGGAAAACGTATCATTGAACAAAACTTGAGAGAAAAATTAGCCGATGAAGTTCAAACTTCTCAATGGGTTCTAGAACATGGTGGTTTAGACAAAATTATTCCACGAAAAGAACTGAGATCTGAAATTTACAATATTTTATCTATTCTATTGAAGATTAAAGAAAAAGAGATTAACAATACAAACGATGTTGTCTCAATCGACGAGCTTCTACAAAAAACTCCAAAAGCGATATAGCCGTAGAATTAATTTAGATTTAAACAGAATAAATAAAGTTTTAGCAAAACTAAATTATCCTCATTTGGTTCTCCCAAACCCCATAAATATATTGGGTAGTGATGGCAAAATGAGTGTGCTTACATCAATTAAATGTTTGCTAGAAGCTGATAAAAAAAAAGTAACTGCCTTTACTAGCCCACATTTATACGATGTTAGACACAGATTCTGGTTAAAAGATAAATATGTTTCGCTAAGCAAAATTAAAAGTTTAATTAAAATAATAGAAAAAACTAAATTAAAATTAACTCTCTTTGAACTTTTAACTTGCGTTTACATACTTGCTGCGAAAGAACAAAAAAATGTTTCTTACAATTTAGTAGAAAGCGGACTTTTGTTTAAAAAAGATAGTACTAATTTATGGGAATATCCAAGAGCTCAAATACTAACTAACGTAAATTTTCAACATTCAGAATGGATTAGGCCAAAAACTTTGTCTGAAATTTGCAAACAAAAAGCTGGTTATCTTAGCAAGCAAACTATTATTTATATTGCTAAACAAAAACCAAAAACATTAAGAATCATAAGAAATATCTTAAAAAATAATTCAAGCAAAATAGTTTATCCTTCCGCATGGAGTATCAAAAAGAAAGGTAGCAAATATGTTTTTAGAGATAATTATAATAATGTTCCAATTAGATCTAAATATATTTTTAGTAGAGCATTAATAAATAATTTAGGGTTAGCTATTAAAGTTGCTTTAGACTTTGGGGTAAAAAGAAAGACTATTATAAAAACCATTCCTAAAATCAAGTTTCAAGGTAGAGTTCAGTATCTGGAAAAGGGCAGGCTGACTAAATTAATAAAAAAAAATGAAAAATTATTAGTTGATGGCTGTCATTCTGAAACAAGCGCAGAAAATTTAAGTGAATACTTAAAAACTCTAAAAAAACCAGTGTATGGGATCTGGGGTATGCAAAAAAATAAGATGCCTGAAAAATTTATTAAAAAATTTAAAAACATATTTAAAAAGATAATAACTGTAACAATCCCAAACGAACCTAACGCTTTAGATGCAAATACACTTAGAAAGATATGTTTAAAAAACAGATATAAATCAGAAAATGCATCAAATATCATTGAGGCAATAAAAAAGTGTTCAAGCTCTCAAGAAAAGATAATAGTGATATTCGGTAGCTTATACTTAGTTGGAGATGTTTTGAGTAAAAACTAAATATTTTCTTTTATCCAAGAAACAATATTAGATTTAGTTGTTGCGCCAACTTTAGTAGCCTTGAGTTCCCCACCTTTAAACAAAAGCATTGTGGGAATTCCTCTAATTCCATATTTGGTGGGAGTATTTGGCTCCTTGTCAATATTATGCTTAGCAATAATCACTTGCTCTTTCATCTCATCAGAAATTTCTTCAAGTACGGGACCAATTTGTTTGCAAGGACCACACCACTCAGCCCAAAAATCAACAACCGTAGGCTTGTCAGCTTTGATAACATCTTTTTCAAAATTTTCATCAGTAACTGCTTTTGTGGCCATAAATTATAAATAATTATTTTTTAATTAATGTCAACTAAACAGAAGAATAAATTTTTTCTAATTCTTCAACGTATGCGTTAATTTCATCTAGTATAGGAAGCTTTTCTTCTTGACCTTCTCTTTCAAACTTCTCTCTCAAGGTATCAATTTCTGAATAAGTTCTTGGAATAGTGTTCCATTTTTCGGAATTAGTGCTTAAGAGTCTTTTAGCTAAATTCCTATGAATTTTATTGTAGTCTGACTTAGATAATATTTCTGGTTTTTCTTCATAAAGAAGTTTTTTTCCAAAATAATGAAGTCTTTCATCTTTAAATTTGTCTAATACCAATAATTTCTTGCTCCATTCAACCTTGTGAAATTCAGGCATAATCTTATTATCTTCTTTGCTAGTAAATTTTGTATATATACTCTCTTCTTCATAAACATCCTCTTGTGATTTAGAATGCTCTCTCTCTTCCGCTTCTTCTTGTAAAATTAGACTTACTTTTTCTGCAAATTTCTTATTGTTTTTAATCAAACTAGCGCGTTGATTTAATTTCTCACTGCCGAGCGTTTTATATTCATCAAATACATCGCCATAAGAAGGATTCATTATTATAGGATGCTTATTGTGCCTTGCTGTTCTTAAAAATTTAGGATTCTTGCTCATAGCTTCTTTTAAAGCTGGAATAGTCATTTTTAAATAAATACTTGGATCATGCTTTAAATCAAAACATTTTGGCCATTGATATTTTGGGTGCTGACAAACAAAAGTTTGTACGTATGGTCTACTTTTTCCATAAAAATATTCATTTGTACAAAAATAAAGTTCTCTTTTTATTATTTCTAATGTTTGATTTTTATCTGTTGTTAATTGACTCGCCTTCCAAACGTTGGATGCGTTTTTATATATTATTTTTGCTATACCTAGTGTAGCAACAACATCTCCTATAGCGCTATGGGCGTCTCCATGTTCAATTCCATTTAGTGGAGCTATTTGATCCAATTTATAAATAGCATTGCCTTTTTCGCTTATTGGGTTTTTTAAAGTTTTAGGGTAGTAAAGATTCGCTGCTCTTGCTAAACCTAAAAGATCTCCTCTAGTGTTACCGCTTGTGCTTGTTAAATAAGGATACTCTAAAGTTTTAAATAATGTGCTTCTCAAAAATTCTTCGTCGAAATTAATACTATTAAATCCTATATAAGTTGCTTTTCCCCAACGTTGTAGGGTTTCAACAAATTGCCTAATCATTTGATAGTGAGAAAGATTAGAGGTTTTTAGAACCTTGGGGGAAGATTTGTTCACAATTAAACTCATAGCCTCAGGAATGATTCCGGGACTCAGTCTGCATCTTGCTTCATAACGATCTAATTCTTCAAGATTGTCATTGGTAAGTATAGCTCCTATCTGAATAATTTGTCCCCAAGATTTATTTGATGAACTGGTCTCAAAATCATAAAAAACAAAATTTGACATTTAGAAAAATTGATTATTTTAAGACCTTGATTTTACCAGAATTTTCTTCGACTGTCTCTTTTGTTGTTCCCTGATCTTTGATGTTGTTAAGAGTGTTCATAATAGAACGGGCATCTCTTCCAAAGCTGTCGGTTGTGGTCATAGCTTGCTCTAATTTTTTTCTTAAATCTAAAATGCCGTCAAAATGCTTTTCGAATCTTCGAGATATAAGTTTTAGATCATTATAAATCTGTGTTGCGTGTTTTTGAACCTTAAGAGTTTGAAAGCCTAAATGATACGACTGCAACAAAGCAGACAATGTGTTTGGTCCTGCAATCGTAATCTTATACTTTGTTCTAAGTTCTTCAAGTAAGAGCTGTTTTGTTTTTGGGTCTCGATAACTTGAAAGTTCAGCAAATAATCCTTCTGTCGGTGCGTATATAATTGCAAAATCTGTTGTTTTAGGTGGAGCAATGTATTTGAAGTTGACTGCTTTGGATTTAGATCTAAATGCAGTTGCTAAATCTTTTCTGGCTTCCGCTAAAGCTTCCTTGTCTTTGGATTGGTAAGCATTATCTATTTCTTTAAATTTTTCAATTGGCCAATGACTATCTACGGGAACTAAAACATCTTGAAGTTTGATTGCAAATTCAACTGTGTCAGATGTTTCATCAGGTTTCATTTTAACGTTTTCTATATATTGAGATGCAGGCAATAAATCTTTCAAAAGTGATGCGAGAGAAAATTCAGCTAGAACACCGTATTGTTTTACACCAGCAAGAATTCTACTAAAATTATCTTGGCTTTTATTTAAAGTTTCGACTTGCTTATTAAAAACTCCTACTTTTTCATCCACTCTGGTTAGGGCTCCTGACATATCTTTAGCTATATCCTTAGACATGTGGCCAAAAGACTGACTGAAAGATTCTTTAAATGAGTTAAATTCATCCTTAAAAGTTTGTTCGGAATTTGTTGTTTTTTCTGGCTTGTTTTTTAACAAAAACAAAATAACCCCAATATTAAGAGCTATCAAAATAATGACTAAAATTATAAGTAGCGAATCCATTATTAACGTTTTACTATAGTATCAAGCAGATGAAAAATAAAACATTAGGAATAATAATAGTTTTACTTGGCGTTGTTATGATATTTGGAGAGCATGAAAAGGCGTGGATTGTGTCTGCTGTCTTAATTGGCGTTGGTAGTGGATTATTTTTTTGGAAAAATTAAAAAAATCTTATGTGTGGAAGATATGTAATTACTAAACCAGTAACAAAAACTGCTAATATTGTTAAAACTAATATTAAAGTTGAAGACTCTGACAATTATAACGCGCATCCAACTCAAAAACTCCCAATTATAAAACCTTATACAAATGGAAAAGCTCTGGAAATTTCTGAATGGGGTTTAGTTCCAGAATGGTCAAAAAAACTAGAAAATTTTAAACCTTTGATCAATGCTAGACTCGAAACCTTAATGGAAAAAATTACTTTTAAAAATCTCGTTCAAACTTCAAGATGTCTCGTGATAGCAGACGGTTATTATGAATGGAAAAAAGAAGAAAAAGAAAAAATACCTTATTATTTTACAAAAGAAGATAGCAGCTTAATGCTATTTGCTGCTATCCATCAAAACAATCAGTTCTGTATTATTACAAGAAAAGCAGCTGTTGAAACTAGCGAGATACACCAAAGAGAGCCTTTGATTATTCCAAAGAGCCAGATTCCAAATTACTTAAATGTAAAAAAAGAAGCCCTAAATGTTTTAAATAGTATAAAACCACCTAAACTTAAGTTTCATCAAATAAGCAAAGACGTTAATAATCCAATGAACAACGACCCTGGATTGATTAAAAAAATATAAATTTTCATACTTTTGACACAACTTGCAAAAAAACAAGAAAAGGAAATAAATTTAATTTTCTTTAAAATCACAATTGAAACAATTTTAAAACAATCTTTGATCAAATTAACCAACTAAATATTCTAATATGAAAACATTAATGATATTAGCTTCGTTAATTCTTTTAACTAATTGCACGGGCGGAAGCATAGCTAAAATGAAATTCGGCAAAAGATGTACTGTTGCCGATGCAAAACAGCTTCAAGAGTCATCTTACGTTTGGTTTGTAAGTTCCGATGCTCTTTCTAATTTTGATAAAAGAATAAACAAGAAAAATTGTCTCGATAGTTAATTTAATCTTATAAATCTTCTGATTTATGATAATAAGGGGTATTAATTTACCCCTTATTATTTGCATGAATGATCTAAAAAAATACACGTTAGTAAAAATAACAACATTTACTATTCTAATTTTAAGCTGTATCTGTTCCTTAAATTCAATGGAAAAAAAACCTTATCATCATTTGCTGGATGGAACTTTTAGAAATCCAGAAGGGTCTCCTAAAAGAGATGCCAATGTTAAATGGTCATACAAAATCTTTAATGCCGAAAGAAAAAAAATAAAAATCAATTTTCCAGAAGATCACGTTATCCCTAGTGAAGAAGTATTAAAAAGTTTAAAAAAACATAAAAATGATGATTATGTTGCATGGATAGGTCATGCAACATTTTTGATTAAATTAGGCAATACTACAATTATTACCGATCCTGTTTTTTCTAAAAATACCGGACCTTGGTTTTTTGGTCCCAAAAGATATGTGGATCCTGCAATAAAATTAAATGATATTCCGAAGGTCGATTTATTTTTACTAACTCACAATCATTATGATCATCAAGATATGTCTACCATTAGAAATTTTCCTTATAAAAAAGCTAAAATTATTACACCTCTAAAATTATCTAGATATTTTAAAAATTTTAAGGATGTAAATGAACTAGATTGGTATGAAGAAATTAAAGTAAACAATGATTTAAAAGTAACTTTATTACCTGCTGTTCATTGGTCTAAAAGAAGTCTGTGGGATACAAATAAAACACTTTGGGGTAATTTTTTAATTCAATATAAAGATAAAAAAATTCTCTTTGCATGTGATACTGGTGTTGGAAACATATATAAAGATCTTGGCAAAGAATATGGGCCTATTGATTTAACTTTTATTAATATTGGTGCTTATAATTTCTATCCAATGATGCCAGTGAAAGATAAATCTGTTTATCATGCCAATCCTGAAGAAGCTTTAGAGATTGCAAAAAATTTAAAAAGTAAAAAAGTCATAGGCATACATTGGGGAACGGTTGTGCTCAGCCTTGAGCCTATTATGGAGCCGCCAGTTAGATTTAAAAATGGTGCAAAAAAATATGGCTTTAAGAAAGATGATGCTATTATTTTTAAAATCGGACAAGTAAGTAAGCTTGATGAAATTTTAAATTAATTTACTTTTCTCTTTTTTCTTTCTCGGTCTAGCAAGTTAGTTAAGCTATCTACTAGAGCATCAGAAAATTTAAATATTTCACTAGTTTTGTATTCATTCGAAATACTCTTTTCAGGATTAGTTTTGTCTTCTACTATAATTCCTGAATCAGGATTGTTATCTTTAATATAAATAAGCATCAACCAATCTTCATCCGGACTATCATCCCATTTTATAAAAATTTCCCCAGTCTCAAAACGTCTGTCAATAACTCTCATAATACTTAGATACTTTGGAATCCATCTTTTGTTTATTTGAAAGACAGCTGAGTGGGCACTACGAAAGTAACTTTCAAGAGCAAATTCTATCTTCTGTCGTTCAAGATTGTATTGTCTTTCTTTTTCTAGAAGAACTGATCGATCGTCGCCTTCTTCAACTGTTACCCCCAGTTGCTCTACTCTCTCACGTATTTTTTGATCTCTTAAAGATTGATATTTCTGCTTAATCTTTTCTATTCTTTCTTCAACGCCAGAATAAGATTCTCTTTCTTGGCTTAATACAAATTTTTCTAAATTTTTAATCTCTAACGTTTCTCTTCGACGAAACTGCTCAATTTTTTTCTCTAGCTTAATTTGTTCTAAAAATTTTCTTTGTTTTTCTGCTTGCTCCTTCCTAAAAAGCGCCTGTTCCATTCTTATAAATTTTTGAACATCTTTTTTTCTTTCTTTTTCTAATTTTATTTCCTCTCGAAGCTCTTTTTGTTTTTCTTCAAGTGCTAATTGTTTTTCCAACTTAAGTTTTTTTACGGCTTCGGCCTTTTCTTGATGCATTTTTTTAACTTTTTCTAATCTTTTTCTTTCATCTTCTTTAGCTTTTATAGCCTTGTATTCATCAATTTTATCTGCAATTTTTTGAAAGAATCCTTGAATGGCCTTATCTAAATTAAAAGTAAAATTAAATCTAGGTGTTAATTTGTCTTGAAGTCTAATTATTTTCAGAATTATATTTTTTGAATTATGTTTAGTTTTGGTTTTTTTAAATCTTTTTTTTGTCTTAGATTTTATTGTTTTTTTCTTTCGTTTTCTAATTTTTGATTTTTTTGAACGTTTAGATGATGGTCTTTTTAATCTTTTTTTTGTCTTAGATTTTGTTGTTTTTTTCTTTCGTTTTCTAATTTTTGATTTTTTTGAACGTTTGGGTGATGGTCTTTTTAATCTTTTTTTGGGCTTAGATCTTTTTGATCGTTTTTTCTTTTTTTTCATGAACTATATTTAAATAAATAACAGGTTTTATGAATAAATATAGTCTCTTCGATTGCTAGGAATAGCATCAAAATTCTTCACAAGTTGTAATTGAAAAACAACTAAATCTCTATATTTAAAAGCAGATGCGCAGCTCGCCAGATAAAATTCCCAGCACTTAACAAATTTCTCATCAAATAAGTCTTTAACTTCAGATCTTTTATTAATAAATCTCTCCAACCAACTTTCTAGAGTTTTATCATAGTGACGTATTAGAGTTTCTACATCTGACACTACCAAACCTGATTTTTCTAAAGGTCTAATAATCTGTGAGTAAGAAGGAATTGCGCCACCTGGAAAAATATACTTTGTTATAAATGGTGAGCCTGGCGTGGGTTTGTCTATGGAGCCGATAGTATGTAATAAAGTTATTCCATCGTCTTTTAATAATTTATTTACTGTTTTAAAAAAAGTTTTATAAAATTTTATTCCTACGTGCTCAAACATACCTACAGAAACTATCCGATCAAACTTACCTTGTAACTCACGATAATCTACTAGTTGAAATTGCACCTGATTGTCTAAATTTAATTCTTTTGCTTTTTTATTGCAGTAGTCGATCTGATTTTTGCTTAAAGATATACCAACCACTTCGCATCCTTTTTGTCTTGCAATTTCAAATGACATACCTCCCCAGCCGCATCCAATATCTAAAATTTTTTGTCCTCGCCTAATATTTAATTTTGCAATTATATGGTCTAATTTATTTTGTTGTGCATCTTCTAAAGTTTCATTTGGATTTTTCCAATAGGCACAAGAATATTGTCTGTGTTTTTTGTCCAAAAAAATATCATAAAGTTTTTCTCCTTTTTCACCACCCACATCATAATGGTGTTGAATATCTTTTTTGGACTTCAGAGGAAGATTATAGTTACTCACAAACCTCCATAGCTGTAGTATTTTTTTAATAATATAAGCTGTAGTTGTAATTTCGTCTCTACCAACATTTTTAAAAGCAAGATTTAAAAATTCACGCAATGAAGCGTTTTCAATTATTATTTCTCCGTTCATATAAGCTTCAGGAAATGACAAGTCTGGATTAATAACTAATTTCCAATTTAAGTTTTTTTTTAGAAGTTTTACTGTTATTGGTTTTTCTTTTCTAGGTTCGCCACAAATATATTTTTGACCGGCATAATCAACCAATATAACACCGTCTTTTTTAAAAATTTTTGAGAATAATCTAGCAATTAACATAGTTAAGCAGCAATTCCTTTGTTTGGTAAAAAATCTAAAGTATCTAATTTAGACAAAAGTTCTTTTTGTTTTTCTTGAGTCAGTAAAACTAAAGGCGGTAAAAGATTTTTGTATTTTTTATTTTCTACAGACATAAAGCTGTGTAGTGCTGAAATTAAATTATATTTGTCAAATGTTTCTCTTACTGAAACTAGCTTTGTGTTTGCTGTTTGTGATGATTTGCTCTCAAAATCATCAAACACTTTTCTTGCCAATGAATGAGTTGTGTTTAAGCAGGCACTTATGGAACCCGAACAACCAAGCTCCAAACCTTTAAGTAGTTTTGCTTCTGAGCCTGGAAAAATTAAAAAATTTGGAATCTTTAAATTTTCAAAAAGATTGTAGCTAGAATCTTTAACACCTATTATATTTTTTGGAAAATCACCAAACAACTTCTTTACAAATTCAGGGGTAAATAAAAATGAAGAAAGCTTTTCAAAATTATATAAAATAATTTTAATTTTTGGTTCTTTTGTAATTATGTTTTTATAAAAATTATACACTCCTTCATCCGTATTACCTTTATAGTAAGCAGGAGGCATAATTAAAAAGTTATCGAATTTATATTCCATTCCGTATCGAATTAAATCAAGATTTTCTTTTAAAGAATTGTTTCCTGTTCCCAGATAAAATTGATTTCTAAGTTTGTTATGAGCTATTTTGGATATTAAATCTTTCTTCTCTGAAATTGAGATTAGTTGACTCTGGCCAGTAGATCCGAAAAAGAAAACTCCATGTAAACCATTTTTAATAATTTTTTCTGCATGAGATATGGTGGAATCCACATCAAGAGACATATCGTCCCGAAGAACACTCAATCCTGCAGCATAAATTCCTCTTTTAATCATATTTTCACCCAATTTTTTTTACTAAGTTATAATAATACAAAAAAAAATGAAAGTTTTAGTTATTCAGCAAAGATACGGAATTGGAGACATGGTAATTCTACTTCCTTATATTCATGCTATTTCCAAAAAATTTAATACTCCAATAAGTCTTTTGGCAAAAGAAAGCTCAAAAGCTTCTGATTTGCTTGCAGAAGACAAACATGTTGATGAGATAATTACATTAGACAAAAAAAAAGATGGAATAAATGGTTTTTTTAAACTTTCTAGTGAATTAAAAAAAAAAAAATTTGATAAAGTTTTTATTTTTAATAGTTCTCTGAGATACAATTTAATTGCAAGATTTTCTGGAATTAAATCTATTTATCAATATCCTTTGTTTAGAAGGAAAGATAATATGGTTGTCAGTGCTAAAATTTTTACTGAAAGTATAACTGGAGAAAATGTTTCAACTGAACCTCATTTAAAAGTTAATAATAAAAACGAAAATATTGACAAAAGATTAAAACATATTTGTCTGGGTGTAAGTGCTTCTGGCCCCACTAAGAGATGGGACATCAACAATTATATAAAACTTTCTCAAGAGTTAGCAAAAACTAACAAATGTAAATTTTATATAGCTGCTGGACCAAATGACATTGATTTAATTAATAAGTTTAAAGATTCAGATGTTGGAAAAAATTGTGAGTCTTTTGAAAAACTTAGTATTGAACAAACTTTACCTGTTATAAAAAATTGTGATTTAGCGGTTTGCAATGATACAGGATTTGCACATATTGCTTGTGCACTTGGGGTCAAAACTCTAACTTTGTTTATGGATTCGCCGGTAATGACCTATGGAAAATATTCTTCAAGAATGAGTGTGGTAGAGCCAGAGGGTTTAGAAAACCAGACTGTTCACAACACACTAGGTAAAAATTCTATTTCATTTAATACAGTTTTAAATAAAGTTAAAGAATTGCTTCTTTAAACTATTTCCTTTAGTAGTTTTTCTTTTGCTTCGTTCACAAGTTTGCTCAACTCCTCTGTATTAACATCTCTGTTTACATCTGGATGAATTTTTTTTTGTAACTTTGCAGCAGCTTTTATCACATCATTCTTTGAACAGCCTTTTCTGAGGCCAAGAAGCTTGTAGGCATCATCCGCGCTAACACTGGTAGAGCCTTGGTTTTTACCAAATTGACTTTGGGAAAACTTTCCTGAATTTCTCAAAAATTGTACCAGCCTCCAAAGTTGAATCATTTGAAAAGCTGTTAAACCTTTTATTTTGAGTCCAGTTAATAAAATAATCAAAAAAGGTAGCGAAAACAAAAATTTTCCACCAACAGCAAAAATCGTTGCTAAAGCTACGGATAACAAAACTGCTAGTCTTTTTAAAAACTGTGCTATTTTTTTACTGCTGGTTTTAGCAAACCAGTTAAGAAATAAATAAATAATGACAAAGATGACGGTTCCAACTAAAAACAAATTCATATAATAATCTTTCTTCAGATGAATATACCAAAATTAGCAAAAAAACCGATTACTAAAAGTTGTCACGGAATAAGTTGGAAAGATGACTACGCATGGATTCACCAAGACAATATATTAGAAGTTCTCAAAGATGGCAGCAAACTCCTTCCTGAAGTAAGAAAATACCTCGAAGATGAAAATAATTTTACAGAAAAAAGCTTGTCTGACACAAAATCCTTGCAAAAAAAACTTTTTACGGAGATTAAAGGAAGAATAAAACTTGATGATGAATCTC
>Ga0315334_10000809_pt1 | contig 19058 bp, 9 predicted proteins | sample M150034915metaG_FD_205555 | JGI IMG/M metagenome (GOLD analysis project Ga0315334, IMG submission 205555) | Ammonia-oxidizing marine archaeal communities from Monterey Bay, California, United States - M1 500m 34915 | ecosystem: Environmental > Aquatic > Marine > Intertidal zone | place: USA... | reverse complement strand
GCATCCTGTCGTCGATATCTTTTGCCAATAGAATCTTTTTGATCTATCTGAATATTATATTCAAATTTGAGTTGATTTGCCAGTTCCATACCAATTTCAGGTAAGCCATCTTTTTTAACAAGTGGTAAAATGGCGGCTTTAACAGGTGCAAGGGCAGGTGGAATTCTTAAGACTATTCTTTTCGATTGATCCTCTAATATCTCGTGATTGAATGAGGCACTAAGGACAGCCAGAAACATTCGGTCTAAACCAATAGAAGTTTCAATCACATAGGGGACATAGCTTTTATTTAATTCAGGATCAAAGTAGGCTAATTTTTTCCCTGAGTGTTTTTCATGCTGTTTAAGATCGAAATCGGTGCGGGAGTGAATTCCTTCAAGCTCTTTGAAGCCCATGGGGAAATTAAATTCAATATCACATGCTGCGTTCGCATAGTGGGCTAATTTTAAGTGGTCATGAAATCTATACATTGAATCCCCGAGTCCTAAGTTTTTGTGCCATTTTTCTCTCATCGACTTCCAATAGTCATACCATTTCATTTCTTCACCAGGCTTAACAAAAAACTGCATTTCCATTTGTTCAAATTCCCGCATTCTAAAAATAAATTGTCTTGCGATTATTTCATTCCTAAAAGCTTTTCCTGTTTGCGCTATTCCAAATGGAATCTTCATGCGTCCTGATTTCTGAACGTTCAAGAAATTCACGAAAATCCCTTGAGCTGTTTCAGGCCGCAAGTATATTGTAGAAGCTTCGCCTGCTACTGAACCAATTTCCGTTGAAAACATTAAATTAAACTGTCGTACTTCCGTCCAGTTTTTTGATCCAGACAATGGGCAGGCAATTTCCAGGTCTACGATTAACTGGCGAAGAGCAACGAGGTCATTTTTTTCTAGAGCATCTTTCATTGTGTTTTCAATGGACTCAATTTTAGATGCATTTCTTAGCACGTTTGGATTTGTTCCTCTGAATTCTCTTTCATCGAAAGCATCACCAAATCGTTTTTTTGCTTTATCAATTTCCTTTTTAATCGTTTTATTAATTTTTTCCAGATGTTCCTCTAATAAAACATCCGCCCTATACCTCTTCTTTGAATCTTTATTATCTATGAGCGGATCATTAAAAGCATCTACATGTCCAGATGCTTTCCACGTTGTGGGATGCATAAAAATAGAAGCGTCAATTCCTACTATGTTTTGATGCAGTTGAGTCATGGCTTTCCACCAATATTGTTTGATATTATTCTTTAGCTCAACACCAAGTTGACCATAATCGTATGTTGCGGCCAATCCGTCATATATCTCTGAGGATGGAAAAATAAAACCATATTCTTTGGAATGAGAAATGATTTCTTTGAGCTTATCCTGATTTTGTTCCATAGCACAAAGATAGTTTAGATATGTTTCGCTTTGAATTATCGAATGTAAATTCTTACTAAGATTATTATATTATTTTTAGACTATGGTATTTTATTTAAACTCTGAGGAATATATTGATACAGATTTTCCTATTGATATTTCGATTCAAATGTCTGGGGAATCCAGTGGTCTTACTTCCTGGGGGCAGTCTAATCCGGAAATTGAACCGGTCAGAGATTCGAATTTTATAGGGAGTGTTAAGGAGGGAGGAGTAGTAAATTTCAACAATATTAGATTTAATCCACATGCCCATATTACACATACAGAATGTTGCGGTCATATTACTGAAGATTTTTACTCCGTAAATGATGTTTTAAAGTCTTTTTTCTTTGAATGCCAGTTAATTACAGTTGAACCAATGGGAACAACAGATAAAGTAGTAATGCTGGACCAATTGAAGGAGAAAAGCCTTAAAGAAGGGATTAAAGCGCTTATTATTAGGACATTGCCGAATAAAGAGAGCAAAAAGAAAGCAGATTATACTAATACCAATCCCCCCTTTCTGGATATTGATATAGCCAGTTATATTATAGAAAAAGGAATAGACCATCTCCTGGTAGATTTACCTTCTGTAGATCAGGAAAGGGATGGAGGAGAGCTTGCTTTTCATCACCGATATTGGAATGTTCCACAAAATCCAAATAATTCGAGAACAATTACCGAATTTGTGTATATCCCAGATCAGGTTTTGGATGGTGATTATGTCCTGGAAATACAGATGAGTCCAGTAAAAAATGATGCTTCACCGAGCAGACCAGTTTTATATCAAAAAAAGAGAAAAGAAATTAGTGGGATTAAATAAAAGAAGAACAGGACTTCTCACACATCCGCCCGAAGGGCTTTTTAAAACTATTAAACTCTTATCAAACTATAAAATAAACGTACGCACAGAAAGGCGAACGAAATATAATGTATAAGAAGATACCTGCTCTGTATCTCAAAGGTATTAATATTTATTCAATATAAAACCGTTTATTTTGATTTTATTACCATGTGTTTGTTGATAACCTTGGTATATTATTGGAAGAATCCCGACAGTATTAGCGTATAGGCTAATAAAAAAGGTCGCATAGCGACCTTTAATTTATTGATTGTTTGTGTTACTCCAATTTTGGTTAAGGTACAGGAACTTCTTATGCAATTGACCCAGGTGGGTCGACTAAAACTATTAAACTCTTATCAAACTAGAAAATGAAACTGCTTCTCCAAGCAGTTCTTGTAATCGCATAAGAAGTTACCTGTGTCTCTCCTTATTTCTATTGTAAATGTAGAAAGTTACTTGATTTATATAGTGCCCAATGAATATATAGGCATTAATATTGAAAATTACTGCCCTTTGGCTTATTATTGAGTTTAGACGGAGTAACAGAATCAAGTCGATTTATGGCTGAAATGTTGAAATTTCAATATTCAGATTTCCACTTGAGCATTGATTTTATTGATTAATTTGAACAAGCGGCATATTAACAATCAATACAATTTATGAGATTTTGCTTGAGCGTATATTTTGATAAAATCTTGAATGTTTCACAAATGAAAATTGATTTCTGGGTCAATATTAATTTATTAAAAATGAAAAAAGGCCGCATAGCGACCTTTAATTTATTGATTGTTTGTGTTACTCCAATTTTGGTTAAGGTACAGGAACTTCTTATGCAATTGACCCGGGCGGGTCGACTAAAACTATTAAACTCTTATCAAACTAGAAAATGAAACTGCTTCTCCAAGCAGTTCTTGTAATCGCATAAGAAGTTACCTGTGTCTCTCCTTATTTCTATTATAAATGTAGAAAGTTACTTGATTTATATAGTGCCCAATGAATATTTAAGTAGGGCAATTGAAAATAATGTAAGTTACGTTTATTATTTGCTTTTAAGCAAGTCAAATTTCAAAAGAAATTCTTCCATTAATCCAACCAGAATCGAGTTGTGTATGTTGTTTTTTATAGAAATTAATGGCAATATCATTCCATTCCAAAACCTGCCAGTCCATTCTTTGTGCTTTTATTGATTTTGCGATTTCAATTGTTCCATTAAAAAGCAATGCGCCAATGCCGTGTTTTCGGTAGTTTTTTTTGACATAAAAATCCTCTAAATACAGACACTTCCCTTTCCAGGTGGAATACGATATGTAAAAAAGGGTAAACCCTACTACCTTGTTGTTGTCTTCAGCAATCAATGCATCACATATTTTTTCTTCAAATAAATGCTTTTTAAGTTCAGGGATGGTATTGGTGACAGAATCCGGAGAATTTTCATAAACGGCTAGTTCTTTAATTAATTCGTAAATATCCGTTTCATCTCCGATACGAGCTTTTCTAATTTGTATCATTGAACACCAGCTAGATTAAACCTAATTTTAAAGCCAGTATTTAAATTGCCTGTAGGATAACTGGTTTGTACTTTTGGAGTATTCAGGTTTTGATCATAATAGAACATAAGTGTTAAATTATTTGTTAGATTATAATCTGCAGAAATTTTGATAGATATAGTTCTCTGACCAGCTGTGGCTTGATTTGTATTTTCCACAATTTTTCGGATTACTGTTAAATTATCTCTAAAAGAAAAATCAAATTTGATATTAATGTCACTCGATTTAATATTTTTGAAAGGTAGCTGTACATCTTTTATTCTTGCTGCAGTACCGATTACAATTTCTTCAGAAAGGGATTCTGTCACCTGATTATTACTTAATGCCAGAGTAGCTTGCCGGTCTTTTTTATATTCAAATCTCGTTTGTAAGGTATGCCCAAAGATTTTCCAACTTGCATCAAGACCAATAAGAGGTGAGAATCGTTCTGAAAGCACCACGTTTTGAATCTGCATATCAGGGATGTAATTGTTGTCTAAATCAAAGGCAGTTAAGTTGCCTTGTGCATCTGTTGTAGAATTTAAGTTGGTTTGCATTCCACTAACAGAAACAGTAGAGCTATATCCGTGTCTTAGAATAAAGGACTTTAGGAATTTTTTAGTGAACTTATATTTCGTGAGTCCACTATAGTTAATTGACCAGTTTGGTAAAGGAATATTTTGTAGTGGGTCAATTGTTCTTCCGTTTATTTCAGAATTGTTAAAGGCTGTCATGAACGCACCCAAAACAACTTCTTGCTGTGTGCCAGTATATCCAGAATAATATCCATTTGTGCTTAAGATAGAGGAATTAGGATTTGAGCTTCCTACAAGTTGAGAAACTTCAGTTCTATTGTCAAGTAGATTTTGAAATACACTGGATTGGTACTCCGCTCCCTGTTTGTTGAAAGCAGTTCCCCAGGTAATTGTCGAGTACATCAATGTGGCCGTCTCGAATTGGCTTTGTCCTTCGAATTGAGATGTAGATTCATTCCATCTATAAAATTCTCCGGAATTACTGGAATAGTTTCTATTTAAATTCAGATCGATATTTACATCCTTAAATGGCTCTAAAGTCGCTCGCATAGTTAAATTTGACGTATGAGTAGTAGAATATTGGGTGTTCAAGTTCTCATTTTGAACCAACCAATTGTTATCTGTCGAAATACTTGCAATGCTATATCCATTATCTTTTCCAAATACATCATAGCCCTGTTGTCCAAACACAAAACTCGAAAGGTTTAAGGTAGATGAATTCATTCCTAAAAATCTTGATTCTTCACCATATCCCGGAAGGATTGTTCCGTCATTTAAGCTATAGGTTCCAGATACATTGCGGACTGTCATTAGTAATCTTGCAAAGAACCCAGCTATTTTTAGAACCTTTCGTTTTGCGCGTTCTTCTTTGCGAACCTTCTTTTTGTGGGCTCTGTTCTTTTTCTTGTACGCCTTTAGCTCTTCTCGATTCATCGAGTCAAGAGGTTTCTTAGGTTCAAGATCTTCTACTTTAATCCACTCCCATTTGGTTTTTTCCTTGTCATTATTCGTGCCCGAATCACTTTCCCCTTGGGATTGGCTACCCGGTCCATTTCTGGGGTTAATTCTACCCCGAGAACTTCTTCCGTCGGCAAGAACTTTTTTCAAAAAAGGAATTTTGTTATATAAGTTGACAAAGTTGGCCTGTGAAGTTGTGTTAATATTTCTACTGTTTTGAATAGTATTTCCATAATCACTTTGGCCCAATGGAGCCCTGGCCCAATTATAGCTACCTGTATATTTTATATTCGTACTTAGCCAATTAGTGAGAGGGAATTTTTCAAAAGGAATTTTATAGTTAATGGAAAAATTGTGATTGTATTCCATAGTTTTCCCAAAAGTTGACATTTGAGATTTAATGGTATCCAGAAATTCGCGATATCCTTCAGGATTATTAATGCGATCTACACTATTATTTCCTTCCTCAAAAATAGATTTGTTCGAAGCGGTAAAGCTTGTTTTTAAATTTCTTGTGATATCATAACCAATGTGATAATTTCTATTCCAGTCAAATCTCTTCAGAAAGATGGGTTCGAATTCATATTCCGGCACCAAATTATTTCTAATATGTCTTTCATTATAAATTCTCGAGTAGTCGTTGGTAAAAGATATGTTTTTAGGCATGAAATACAGGTTGAAATCTTTTACTAGCTTCAAATATTTTGATTTTTGGACAGGTTTCCATTTTTTGAAGGGTTGAAAAGGTTTACCCTTAAACGTATAATTGTAATTTAATGCTCCAGTCCATGTTTTCGTCAGGTCCTTCTTTGTATTGAAATCTCTTTGAAGGTTTTCCGCATACGCATAGCTGGCAGCCCAATTGGAAATTTTCCAAAAATGATTTTTCGATCCGGCTTTTGCTTCTTTTCGAACATTTGAAAAATTAAATGACTTTCTTTCATTGAAATCCTGGCCCAGTGCAGCTTTTTCCTTTCTAGTTGCTGGGTCGTAATCGGATAGTTTGATGTCTGGATTGAAAGGGTCGTATTCTGGATTAATAATTCCTAAGGAATATCCATAAAAGAAGGGTAATGATACACGGGCCTGCTTACCAAAAAATTGCCCGAGCTGTACGCTGGAATTAAAGTCAAATCCTATTTGCTCAAATCTCTGCCGGTCCTGAATACGACTATCCACACTTCCCCAGTTAATACCAGAGTAATTTCCAGAAGCATTAATGTTGGCAAAATCGGCCAGTTTCACCTGCATTTGACCTACTGCTGCCGAACCGCCTTCACTCACAAAATCTGTTAGCCTCAATTCATTAATCCATGCGATTACACATTCAGATTCTCCATTGTCTGGTTGCCAGATGTTATTTGGATCATTTTTTAAGGGGTTTCTAACTCCTACCATGATTGTTTTGAGTCCCTGCAGATTCGGGCTTCCTTTTACTTTTATTCTTCTATTGTTGTTTTTTGGGTCGGTTTTGGAATATTCTACTAAATATGAAATCCCATTTGCTCCCTGCTCAATGTCCTCATTTCTATCTTTTTTAAGCTGTATCAGGTCATCAAATACTATTTCTATGTTATTGCTTTCGGGCCAAATATCTTCCGGAGTAGTAGAACCCCAAAGTGTTACGTCCAATGGGAGCTCGTATTCGTAATAATTATCTACAAAGTCAGTTCCTAACCTAATGAACATGGTGAGGTCTTTGTCCTTTAATGTATTTGGAATGACCTCTTCGGCATGAGCAAACATTTTTAATTTCTTATACGTCCTTACATCAAATTGAACGTTTCGATATGCAGCTCTTGCATCTCCATCCTGAAGATTACATATTTCCAAAACTAAAGACTGCTCATTCATTTGTCTTTGATATACCTGTGATGGATCTATTTCTCTCACAATACCAGGGGGTATTTCATATTTTATTGGACTTCTCTGGTCATTCTCTTCCACATTTACTGCTCCAATATTAAAGGTGGTCAGATTAGGGTCCTGCTGTATACTCAGACCGGGCTGAGTTAAATCTTCATTAAATCTTCTCCATTCTCCACGAATAAGTTCCAGACGTGCAAATCTCAAGACAACTTCTTCGTCAAAATTCTTCAAAAACATACGCATGAAGCGGATAGATCTAAAGTCCTGAATCCCGTTCACCTTTTTTTCAAAATCCGCAAGAGGAACTTTAAACTGATACCAGGTTTCTGTTTTACTTCCATTTTGATATACCTGTTTATTAGTGATGTAGTTTTTACCCACTTCCTGAAGGTCGTTAGGTCGCATACTGACCTTATATTGAAAATAGCTTTCGGTTTCAGATAAATTGTTGTCTTGATTAATATCTTCAATGTCAGGCATGTTTGTTGCCTGAGTGGGATATCCGTCAGAATTTGCCGTATCTGACATTTCTATAGTAGGAGAGTTCCCTTCCATACCATTGAATTTCTTATATCTACTGAGGATATCTGCTTCGATATTATCGTAGTTGTCATCCAGGTAATAATTGTAGTCGTCACTTGATGGATCTTCAATCATTTTTGATTTTGTAGCATTCGTCAAATCAGGATGGTTATTGACCCAGGAAACATAATTTTCAAATGCAAGCTGTTCTTGGTCGTTGTTCCATCCGTCGAGTCCAATATCCTGATTCAATCTGGATTCGGGATCATTATCAAAAGCATTAACCACGACCTGCTGAGTTGATATTCGAGCCCAGTCTGTAGTATCGATATTATCATTGATAGAAACTCCCTGCGTAGGTAAGCCATTTTCAAAACTCTTTCTGGAGTCAGGAAGGACATCTTCAGAGATATTACCTAAATTAAAATATAAATCTCCTCCGTTATGAAAGGCCAGGGTATCTACAGCTTCTGCGTCGTCATTAAATGGGTCCAGCACCCAAAATTGTATAAATTCAATATTGGCCAATTCAAAATCATTGGTAGTTAATCCACGCATAATACCTCCCCATCTGTTTTCTGGGTCCACAAATCTTCCAAGAGTATCTACTGTATTGGTGGTATCGTAATTATACATTCCTCTTTCATTGGGGTAATAGGCCAAGTCAAGAACAGCGATATTTTGTACAGATCCATATTGCTGTTGAAGATTTGGGAAGATATCTATTTGATTGACTGGTCTCATTCTGCTGTCACCAAGAATAGCACCACCATTTTCTTTAATATGCTGAGGTGTAAATGAATTGCTTTGGTAAAACATGGGATCAATAACGTACCAGGAGGTTTTGGCTCTTTTAAATCCTGAAGAGAGGTTTTTGATTGTTGCTTCGGGAAACAGGCTAGGTTGGCCCTGTGGAATAGACGCCAGTCTCCAGGCTCTTATCGTTCTTAAATCTATGGCACTTTGTGCAGCTTCAAAGTCATCAATATAGGAAGTTCCTTCCTTGTTAATTACTTTGGGCTGTCCTGGGATCAGATGGGCAACTTCTCCCGTGAAAGACAATGTGGATTTTTGTTTAGTTGAAATTACTGGGAGTAAATCAACGAGCTTGGTCAAAAAGGGAAGTTCGGTTCGGAAAGCTAAATCTGCACCTATCACATTATTTTTAAATGGCTCACTTCCAAAATCAACCTTTTGAGTGATTGGCCTTTCCATCATTCGTATCCAAGTTCCACCTATCTTGAGTTTATCACTGAATCGATACTGATAATGTCCTCCAATCATTGATCTGGCCTGAAATCCAAATACAGAGTTGCTTTCAATACTTATTTTTATTGGAGTATTGGATTCAAGAATACCAGTATTCAATATTTTTACTCTTCCGAATGCATAATCTACAGTATAATCCACTCCCTCAACAAGTCTTATTCCTCCCGCGGTCACCGTCACGGAACCTTCCGGAACGGACATCACATTAAGTGGAATATCTGAAGTTATAGAGGACTGATATTCTCCTTTGAAGACAAATCTGTTTTTACTTGGAATCTGCTGAGCAGCAGTTTTTGTGGAGTCGTATAATTCGTAATAGGCAATTTTATCTACAGTAATTTCTGGAATTCCAGCAGTGGTCAGCTTATCGGCAAGAGTATTACCAAAGGGTTCAATTGTAGAGAAAAAGATGCGGCCATTTTTTTTATTAATGGTTCCTCCGTTATCTATTTTATTTCCGAGTTGATTGAAAGGAGCAAAATCGAACACACCATCAGAAAAAGGTTGGTTGTTCTGATTGATTTTGTCCATATCAATTAGAGTAACAATTTGTTTATTATCCACACCGTCTAATGGAATTATAGGAAGCTCCACTGATGTTTCCGGATTGTTGTATAGAATGTCAATTTTAAATCCTAGCTGATCCACCTGATATGCCCCTATAGAATAGACATTTTTCATCATCAAATCCCATACTTTGTTGTTTGGGTTTGTGATTGTTGGTTTCAGTAATTTTAATATTAAGGCATCCTGTCCAGTTGAGCCATCTGTGGAAAATTCGCCTATCTGATAAGTATCTCCTCTATAGGTATATTCATAAGCGACAGATAATATTTCATCATTATTTAAAGGACTGTTTAATGAAATGTAGCCCAACAATGCATTATAGGTATAGTCATTTGTTTCCAGTCTCCGCGCGTTTTCCAATTTTTCATACTCAACAGCCTGGGTAAAAGGTCCAGGAGAAGTGAACTGGGAACTAAGTGTACTCACTGAATTCGCAAAACTTCTAACAAGAGGTTGATTTGAAGCCCATTCATAAAGCCCATTTGATTCGTTTCTGGGCACATAGTCTGTTGAATAATTCCCTGGATTTCCTTGACAGTTTTCCTGTTTTGATTCCCCTAAATCCGCAAAAGCTATTATATTTCTTGTGTTTTCAATACTGTTATTTCTATTTGTTACCCAGACTTCAATTCTAGTAATATACATGGTTGAATTCACTACAGGAAGGGTAGACATCGCTTCATCATAATGCTGCTGGTGATACAGATTCAGAAAATAATGCCGATTTGATTCGTAATTATCCGCAGTTAACTCAAATTCCTGAACCTGAGATTTTCCACTCACGTTAATTTCAGTTCTTTTACCTTTGGAAGAAGCTGCAATTAGATCGACAGTTGCTCTTCCGAATTTGAGCTGGGTCATTGCACCAAATAATGTTTGAGACCCTTGAATTAAAGAAGTAGGTAATTCCAGCGCAACGTTCCCTAAAGAAATTTTTTGAAGTATTTGATCTTCATCTCCAGTATGTTCCAACTTAGAAATGTTTTCGAAATCAAAAGAAGCCTGTGTATTGTATTTCGCACCAATTTTTAATTTGGTTCCAATTTGACCGACAATATCCATATTGATGTTTTGCTGAAAGTCAAAACGAGTTATCTGCCTTTGTCTCAATGGAATAAGAGGGTTGTCATATCTTGAGGAATTTAGACCTAAAGCCAATTCAATATTACCCTGAGGTTTAATGGTGATTTGATCCGATCCGAAAAAGTTCTCAAAGGCTTTACTTCCAATTTTAATAGGAAGCTCAAATGCTCTGTTTTCTTTGGATTCCTCCTCAAGTATCTCCAGCCAATCCTGAGACATTGATTTCTCTCTTTTGTATTCGAGATATTCTTCGAGAGTCATTAGCGAGGGGTTTCTATAATTCAATCCGTTCCCTAGTGTTTCAGAAAAAACAAATGAACCAGTTATTGGGTCATAGGTAATATTCTGATTTAACGAACTTGGATCTCCCAGATCAAAACTCTGATTATTCACCTGGAAAGGGTTTATTGGATTGTAAATTGGAAATGGTAAATCAAAGGGATTATTCTGAGAAAATGAAGAAAATCCTAAAAGAAGGAATAAGAAGATGTAACTTCTCTTTAAAAGAATTTGATATGTACGACGAATTGTGCTCAATCTACAGTTGCTTCAACGCTTCTTTTATAAGATCTTCAACAGATTTTTCACCAGAATCTAACTTGTTTAAAGTTTTCTCCGCTGCTTTTTTGTCGAAACCTAAAGAAACTAAAGCATTTAACGCATCAAATCTGTTTGTATTGCCTGTATTGGCAATATTTTCATGCTCAAAATTAAATCCAACAACTTTTCCTTTTAAATCAATAATTACTCTTTGTGCAGTTTTTGCACCAATCCCTTTCACACTTTGGATTGTAGCCACATCGTCAGTTTGAATTGCATGGGCAACTTCAGCAGGAACTAAAGAAGACAGCATAATCATTGCTGTATTTGGACCAATTCCAGAAACACTAATCAACAAATTAAACATTTCCCGCTCTTCTTTTGAATTGAAACCATATAGGATCTGGGCATCTTCACGAACAATTAATTTTGTGTAGACCTTTACAAATTCATCATCGCTCATTGAGCTGAAGGTATTTAAGGAAATTTTGATTTCATATCCTACACCATTACAATCAACAATTAAAACCGTTGGGTTTTTCTCAATTAACTTCCCTTGTATTTGCGCGATCATTTTAATTTATTTTAAGCATGTATTACTGCTATTTTAACCATATTGTGTATTTCCCTTACACTCGCTCCTAGCTGAAGGACATGTATGGATTTATTTAAACCGATTAATATTGGACCAACCGCATCACCATCCGACATCTGCTGTAATAACTTATACGAAATATTTCCAGAAGAAAGATTAGGGAAAATTAAGGTATTCACCTCTTTATTGGCTAGTTGAGAGAATGAAAATTTATCATTCATTAATTCTGAATCCAAGGCAAAATTTGCCTGTACTTCACCGTCAACAATAATAGTTGGATGATTTTCATGAAGTATTTTTACTGCTGCAGACATCTTATCGGCATCTTCACCCGGTGCCGAACCAAAATTAGAATAGCTCAATAGGGCAATTTTGGGTATGATGTTAAATTTTCGGATAGTCTTGGCTACATTAACAGTTATCTCTGCTATCTCCTCCGCATTTGGATTGAGATTTATAGTAGTATCAGCTAAAAATAAGGGGCCTCTTTTTGTATTTAGGATATACATTCCAGACATTACTTTAACGTCTTTTTTTAATCCGACAGAACTGATAGCAGGTTTTATACATGAACGATAGCTTCTGGTTACACCCGTTATCATTGCACCTGCATCACCTTGATTAACCATCATTGAACCAAAGTAATTCCGTTCTCGCATGATTTGAATCGCTTCATATTCCGTAAATCCTTTCCTTTTTCTTTTTTCAAAAAAGGCCTTTCCATAGCTTATTCTTATCTCTTTTTGTTCTTCAGATTTTGGGTCAATAATCTGAACTTCTGGCAATTCAATGGCATATTCTTCCATTAGCTCAGAAATTATTTTTTTCTTACCTAACAGGATAGGAATAGCAACTCCTTCGTCATAGGCCATTTGAGCAGACCTTAAAACTTTAATGTTGTCTGCCTCTGTAAAGACTACCTTTTTGATGTTATTTTGTGCCTTAATGGTAATATTTCGAAGCAGCTTGTTGTCCAGGCCAAGACGCTTTTTTAATTGATGTTCGTATTGTTCCCAGTCTTTTATTGGTTGTTTGGCGACTTTTGATGCCATTGCGGCTTTAGCTACTGCTGGTGCGACAGAATATATGAGTCGGGGGTCTAGGGGTTTCGGTATAATCTGATCTCTTCCAAAAGATATGTTTTTACCACCATAGGCTTCTATGACCTCTTCTGGAATTAATTCCTTGGCTAATGAAGCGATAGCTTTCACCGCTGCAAGTTTCATTTCTTCGTTAATTGTTGTTGCTCTGACATCCAAAGCGCCTCTAAAAATGAATGGAAAACCGAGCACATTATTTACCTGATTGGGATGGTCGGACCTTCCAGTGGCCATGATAATGTCTTTTCTCACCGAAGTAGCTTCTTTGTATGAAATTTCTGGTTCTGGATTTGCCAAAGCGAATACAATTGGGTTTTTTGCCATTTTGGATATCATATCTTTTGATACAAGGTCTCCCCTTGACAAACCAAGAAATACATCGGCTTTTTTGAAACAATCTGCAAATTCGATGGGTTTTTTATGAACAGCAAAATAAGATTTCATTGAATCCAGATCTTTTCTGTTTTTACATAACAAGCCCTTAGAATCGAACATAAAAATGTTTTCAAGTTTCACGCCAAGGGAAAGATATAGCTGTGCACAGGAAAGTGCCGATGCTCCAGCTCCTGAAACCACGATTTTTACTTTATCTATTTTTTTGTGAGCAAGCTCAAGAGCATTAAGTAATGCAGCCGAAGAAATAATAGCTGTACCATGCTGATCGTCATGCATTATAGGTATGTTCAATTCTTCCTTGAGGCGTTTTTCTATTTCAAATGCTTCAGGCGCTTTAATATCCTCGAGGTTTATTCCACCAAATGTTGGAGCAATTGCCTTTACAGTTTGAATGAACAATTCAGGGTCTTTTGCGTCAATTTCTATATCAAAAACGTCAATATCTGCGAATATTTTAAAAAGTAATCCTTTCCCCTCCATAACTGGCTTTGATGCCTCAGGACCGATATCCCCAAGTCCCAGTACTGCAGTTCCATTTGAGATGACTGCCACCAGATTTGACTTGCTTGTGTATTTATACACATCTTCAATGTTTTCAGCTATTTTTAAGCACGGTTCTGCAACACCAGGAGAATATGCTAATGATAAATCTCGCTGTGAAGCGTATGGTTTTGTTGGGACAACCTCAATTTTTCCAGGTTTACCTCCAGAGTGATAATCCAGAGCATCTTGCTTTCTTACTTTAGACATGTAGTTTTGTTAAGGGCAACAAAGATATAAATTACGAAGCGCATAGCATCAATTCGTGATTCTTTTACAATGTACTTTTTTAACTTGGGTTAAAGATTCGGAAATACTGATGAAGGATCTTTGGATTCAAACAACATATTATCTGGATTTTCCAAAAGCTCTTTGACATTGACTAAAAATCCTACAGATTCCTTTCCGTCAATGACTCTATGGTCGTATGAAAGAGCTACAAACATTATCGGTCTAATTTCAACCTTCCCATTTATTGCCACAGGCCTTTCAATAATATTGTGCATACCTAAAATTGCCGATTGAGGAGGATTAATAATGGGCGTAGACAGCATGGATCCAAATACACCTCCATTTGTTATGGTGAAAGTGCCTCCTGTCATTTCATCAGGTGTTATTTTGCCGTCTCTTGCTTTTACGGCAAGTCTTTTAACATCAGCTTCAATTTCGTGTAGGGCCATGGCTTCTGCGTTGCGGATAACAGGGACCATTAATCCTTTAGGCGAAGAAACAGCAATTCCGATATCTGCATATTCATGCAATATCATTTCTTTACCGTCAATTTGCGCATTTACTGCCGGGAAAAGTTTCAAGGATTCAGTAACCGCTTTTGTGAAAAAAGACATAAAGCCTAAACCGACTCCATATTTGTCAGCAAAAGCTTCTTTATATTTTTTTCTAAGATCCATAATGGGTTTCATGTCGACCTCATTGAAAGTAGTCAACATTGCCGTTTCATTTTTAACCGCAACAAGGCGTTGTGCTATCTTTCTTCTGAGCATAGACATCTTTTCTCTGGATGTCTTTCTTCCCTCGGCTTCAACTAATATACTGTCAGACGACAGAGCATTTAGCACATCACTTTTCGTAATTCTTCCGTCTTTGCCGCTCCCTATGATTTGATTTGATTTGATTTCATTTTCTTTCATAAGCTTTGCTGCTGCAGGAGAAGGGACACCTGTCGCGTACGTTTGCTTTGTTTGAGTAGCTGCCTTTTCTGAATTATCGGGTTCCGGTTCAGAATGTTCCACTTTTTTGACCTCTGGGATATCTTTAGGTTTTTCTGCACTGGTATCAATTGTACATACTACCTGACCTACCTTAACAACATCACCTTCTTCCGCTTTAAACTCAATGATTCCACTGTCTTCTGCAGGCAATTCCAATGTTGCTTTATCAGAATCTACTTCGGCTATAGCCTGGTCTTTTTGTACGTAATCACCCTCATTGACCAACCAGGCAGCAATTTCTACCTCAGAAATTGATTCTCCAGGGCTTGGAACTTTCATTTGTAATACACCCATATCCTAATTCACTTTTAATTAACCTTCATTTTGCATACGAAAAGATCTTCTCAAAAAGCATTTCCAGTCTTTTTTCGTGAAGATTTTTTGATCCTTCAGCAGATGCAGCACTTGCAGGTCGACAAATTTCAATTAATGCTTGATCTCGTAATTGCATAGCTACATATGACCATGCTCCCATATTTGCAGGTTCTTCTTGAGCCCATATTATATTCTTCGCTTCATATTTTTTCAAAATTGCTTTGACTTGACCCTCAGGCCAAGGGTATAATTGTTCTATACGCACAAATGCCATATTCTCCACTTGAAGTTCATTAGCTCTTTGTTTTATTTCGTAATAGATCTTACCAGAACACAAAACTAAACTATCTACTTTTTTACTATTCACACCAGAATCATCAATCACCTCATGAAACGAACCTGTGGCCATTTCTTGTATTGTTGAGGTGGCCATTGGATGTCTAAGAAGTAATTTCGGAGTGAATACAATTAATGGTTTTCTGAATTTTCTTTTTAGCTGTCTGCGTAATAAATGGAAATAATTAGCTGGTGTGGATGCATTTGCAATCTGCATATTGTTGTCGGCACATTGTTGTAGAAAACGTTCTATCCTTCCGCTGGAATGTTCAGCTCCTTGTCCTTCATACCCATGTGGCAGTAAAAGTACTAATCCAGATTGTGTAGCCCATTTGTCTTCACCAGCAGAGATAAACTGATCGACCACAATTTGTGCACCATTGAAAAAATCTCCAAATTGTGCTTCCCATATCGTAAGTTCATTTGGAGTAGCCAAGGAATATCCATATTCAAAGCCCAATACACCATATTCACTCAATAGAGAATTATATATAGAGAAAGGCGCCTGGTTTTTAGACAACAAGTTTAATGTCTCTATTTCTTCCTCATTATCTTCTGTAATTACTACAGCATGACGATGAGAAAAGGTCCCCCGTTCCACATCTTGCCCTGAAAGTCGGACTCCATGACCTTCAGTAAGAAGCGAAGCATAGGCGAGCATTTCTGCACAACCCCAATCAAGTGAATTTTCTTCGAAGGAAGTAAGCCGGTCATTAAATATTTTCTCGATTTTTCTGAAATATTTATTTCCTGAAGGGAGTGTAGAGAGCTTTTTTCCAAGTGATTTTAATGTTTTAATAGGCACTCCGGTATTAGGTGATTTAATAAAATCTTGACCAGAGGCGTATCTCATTTTTTTCCATGTACTACTGAGAAAATCATGTACCAGGGCCTTTTCGGATTTCCTGGCCAAACTGTACTCTTCTTCCAAGTACTGTGAATAATTATTTTCAATTTCAGTGGCATCAGCTTTTGTGATTTGTCCGTCACTTTCCAGATGCTGAAAATAGATTTCTTTAGGATTGAGATGTTTTGAAATTAGGTTATACAGTTTTGGTTGGGTAAACTTTGGTTCATCCCCTTCGTTGTGTCCATATTTTCTATAGCAAAGAAGATCAATAAAAATGTCTCGATGAAATAATTGACGGTATTCCATTGCTATTTCAACGGCAATAATTACAGCTTCAATGTCATCCCCATTTACATGAAATACTGGGCATAAGGTCGTTTTAGCGACATCTGTGCAATAGGTGGATGATCTACCGTCCAGATAATTTGTCGTAAATCCAATTTGATTATTTACAATTAGATGTATTGTGCCTCCAGTTCTGTACCCATCGAGCTGCGCCATCTGAATGGTTTCGTAAGCAATCCCTTGTCCGGCAATTGCAGCATCTCCATGGATAAGTACGGGACAAACCTTTGATTCATCTTTAAATACGTGATCAATTTTAGCTCTTGCAATACCACCTACCACAGTATTTACTGCTTCCAAATGAGAAGGATTTGGAGCCAAAGTCAAATCAATGTTTATTCCGTTTTCAAGAGTGACTTCAGAGGTAAATCCTTGATGATACTTTACATCGCCGTCGAATGTGGTTTCAAAGTCAAATTCTTTTCCTTCGAATTCTGAAAAAATATCTTTGGGTCTTTTTTTGAAAATATTTGTTAGTGTATTGAGGCGTCCGCGGTGCGCCATGCCCATAATAAAATCCTTCACGCCAAGTTCTGATCCCTTACCAAGTAGTGCATCCAAAGCAGGAATAAGAGATTCTCCTCCTTCAATCGAAAATCTTTTCTGACCTACAAATTTTTTTGCTAAAAAAGATTCAAAGCCGTGTGCTTTTACCAAAGTTTTAAATAGCTTGAGTTTGCGTTTTTCATCAAACTTAGGACGATTCTTGATCTCAATTTTGTTTCTAAACCATTCCTGTCTTTCAGGTCCGCGTATATACATATATTCAATGCCGATGGACTGACAGTAGGTCAATTCGAGATGCTCAATGATCTCCTGTAAGGTGGCGGGTCCGATATTCACCTGTTCACCAGCTTGAAAAACCGTATTGAGGTCTTCTTTGGTAAGGCCGAAATTCTCAATGTTCAGGTCAGGCGAATACTTTCTCCTTTCCCTTACTGGATTCGTTTTGGTAAATAAATGTCCTCTTGATCGATATCCATTTATCAGGTTTATTACCTTAAACTCTTTCTGAAAATTTTCGGGAATATCACCGGGCTCTTCATAATTCGCAAAAGCGAACTCAAATCCCTCAAAGAATTTTTTCCACCCAAGGTCTACACTATCCGGATTTTTTTGATAGGCTTTATATAAATAGTCTATAGCACTTGGATCGGCATTGCCGATGTATGATAATTTATCCATCAAATCAGAATAATAACTGATTTACAAAGTTATGAATTTAGTGATTGCAAATGCACATGCTTCAACAATAATTCTTATGTAATTTGATTATTTAGAAGAATTCCCAAAATGATAGTAATTTGATTCTATAGAACAATTAATTAACCGATTTTACTCTTCTCAAAGAAATTTCAAAACGGTTTGATTTTTTGACCTGATTTGAAATCGCATTTACTAATCATTAGTAATATTATTGATAGCAAGGAGCTTCTTGTTCTCAATGAGAAAATTCCTTATTTCAATAACTTCTCCATCGGTTTTTAGAATGAGAAAGTAATTGCCGTCTATAAGATTGTTTAGATGAATTTGTGTAGATCCTTCAGTTGGAATTGATGGAATCAGAATGCTGTAGTCAGATCGTAATTCAAATTCATTGATAGAGTTGTTTTCCCACGATATGGTTATACTTTCCGAAGATGATTCCGGTATTTCGTTTTCATAAAACGGGAGAGTGTTTTCTTGTTCTGATAAAGGAGAAACTAATAATGAAAGTGCTAAGATAAATGATGTACTCATGATGTTGAAGTTGTTTGTTGTGTATTCAAAGATGGGATGTTCTTATTGAAAAAGTTTAACCCATGACCCCTTTATTTGGTAAAATACACCTTCATCATCATGCGTATATACGTGTATCTACGTACGACTAGAGACAATCATCAATTTATTCACAAAAAAAGGGCCCTAAGGCCCTTATATACAATTATTATTGTTTTTTATTCTTTTACGAATTGCTTAACTATTGAATTGGCACCTGTTCCTATGCGTAAATGGTAGACACCATTTGCATAATTGTCCAGGTTAATCTCAAGTAGAGAATTCTTTTCGACAGCTACAGTTTCAATTATTTTTCCAGTAATGTCCATTACCACTAATTCATGAATATCTACAATTAAGTCTGATAGATCAACATGTATGAAGTCATTTGATGGATTAGGATAAATTTTGACTGCATCTAAATTATTCCCATTAGTAAGCTCCACATTTACAGTGGCTATGTTAATGCTGTAATCCTCGACTTCAC
>Ga0315334_10000808_pt1 | contig 19074 bp, 16 predicted proteins | sample M150034915metaG_FD_205555 | JGI IMG/M metagenome (GOLD analysis project Ga0315334, IMG submission 205555) | Ammonia-oxidizing marine archaeal communities from Monterey Bay, California, United States - M1 500m 34915 | ecosystem: Environmental > Aquatic > Marine > Intertidal zone | place: USA... | reverse complement strand
TCCAGTACACCATTCGCTGTCGCTATCGTGGTGGCGTTACCAGCACAATTTCGAGTGCGAATACGCCCGGGCTCGAGTTGGTTGGCAGTCTTGGTTCGGTCTACGTGAATCGTGGCAAGTTGCAAGCTTCGGATGAACGCTGGGCAGCTGCAGATTTTAACCCCGGTTCCATCAAGGTGGCAGCCTCGGATGATCACATGGGCAACTTTTTGCAATGCGTGCGTTCGCGTCAAGCAACAATCGCGACCGCCGAAACAGGGCATCGCTCTATTACACCGGGGCACTTGGGTTATGTGTCCCATGCACTCGGCCGATCTTTGCAGTGGGATGCGTTGAATGAGCGTGTGGTCAATGACGAAGCGGCTAATCGATTGCTGCAGGTTGCACGCTATCGAGAACCGTGGGACTGAGATCGCGCCCGGTTTGCAGTGGGACGAACGATCGCGCCACCGGCTTTGTTAAGGATCACACTTGGCATCGGATCAATTCAGCATGGTCATCATGCTGGCTTGATAAAGGACAGCAGTAGAAATGTTCTATCAGTGCTCGGCTCAGTGCCTCACTTTGGATCCGTTTGCGAATGTTTTGGCAAAGGCATCCCGGTAATCCTGATCATCTTTTGGGAACACGGACTCGAAAGTTTCCGCGTCGGCCGCGCCGCGTTGAAATCGTTGCTTCGGGTAGACCGGCATTTGTGTGCCGGTAATCTGGCGGACACCTGCAGAAACGATGCGTCCTTTCAGGCCATACAGTTTTTCATGATTCCAATCGGTCAGTTCGACGAACGGGATTTCTTCGGCGGCTTCGATCACGTTTGGTACCGCGAATGGGCTGAACCCGGAAAAACCGAGGGCCGTTGCCGGAGCACTGGTGCGGACATGCCCTCGGCTTTGGCCACCGCTATAGACAAGGGAGTGCTTGACAGCGTCGACGCCCCAGCCTTCCTGATACAGCATCCGATTTCCCAGCACGCTGCGGACTGTCAATTCCGGATTTTCTTCGATGGGGTAATCCTTAAGGTTTTCATCACCGCCGTCACCATCGATCAGGTATCGCCAATTCGGGTAACGCTTCCTCAGGGCTCTCACCAGTGCGAGTCCCATGGTGGCAGACTGAACATCCAACGGCTTGTAATCTTCCGTCACGCGAATGGCATCTCGCCAGGAAAGGTCTTCGCTGGGGACATCGACGACTTCAAGATAAAGTTCTCGATCGATTTTGCGAAGGAACTCTCGGGCCTGAAGGCTGTCGCTGGGATTCCCGTCCACGGCAAGCGTGAAGGCCTTGAGTCGCGAGGGGGATTGTCCACGACGGCGGATGAGGTAGTCCAGGACGACAAGCACAGCACCGCTGTCGATTCCGCCACTGAACATCACACCAAGGGGCTCGGATTCGGGGATCGTCTCAAGCCACTGGTCACAGACTTCGGCCAAAAGGCCGATGTATCGGGCGCCAATTTGATCGATGTCGGCAGGAAGGCGATTACGTTTCGGGGCGAAAAAACGGGTCAGAACGGGATTTGGATCGGGGCAGCCGACCAATTGCAACTCCAAAAGATGGTGCGCTGGGACCATTCGTGTGTAGGATGGGTTGAACTGGTCGATCAGGCCCTCTTTTTGCAGCTGCTCGGCGATTTCGTCAATACGCTCGGCGATGATGAGGGCGGGACCTTCGGCCCTTTTGGCAAGGAAATACCGCATGGGGCGGCCAATCGATCTCGCCATTCGAATGGTTTTTCCAGACTGTTCACAGATTGCAAACTGACCACCGATTTGCCTGACAGCTTCGATGTCTCCGCGTCGGACCGACGCAGTGGCTTCCTCGTCGCTGGTTCCAAGTAAAATATTACCTGCTGGATCGAGCAGGTTGACGACTCGATCGATTAAACGCTGTGGTTGCCCTTGGAAGTTTTGCGGTTCACCCTTAGTGGGTTGTTCCGATTTGTCCGGTTGGTCCACGGAATGTGCAGGCGTAGGAGTTTTTGTCATGAATCGGAGGGTAAAACGAGTTGTTCGGGTTGGTTGACGTGTTGAGCATCACCTCAACAGGCTTGATAAAGGATACCGAAAAAGCAATATGAGGTCTTGGTTAATTGTCTCAACTGATCATTATCCGGGATCCCGCTGTACCAACCCAACTATGGTTATACGAGCTTACATTTTCCGAGCGGCGACCAGTAGTCGAGGCGATCTCCCTTGCCTCGCTCCATCCACGGATCCCGTTCGACCCAATTCCTCATTTTGATTCCAGGCGGTGACCTCCACCGTGGATTTGCAACAATACTTCGGATCCCAGACTCCCCCCCGAGATCATTTTGTCTCGGTCTTGCAGTATTGGGCAGAAAATAGGCCGAACGAAACTGCCTACATTTTTACTGACGTCGAGTCGGTAGAGCAAAAGTTGAGCTATTCCAAGTTATGGGAAGAGGTGCGGGCACTCGCCGGTTATCTGCAGGGACGCTGTCGGGTCCGCAGCGGTGACAGAGTTCTGCTGGTGTATCCCCCAGGACTGGATTTTGTCATTGGCTTTTATGCCTGTCATGCCGCCGGGGCGATCGCGGTACCTGCGTATCCGCCGCGAAGGAATCGAAAGGCCTCGCGAATTCGTTCGATCGTGGTCGATGCGGATGCTCGCTGGGCCCTGACGACGCAATCGTTCGTCGAGCAACTAACAGGCGATCGACCACATGACGATCTGATCGGTGTTCAACTGGTTGGCACGGATGATCCGTCCACTCGAGATGCTGCTGCGTGGCGTGTACCAAGAATCAGGGAAAACACGCTTGCAGTACTGCAGTACACATCGGGGTCAACCGGTTCACCCAAAGGGGTGATGCTCAACCACGCCAACTTGATTGCTAATAGCGAGTTGATCCTGCATGCTTTTCAGCCTCACAGTGAGTTTTGCGGGATGAGTTGGCTGCCCACTTATCATGACATGGGTTTGGTTGGTGGCTTGCTGGTGCCGTTGTTCATCGGTCGCCAGAATGTTTTGACCAGCCCCATGACGTTTCTGCAGCGTCCAGTCCGATGGCTGCAAGGGATTTCCAAATATGGCGTGACGATCAGTGGTGGGCCCAATTTTGCCTTTCAGCTTTGCGTCGACAAAATTCGGGATCACGAACTCGAGGGCCTGGACCTGTCCACTTGGGAAATTGCCTTCAACGGTGCCGAGCCGATCCGCGCGTCGACCTTGGAAGCGTTTGTCGAGCGTTTTTCGAAGTATGGCTTCCAGCGTTCTGCTTTTTTACCCTGTTACGGGATGGCCGAGACGACCTTGATCATGACAGGTGGTCCTGTCGAAACGAGACCGGTCCTGACTGCCTTTGATCGCGGTGGATTGGAGGAAAAAATCGTTCGACCGGTTGGCCCCGATAATGAGCCTGCGCGTACGCTGGTGGGCTGCGGCGCAGTCCTGCCAGAAGAAAATGTCGTGATCGTGGATCCCGAAACACGGGAAATTCTGCCCAGTGACAGCATTGGCGAAATTTGGGTGCAGAGTCCGTCCGTGGGGCAGGGGTATTATCAGCGTAAAGACGCCACGGAACGCACTTTCAACGCCACCACCATTGATGGACAGGGGCCGTTCCTGAGGACCGGTGACCTCGGTTTTCTATACGAAGGTCAGCTCTACATCTCAGGCCGCGTGAAGGACATGATCATTGTCCGCGGGGTCAATCGATATCCGCAGGACATCGAAGAAACGGTTGAGAAGTCCAGCGATGCAGTGCAGGCAGGTTCCGTCGCTGCCTTTGCCTTGGATTACGACGGACGTGAGCAACTGGTCATCGTCGCGGAGACGGTTCGCCGACGAAACATCGATTGGGATGGCAACCTGCAGATGATTCGCAGGGCAGTGACGGCGGAACATGATCTGCCCCCCGACGCGGTCTACCTGGTTCGTAACAGCAGTGTTCCCAAGACGAGCAGCGGAAAAATCCAACGTCACGCCTGCCTGCATGCTGTTCGCGACAACGATCTGAAGCTGATCGCCAAATGGGTGCGTTGGGAGGAAAACAATCAGGCTCGGATGAATTTTGACGCGGCGCCGATGATGAAAGCGGCATCCGCTGGTGGGCGATCCATCGACGTTGACGTCAGTAAAGTCAACCCTGTTGTGATTGAGGTCATCAAGTATCACGTACGTCGTGTTGCTGGCGAGCGGGCGGTCGCTCTTGAGGCTAGCACCAACATTGTGCTGGATCTTGGATTGGACAGCTTGGAGCGGTTGGAGATTGCCCGCAAGCTCGAGAAAACCTTTGGTGGCCGTTTCCCTGAACAGGTGCTCGATGACATCGAAACAATCGGGCAAACCGCTTTGGCGATTGAACGGTACCTGCCGCCCGTGGCCGAGGCACGGGCCGAAGCCTTGTTACGTGGTGAAACCGTGGATCCGGAAATGTCTGCAGGTGAGTTTGGGCATGCAATCCCAGCGACCAACGTAAGCGTCGAACCCGAGGACAGTTTTGAGCAGTTCGCTGAATACCGTCGCCTGAAAACAACGATGCGTCAAATGTTGATGACAGGCGTTCCGAACCCCTATTTCACTGTTCACGAGGGGATCGTCCGGGACAACACCGTGGTCGAAGGGACCGAGCTAATAAGTTTTGCCAGTTACAACTACCTCGGTCTCAGTGGGCATCCGGCGGTGATGGCTTCGGCTGCGGATGCGATCCAACAATATGGTACCAGTGTTTCAGCCAGTCGCCTTGTTTCGGGCGAGAAGCCGATTCATGGAGAGCTTGAGCGGGCGATTGCTGACTGGATTGGTGTCGATAGTTCGATTTTAATGGTGGGCGGACACGCCACGAACGAGACAACCATTGGTCATCTGGTTGGGCCAGGCGACCTGATCATCCATGATTCCCTTGCGCACAACAGTATTGTGCAGGGTGCTTTGCTGTCAGGGGCACGCCGACGAGCGTTTCCGCATAACGATTACGAAGCACTCGACCGCATGTTGACCGAGATTCGATCGCAGTACCGTCGGGTGCTCATCGCGATTGAAGGCGTTTACAGCATGGATGGCGATTTTTCGGATGTGCCGCAGTTCATTGAGGTCAAACAACGACATCGCAGTCTGTTGATGGTGGATGAGGCCCATAGCTTCGGCACGATGGGAGCAACTGGACGCGGGATGGCCGAACATTTTGGCGTGGATGCTCGCAAAGTCGACATTTGGATGGGCACGTTGAGCAAATCGGCGGCGTCGTGCGGCGGCTATATTGCTGGCTGCAAAGAATTGATCGAATTGCTTCGTTACACTGCCCCAGGCTTTGTTTTTAGTGTTGGGATGCCACCTGCCCAAGTGGGCGCGGCTCTGGCGGCGATTCGGACGTTGGATGCGGAACCTGAACGTGTCGATGTGCTGCGAGCCAAGAGTGATCTTTTTCTCAGCCTTTGCCGTGAGGCGGGGCTTGATACGGGGGACAGTGGCGGTACACCCGTGATTCCGGTGATCACAGGGAATTCGATGGTCGCTTTACGCCTGTCCCACCGTCTAAAGGGCGATGGAATCAATGTTCAGCCGATTTTGTATCCGGCGGTGGATGAGTCGGCAGCAAGGTTGCGTTTTTTCATCACGTGCGAGCATAGTGACGAACAAATTCGGTATGCGGTTGATCGGACCGCCTCCCATCTGGCTGAACTTGGATTCGAATCGCGTCCAGTTTCTGCCCAATGAATTTGCTAAGTTGCTCTGCTTGAGCCATGATAGACCTTGCGAGTTTTGGTGACTGCCCTAGAATCGCGTTGGTGGCGCTGGTGATTGGCGACGATCTGGCATTTGTTTCGGTCAGTCCACCATACGAGATACTTGGATTTGGCGTTATTCATCGAAGGAGAATGTTTTGCTTACTGAGTCAACCGTGGAGAGCATGTTTCGAGAATTGATTAACAACCCAAAACGGGATGAGGCGACCTTAGACAAAGCAGAGGAACTGCTCGAAGATGAACTCAGACCCGAGAGCCCGCTTCGGCATCGCTTGAGCGTTGAACTCGAAGAGCTGCGTAGTTTGACTGCCAAGAGCTGAGCAGGCATCGCTGCCAGTTTTCTTAAATCTATCAAGACAAAAGCACGGCCGCGCTGAGAATCATTCTCGGCGGGGCCGTGCTTAATATTACTCTTGACTATCGTGCGGATCGATCCGCCGCTTCCAGTGATCAGTGGTTGAAGTTCAAACCGAAGGTCGCTCCGAACATGAACAGGGCTTGGTCTTTCTTTCCGCCCGCCAGCGTGTTTCCTGAGCCTGAGCCGCCTCGCCAGACGCCTCGACCTATGTGGATGACCTGCATTCCAGCTCGCACAGAGAACATCTTGGAAAGCTGATAACCAAGTTCGGCACGCACGTCGTATCCTACATAAATCTCGGTGTTCTTGGTGAAGATAGTGGGCGTTTCCCTGGTAATCATGTTGGTCACATCTTCTCCTACCCCGACGCCGTCATACTCAGTGAGGTCAGTTATCGTCTTGAAGCCAGATGACTGCCAGTTACCGCCGAAGAATGCTCTGAAGTCGGTTGAGAGCATGTAACGGTCGTGAGGCTTGAAATATCTGAAGCCGAGTTGACCGCCAAACATGTTGTTGTACGTTATGTCCTCTTGAGTGGTCAGTTGCTCAAATGGAGGATCAATCGGAGGACTTGGTGGTGCCGTTCCGGGGAAAATACTGCTTATGTAACTATTGAATGAGTTGAGGTCCCGCACTTTCATGTAGCGGATTCCAACCAGTGGTTCGGCGATGCCCCCGTAGTGGTAAGGCGTCATACGCCAAGTTTTGTTCAGTTCATAACTTTGGTAGTGAAACACATTCATCGTTTCACCAATATCATAGAAGCGGAAGTTGTATCCAAGGTTATTGTCTTCTTCCCACCGAACGGGGAACCCGAACGGGGGTGCAACAGGTTCGAAACCATCTTCTGGGTCAATGTATCGATTGAGTCTTTCCTGTCGCATCGTGTCGAATGCTGCAACATTCATGTTGGTCCAGTTGAACATCCAACCATGATCCTCGCCTGGCAGCATGAAACCAACTTCGTATCGGTGCCCCCAACCGCTGTCGAGTTTGTTCTCACCGGTATCTGGCTTGAAGACATCCGGGCGGCCAGCGTAGAGGTTCAGCCGATCATAGGTAGCGAACCAGCCGGAATGTGCCCTTTTTTCAGGCTTCATATCCGCAAGATCCAGATCATACACTGGCTGGAACCAACGAAAATCTGGATCAAATTCAAAGGGGTCAACAATGTTGACTGGGTCTTTGGCATCTGAAATTGCCGCCCCGCCCAGTAGAGCCAAGGCCGCGAGTACACCTGAAGCCAGCTTCCTTACCGACATCGCTTGTTCCATCGTCTTGCAGTTAGATTTGCGAAAGAAGCCAGCAATTTGCCGAGTTCTATCTCCCCACACACCACGCCTTGGCAGACGATTTCGGTGTGTCCCCGATCCAAACAATCCTGTGATAGGCAGGTGGGTGAAGGTCCCACGAGCCAAACCGACTATTTCGGGTTATGTGGGTAGTATCGGATGGTTCCACCAAGGACGTTTAGCTTCTTTGGGAGCAGAAGCATTAAAAGTCCGAGAATCTGCAGGACCGGCAAAGTTTCACATTGGAAAACGACAGTCATAATTTCTTCAAAGCTCGTTTGGACCGGAAAAAATTGGTCAGAATCCGGCCGCAGGGCTCCGCCAAGACCCCACTGGTTACCGTGCACTGATGGTTCATGCGATCATCCACTAGCAACTGATACAGGCTGCACACAGCACCGGCCTTGGGGTCTTTGGCACCGAAAACAAGCCGTGGTATCCGGCTCTGAAGAATCGCACCCGCGCACATGACGCAGGGTTCGAGTGTGACATAAAGCGTTGTTCGCTCCAGTCGCCAGTCTGAAATTGCAGCAGCCGCCTGAGTGATGGCGATCATTTCTGCATGGGCTGTGGGGTCGTGGAGCGACTCACGCTGGTTCGATGCGGCAGCAATGACTGCATTGTCGCGAATGATCACTGCACCCACCGGGACCTCGTCGGCGGTCAACGCCTCGTTGGCCTGTTCAAAGGCTCGCGACATCCAGTGGGCGTCTGCGTCGAACAGGTCTTCCATAGCTCCAAGGCTCATTCGTTGTCCTTGTCCTCTGACTTGGCCGCTTCTAGCTGGGCAGCTTTGATTTCTTCTGGTGTTAAGTTGCGTATCCTCAGATTTCTAATTTCGGACTTGCACTGAAAGGCCGCGACCCCCAGGGGAACGCATTGATCCATTTCGAAGCGGATGTCGAACTCGTGGCCTTTGCGAAGTTGTTCGGCTGCAGCTTTATCGTCGATCCAGCATTGAATCTGGTTGGCGTCCACGCGGGCTCGGACCTTGTACCAGCGATCGGTGTCAAAGTTCCGGAATGAGGTGGTTTGATTCTCGCTGGCATCAAACCCGTCGACGCTGCTGATACCAACGACGCCACCACCCCAGCCACCGAGGATGAAACTGACGTGCTTTTTCCCCACAGGAAAAGTCAGGGCACAAAAGAAATCGAAGCCCTCGCGACGCCTCGCTTCGAGTTCTACTTCGTAGTTTTCCTTGGGTAACTCACCTTCCCAGCGAATTCCAGTCAGCGGATCCCCTAAACCCATCGTGATCAGTTTGTCCTTGATCTCGACTGGACCGTCTCCTCCAAATTGACTGATCTCCCACGAATCCTTTAGCGGCTTCCAATGCTTGTTCTTTGCTTTTTTTTCCTTGTTGGTTTTTGGAGCCTCCTTCTGGGACACGTCCTTGTCAGTGTTCTCCAAACTTCCCTGCTTGGTGGTCTTGTCCTGTGTGGTCGGTTCGTCAGCGGTGACCAATGCTGGCAAAGTTGACACGCAAATGAGCGATGCCATGAATAATGACGGGAAGCGGAGAGAATTTGACTGGCCAATAAGCTTGAGAATCACGATGCATACATTCATTGGAACAGTGGATGTTGGTGGGTGTGTGGGGGGCGGTAAAGAGTGCCAAGTATACGTAGAAGTAAGTGGCGTAAATTCAGGCTTGCCACTCGGGATGTCTTCACTACTACCCTAATTCAGATGGCGTTTCCAGCCTACCCGATGGAGAAAGCAGAATTGCGCCCAGTCACCAAAATAACGATTTTTGGATACCGGCTGGCGTTGGTTGTGCTGGCGGTGTACTGGTTGGCGATTTTTTTGGGTACCCATCTGCCCAATCTGGGTGAAATCGTGAATCTGCGTTTTGGGGTCAACGACAAGATCAAGCACTTCACCGCCTTTTTCCTGCTGGGTGGCTTATTGTGTTATGTGACAAATTCACGCCGCTGGTTGAAACGTTTCTCGCTGATTGGCATGGCAGGAATGATTTACGCCGCGATGGATGAGATCACCCAGAATTTCATACCGGGTCGTTACCCCGATGTGCTGGATTTTGCGGCAGATGCTGCCGGATTGTGGGCTGCTATTGCCCTCTATATGGCTGCCAAATGTGTCCATGCCATCGTTCGCAAGGAATCGCCAGAGGAAAACATTGCCTGAGGGGGGCAGTTTCGCGGTGCGGTGGGTTTCTGACAGCAGCCAGTTGACCGTCGCGATTCCGGGTCGAGTTTGAATTGTCTAACTGAGCTTCGACCTTGCACCCGATACTCGTGCCGCGACATCGTTACGTTCTGCACCGGTGATGGTCAGGTGCCCCATCTTCCGTCCGGGTTTGGCGAGTGATTTCCCGTACAAGTGAAGGCTGATTCCAGGGTCGGTCAGTGCGGCTGCCCAGTCGGGAGCCTTGTCCGAGGATCCCCAAAGATCCCCCAGCAGATTTGCCATTGCTGCAAATGGGGTCCGCTGCAGGGTGCTGCCGAGGGGCAGATTACAGACCGCTCGAACATGTTGCTCGAATTGGCTTGTCTCGCATGCTTCGATCGTCAGGTGTCCTGAGTTGTGAGGCCGCGGTGCAACCTCATTGATCATGATTTCGTTATCTGAAACGAAGAACTCGACGCACAACAAGCCGACGACATCGAGTGCCTCAGCAGCCTGAACGGCAACTTCTCGTGTCTGTGCTGACAGTGTCTCGCTCAACAGTGCGGGGGCGATGGAGATGTCCAGAATGTGGTTGTGGTGCGAGTTTTCGAAGATGGGAAAGCTGTCGCAACGCCCGTCCGGCGTTCGTGCGACGATCACGGACACCTCCTTGTCGAAGGAGATGCATTTTTCAGCGATCCACTCCGCTGCTGCGTTCCAATCAACGTCACCGGCCCCGTCGGCTGACTCAACCCGATGCTGGCCTTTGCCGTCGTACCCACTGCGGGCTGTTTTGACGATCAGCGGCCATCCAAGTGCGTGACCTGCCAGGATCAACGACTCAGTGTTGTCGACGTCGCAGAATGGGGTTACTGGAAGGCCCGCGTCTCGCAAGGTGGTTTTTTCGACCAGGCGGTTCTGCGTGATCGCCAATACAGAAGCTGACGGATAGGTGGGAGCAAACTCACAACAGCGAGCGATGGTCGCGGATGGGATGTTTTCAAATTCCAGCGTGATGACATCACACTGTTGAGCAAAGCGGTCTATCGCAGCCTGGTCGTGCAGGTCTCCTACCACTGTCTCGTGGGCAATTTGGGCCGCAGGCGAGTCCGCTGACTCGGTAAAGATGATCACGCGGTATCCCATGGCGGCAGCAGCAACTGCGAACATGCGTCCTAACTGGCCGCCTCCGACCATCCCGATGGTTGAGCCCGGTGGCTGTGAGCCATGACGGATCGCGGACGGTGCATTTGGTGTTGAATGAGCGTCGTCAGCTTGCATTTCAATCAAAGCTCGGCTGATTCAAGGACGGCGTCCGTTTGGCGTTGGACCATTTCAGTGAGTCTGGATCGCAACTGGTCATCGGCCAGTGATAGGATCCTCGCTGCCATGATCCCTGCGTTCTTGGCTCCCGCATTGCCAATCGACATGGTTGCTACCGGAATACCGCCGGGCATTTGTACGATTGAGAGCAGTGAATCCAGACCTTGCAGGGCTCGACTTTGAATAGGTACTCCAATGACGGGTAGCGACGTTTCTGAGGCGACCATCCCCGGCAGATGTGCCGCGCCGCCTGCTCCTGCAATGATGACCTTCAGGCCGCGTTCAGCTGCCGTCTGGGCATAGGCAAACATTCGAGCGGGAGTTCGGTGGGCCGAGACGACAAGACGTTCGTTGGGGATTCCCAATTGGTCGAGAACGTCGGAGGCATGTTTCATGGTTTCCCAGTCGTTGCGACTTCCCATGATCACGCCTACATGGGCGCCAGTCTCATCGAATTCGGTGCCGGACATCATTGCCTCGTGAGCTGGATGGTTCTCGGTCTGTTGTCTGTTTAAATCGTAAAGGGATCGGGTTGGTTTGAGAAGCGGACGACGGTCAGTCCCGTGAAACGAAAGCCGAATGTCCCTGCGATTGCTGTATCGCCGGGTGGTCAAGGCCTTGAATCCGTTGCTCAAAGACGGTCAGTCGTCCAGCACTTGCAAATCGGCAAATGCCAGTCTGAAACTACGTTCTTCATCCTCAAACCGGACGCGAGCAATCCGTTTTGGGCCGCGGCCGGTGACCGACACGATTGTGCCGTCGCCGTGTTCCGAGTGCCGTACCAGCATACCTTCGCAATAGGCCCTTAACGGCGTGGGCGGGTTGGAAAGCAGGTCAGCCGCCGTTTTCAGGCTCGAAGCGATGGCAGTTGAGGCTTGCTTTTTCTTGTTGCGGGCTACCGCGGCTGCCAATTCATGCTCTGGAAGTTGAGTGGTTTCATCGGCGATGATTTGGCTCGCAGACTCAACTTGGTCAACTGGTGTGTCGTTCTTGATCTTGCGGGTGTCATCCGTGGGAATGTCCCAGGAATCGGGATAGCCCTGATCGAATGAGTCTTCATCGGCATAGGGATCTTCATCGAACCAGTCCTGGTCCCGCGTCGTTTCCACCCGCCGCATTTCCTCCAGTGGCAGTTCGTTTAGAAAGGGGCTGGGAATGACAGGACGTACATCACCTCGCATGGTCCGCCGCTTACAGCAACTCAGTTGCAACCAATTCTTGGCTCGGGTGATGCCGACAAACAGCAGTCGACGCTCTTCTTCGAATTCAGCTTCGTTTTCTTTAGATCGCTTGTGTGGCAGCATGTCATCTTCCACACCGATAATGAACACATGTGGAAACTCAAGCCCCTTGGCTGCGTGCAGGGTCATTAGCGTCACGCGGTCGTTGGTGCCATCGAACGCATCGGTGTCAGAAACCAGAGCCACTTGTTCCAGAAATGCCTCTAACGAACCGTCGTCAGGATGCTGTCGATCGAATTCAACCGCGGCAGAAATCAGTTCATCAACATTGGCAAGCGAGTTGCCATCCTGCTGATCAACCGATGTTTTTTCTAAATGATCTTCGAACGATGTTGCTTCGACCAGGTATCGCAGAAGATCTTCGAGGGGTGCCGTCGCTTTGATGCTGAGGTTGTCATAGATCTGAGTGAATTTGCGGACCATGGATGCTGAACGCTTGGCAAGACCCTCGATGGTATCAGCTTGTCGTGCTGCTTCAAGCATCGGCAGGCCATGTTGATCGGCGTGGTTGCGGATCTTATCGATAGTCTTGGCACCGATGCCGCGCGTGGGAACATTGATGATACGGGTCAACGCAACATCGTGATTGGGGTTGTTGATCAGATTCAAATATGCCAGCAGATCCTTGATTTCACGGCGTTGGTAAAACTCCTGCCCGTTGACGATTTGATAGGGCAGACTGCGATTTCGGAACGCGTGTTCGAGAGAACGCGTCATCGCATTCATGCGGCAGAAAATTGCAAAGTCGTTAGGACGTAATCCCTGACTGTTGATGGCATTTGCGATTTCGTCGACGATTGAATCTGCTTCCTGATACCCGTCTTCGTAGAAACGCAGGATGACTGGCGAACCTTCGTCGTTGTCGGTGTACAGCTTTTTCGGCTTTCGGCGGCGGTTGTGTCGGATCAACTGGTCTGCAACCCGCAAAACGTTGGGGGTGCTGCGATAGTTTTGCTCGAGCCGTACCGTCTTGACGCTTGGGTAGTCCTTTTCGAAATCCAAAATGTTGTTCAGGTCGGCGCCACGCCAACCGTATATCGATTGATCCGGGTCACCGGTGACCGCCAAGTTGGGTGCATTGATCGATAAGGCACGAACGATTGCATATTGTGCAAGATTTGTATCCTGATATTCATCCACGAGGATGTATTTGTATTTGGTATCCAGTTCCTCGCGTATCTCGGGGTTCTCACGAAGCAGGTGGGCGATGTGCAGTAGCAAGTCGTCAAAATCGACAGCATTGGCTGTTAGTAGTTGCTTTTGATAAACCGGGTAGACGCGGGCGGCAATTGCGTCCTTTGGCGTCAAGGCGTGGCCCTCCATCATTTCAGCAGTTGTTAGCCGGTTTTTTGCATGGCTGATCGAAGATGCAATTTGTTCGGGCGAGGCGTGCGTGGTGGAAACACCTGCCGCAGCGATGGCTCGCTTCATTGCCTGTTTTGAGTCAGATGTGTCATAAATCGAATAGTTCTCTGAGAGGCCCACCATGCTTGCGTGGCGGCGTAGCAATTGGGCGCAAAAACGGTGGAATGTTCCGATCAAGACCGGTTGCCCGGGTGCCAGAGAATCGACCCTCAGCCGCATCTCTTCTGCGGCTTTGTTGGTGAAGGTTAAGGCAGCAATTTGCCATGGTCGCACGCCATGATTGAGCATGTTGGCGATGCGGTGCGTGACAACGCGAGTTTTGCCGGAGCCGGGCCCGGCGAGAATCAACATCGGACCCTCAATATGCTCGACGGCTTCGCGTTGGGCTTCAGTCAAATCGCGGAAAATTGCGTCCATTGCCAGTTTCTCAGATGGTCCTTGTCCCCCGCCTGCATGAAAAAAAAGTGCGTCTGCGCAGGTCGTGTCCTGACACGGGGTGGTCGACGGCGTCCCGCTACTATAACGAATCGCTCAAAATCGTGGTGCTCCGACCGATAGGGTTCCCCAGCGACACAAGAGTGGGGCTATTGGATGCAGGGAAGCTAATCACGGCAGCAAGTCGGCTTCAGGATGTGTTGGGCGATTGCCAACGCCCGTGATTCCATGAGATAATGGCGAAGAGATAATGGCGAAGAGATAATGGCGAATCGAACTCGTGTAGCAACAAGATGCATTGAGGGTGTTCATGGCTGGTAAAAATGTGTTGGGAGAGGAATTGGTGGTTTGTGGTACCGATCCCATGACCGGGTTTTATCGGGATGGCTGCTGCAAAACCGGGGCTCAGGATGCGGGATTGCACGTTGTCTGTGTGCAGGTGACGGGAGAATTTTTAGAGTTCAGTAAGAGTCAGGGAAATGATTTGACGACTGCCAATCCCATGTATCAATTTCCGGGGCTGGTTCCAGGAGATCGTTGGTGTCTCTGCGCTGCGAGATGGAAAGAAGCGTACGATGCGGGGACGCCGCCGCCGGTCATTCTCGAGGCTTGCCATATGTCGACGCTGGAATTTGCGTCGTTGGAAGAACTGAAGGAACACGCGATTGACCCTGCGGTGTGACCGTCATGCTCAGAAGCGTCAAACATGCTCAGAAGCGTCAAAGAGGTACCTGCCAGCAAGACCGGTTGATGCAGCTAAGCCGTGTTCAAACGCATTGAGTTCTCTGACCGGCAAGCCGCAACACTCGCAGGGTTTCTGTAGATGCGGCTGCACCGGTCTCAAATTGCAACGCGATGGTGGGTCAGTCAAGCTTAACGGGATTTGGCGTCGCCGTTTACTGTTGCCATCTGCAACGTGGTTTGGCTTCCGCAGTCGATGCCGTCAAGCCGTTCGATCAGTTCATGCGTTGCAAGGATGTTTTCTTCGACTACCCCCGATTCAAGAGTACCAGCTCGTGCCAGCAGCTTGGCGCCGGAGCGGCTGTGAACACGATCCTGGTCAGGATTTGGCCAGCGAGCCGTGATTCTGAATACTCTGTCGCTGAGCCATTGCGAGGCTGTTTGCGTGTAGTTCGCGAGTAGGATTCCGATTGAGGAACTGAGTTTTGAACCGTCACGCAACGAATCCATGGCGGTAATTGTTTCTGCTTTCCAAACAAGTTCTTCAAGAAGACAATCCGCTGAACCACAAAGGACCGGCGTTTTGGTTACGAGTTGCGAGCGAGTCGCTGCGATTTCCTGCATCGAGGGCGAGGCCTTTCGTGGAGAAACCGCTTGCGGCGTTTTAAGGGTTGCCAGTGCGGACTCGGTGGTCATCGTGGCAAGTGGCTCCTGAGCGGCCAGGTTATCGACATTTGCTTTGTCTTGTTTCCCATCGGTAACCAAAGAATCGAGCGGATAGCTAGTCAAATCACTTGGCGAGGCAGGGGACGTTGTGGAGTCAAAGTTGATGTCGTTTGAAGACATTGCAGTGGTTGTTGGCGACTTTGTCTGTGCCAACGCATTGTCGAAGTCATCCCAAAGTCGTGCCGAGCGATTATCTTCCATTTGGCCGCGGACACAGAATGGGTGGGATGCGATCGGAAAGACGCTCCAGAGTCGTAGGTCGCGAGCCGAAAGATCGTAGGGCATGTAGTCCTCTTCGATCGTGGCAATGACGGGCGAACTTCCGAGCAGCGGGTCGATACGAGCAACCTCGATGCTTTCCGGCTTACGCTGTGGATTCGTCGGAACCAGGACACTGGGGCCGAGGCTATCAATGTCGACCGGTTCCTGCGTTGCGAGTTCGTGAAGCTGCATTTCAATCGGATCGCTGGGGTTTCCGCTGCCCGCATCACTGTCATTGAACTCAGCATCCCACCACTGCTGAAGAATACGGACCGCCTTGATTGAATTGTAAAGGGATGGCCCTACTGCGGCGAACGGTTCGATCACTTGATTTACCGCCACCTGAGGTTCAAGCGGGGGCCCGGTGTCTCGATCCGGCCGTGCTGCGATCAGGGGAGGAGGTGCTAACGTGGGCAATGGGCCTGAATCGTGAGTGCCAATGGATACCCAATCGCTTCGCTGCTGTTCGACAAATTGTTGTCCTGTGATGGTGTTGTCGGAGCGAATGGGGATGATGTCGTTTGACGCATCGAATCGTTCTGCAAAAGCGGACGAAGCGGCGATTACTGTTGTGACGGTGAGAGTGAGGATGAGGGAGAAGTGGAAACGTTGCAGTTGGGAAGTGAATTGCACGTTCATGGTTCGGTGGAACTCCTGGGGACCGAAGGACGCATCCGTGAGTTGGATCCCCGATGCTTGTTCGGGGTACGATACTCGTGATCGGCGTGTTAAAGGCAGGCTTGTCACCTGGAACCGTGTCAGCACTGCAGATCATGGCGTGGCTGACTTTGGCGGCTGGGGCGACAAGTATGCTATCGGCGAGATTCCCGTTCAGGCTTGCTTTGTGGAATGGGAAACTGTTGTCGAATTTCAAACAGTGTTCAGGTTGCGACGAATAGTCACAGCATCCCGTTTTGTATCGATTGGAACTAATTGAACGAGAATGTACGCAACAAAAATTCTGTGCAGCGCACATGAATGCCTGGGCAGGAACTCTCGCGTGGGCCTGCAATGTTCAGTGTGTTCGGTTGGTGCTGGGTCAACCAAGCACGCGCCCGATCGACCGCGTGGCGGTCCAATGCCAAGGCAAAGTGCGGTTTTTCAAGCCGTCGACAGATGCGTAGCGTCAGTAGTGAGCCTCCCTTGAGTTTGCCCTCATAAAGAATCAAGGTTGCGTTACTTTCCGAAACATTCTGTTCGGTACGGACCGGATATTCTCGCGAACTTGTTTCCGTGAGCGAATAAGACGCCGGAATCGTGCCGTCTTCTGCCAGTCGCCCGGCTGGGCACCACCCGCCGTGTTCGATTTTCAGATTGATGGCAACGTCCAAAGCGGCTCGATCCACACCCGTCTGTCCACCCGAGACAATGCGCTGTGGAACAAACGTGGGGCCTGGGCCAAAGAGGGATGCCATCACGAACTCTCGTTCGTGGGAGGTCGTAATTGTTCGGCGAGATGTTCACGTAGGTCTTGCAGGGAATCCAATTCGTTTTGAAAACGCCCCCAGCTTGAAGGCAGCGGAGCCTCAAACCACATCGGGATCCGTTGGGTTGGGTGTTCAATTTGAAGTCGCCAACTGTGCAACGCGATGCCAGATGAAAACTTGACCCCGGATTCATACTTTCGATCTCCGAGCACTGGATGCCCGCGATCGGAAAACTGTGCTCGGATTTGGTGCTTACGGCCCGTCAAGAGTTCAACCGCAACGATGGTGTTTGCCTTGGTGGCAGCAACAAGCTGATAGCGAAGTTCGGCGATCTGCGAATCCGTGCGAGGAACCGAGGTCAAACGCATACGGTGGGCTGAGTCGTCTTTTCGAATTTGATCGATCCAGTGATCGGCCTCTCCGTCCAATTGTCCCTCCACGACTGCGAGGTACAGTTTTCGGGGTGGTGTTGGAACGGGTTTCTTGCGTTTGGTGGTATTTGAAAGTGCTGCTTGCTTTGACTTGGCGGAAAACTGAGCGGTGAGGCGGGATGCCGCTTTGCTGGTGCGAGCCAACACCAGAACACCGCTGGTCATTGCGTCGAGACGGCTGACAATCCCAACGAAGGCACGTCCCGGTTTACCACAGCTTCGTTTGATGTATTCGGCAGCAAGCGAGTGCACGGTAGGCCCCGACTCGGCACCCATCGTTGCCAGCCCTGCTGGTTTGTTGACAACCAGCAAGTGGTTGTCTTCGTACAGTATTTCCAATCCGGACATCACGTGGCACCCGGTGGCGGAGGTGTGGGTTTGGGTGTGGGTTTTGGCTCTGGTTTTGGTTTGGCAAGCACAGCGTTCATCAGCGATGGGACCAGACGATCTGCGTAGACGAGTGCTTTGCCACCAAGGCTGAGGATCACTTCGCTGCGGCGATTGCAGATGGCTCGATATGCTTTTTCCGCAACTTGTCGGGGCGGCCAACTCCCGATGCTTCGTGTGGACTGATCGGGACCGGTATCGATCAGGGATTCAAAAAATTCACTCCTGGTCGTGCTTGGGCTGACGAGGGTTACTTGAATACCCTCGTGAGACAGTTCGGCACGCAGAGAGTCGCTCCATCCATGCAGAGCAAACTTGCTGGCGCAATACTCGCTTTTGTCGGGGACTGCCCGATGACCCAGAACGCTACTGACATTGCAAATCACTGGCGACGATCCAAATCGTAATGCGGGCAGCAGGCACCGAGTCAATTCCACGGGTGCAAAGAAATTGACCTCCATGATCTGTCGGAGGCGTTCCGGAGTTGCGGTCGCAAAGGGGCCGATGCCGCCGATTCCAGCGTTATTGACGAGCAGATCGAGTTTGCCACCGTGCTGTGTTTCAATCAGCGAAGCGAGCGCTTCGCGAACCTCTGGATCGGTGATGTCGCCTGCGAGTGGAGTCACGCTGCCAAACGTGACGCAGTTTGCAGAGGCTGACCATTGGCTGATCCGCTCAGCCCTTCTGGCAACCGCAATGACATGACTGCCATGATCGGCAAGCAATTGAGTCAAGCAGTGACCGATGCCACTGCTGGCACCCGTCACGACTGCGACCGAATCCTTGGCTGTCCACCGCATGGAATCTCACCTGTCGCGATCTGCGAAACTTGTTTACGCGACTTCTGTCGAATTGTCGCTTACTGGATTGTCGGTCAGAGGCAGTGTTTCAGACTCGCCATTGTTGTTCTCATCCTGTTGGCAATTGACATTGGGGGTGTCGTCAAAGGACGCTGCTTCGTTTGGTGGGTAAGCCTTGGTCTGATCAACCGCTGGGCGAATCGCAAGGGCCGATCGTTGCACCTGTCCCATCGCTCCGGTCGGTATGCGGACATGAACCGTGATCACGGTGTCGGTGAAATTCTGGGACAAAACTTCACCTTTGGCAGCAAGATAGGCAAACAGCCGTCCATCTACCGGATCGACATCGATCTCGAGGTCCAGAAACTCGCGTCCCAGAGCTTCGCCGACCGCCTCGGTTAGAAGTGCCAAGCCTTTGGAACTGCGGGCGCTAACGGTAATGGCGTTGGGGTAGCGATCCAGAACTCGGTTCAAGGTGGCAGGGTCGTGAATGGCATCGATTT
>Ga0315334_10000806_pt1 | contig 19084 bp, 14 predicted proteins | sample M150034915metaG_FD_205555 | JGI IMG/M metagenome (GOLD analysis project Ga0315334, IMG submission 205555) | Ammonia-oxidizing marine archaeal communities from Monterey Bay, California, United States - M1 500m 34915 | ecosystem: Environmental > Aquatic > Marine > Intertidal zone | place: USA... | reverse complement strand
CGCACCTGCTGAAGAAGACGCACCTGCTGAAGAAGACGCACCTGCTGAAGAAGACGCACCTGCTGAAGAAGACGCACCTGCTGAAGAAGACGCACCTGCTGAAGAAGACGCACCTGCTGAAGAAGACTAGGGGCGGTGGGCTAGCGTACTCTAGCCGCTTTCGGTAGTAATTTAGGTTGTGGAATTTTCATGCCCACAATACGTCCATGGCGTGTTTCTAGTTGCTTAAAATCGTGGTGCAAAAATTCGAATAGCTCCATCGGTGGATTCTTCCCTAACCACTGCTGTGCAAACTGCAGCATCTGCCGATCATATTCTTTTTCAGACGCTGAATGGATATAACAGCGACCCTCGAATCGCCGCAGGTCCCCATTGAAATCAGCGCTAATGTGCCACAACTCATGGAACACCGTCGTCAACTTTTCGAGAAACGGCTCGTTTTGAAACCGGGGCAAGTAGAACTTGAGGATATACAGCATTTCTCTACCTTGATAGTCAAACAACCGCTGCGCCCCATACCGTTTTCCATTTCGAATACCCTCGCGAGCACCGTTTTCGAATCTCATTGGCGTTAGCGTCGCATGCACACCATGGCGAACCCCTTTTCGAGTTTGTGAAAAAGCAACCGCAACAAATTCCATGTTAATGTGGGTCATGTATTTATGGCGTTGGGTAATATCGACACACAACCGTCGCATATTCCCAGTAAAATCAAAACCTGCAGGCACTACCTCTCCCGTGAGTTGATTGCGGGAAATCGCTGAGTCATTGTGAGAGTAAGGCGGTGGTTGATTAGATGTCATTTGTGGCAGACACATTCATGTTGATATTACCGCAGCGCCGTAGTGACTGATATTGATTTTGAGCATCGATAAAGGGTACTCTGTGGACCTCATTTTCGGGTTTTATGAAATCCGTCTTACTGAGGTTCCTTAAATCGTCTTTAACTTCAACCAAATAATACCAGTGATTTCCCCCCGTTGCACCACCAATATTCTGGTTATTTTAGCCGTCTCTATCGGTTTAACTGGATGCCGGTCCATCGTAACGCCACAATGGTCGCTCGAAGACGAAGTCACTAAAACAACACTCTCCGCACCTCAACTGGCCCCTGATGCCGTTATCTTAGAAGTTGCATTCATACGTGTTGCAGCAAATATAAACAGTAGCGATTCCACGTTTTGGCCAGATATCGACGAAATGCATTTATCTGTGGACGACCGCAAACGGATTTCGCAAAATGGAATCCGCTGCGGATTAATCGCGGGGGCACTGCCGGATTCGCTCAACGAACTCATCAACGGTGACGCCAACACCGTAGACTTGGAAGCGCTGACTGGCAGTTTGAATTTAAACTTAGAAAATCGCAATCAACGCCTTCAATTTAGAGCAGGGCAAGCGGGTCAAATTGTGATGAGTAAATCGGTTAAAGAGAACTTGACCGTGATTACTTCAGATTCCCAATATGCGACGGCCGAACGTTTCAATCAGGCTCAATGCCAATTTCAAATCAAGACATACCCTCAAGGTGATGGACGCGTCAGAATCGAATTAATTCCGCAAATCCACCACGGAGATCCGCGGGCGGAATTCATCGGGCAAGATGGGGCTTGGCTACTTAAAACACAGCGCGCCATAAAACAATACGACGCCGTGCCGATTGAGGCGCTGATATCGCCAGGGGAATCGTTGTTGCTCAGTGCAAATTCTGACAACAAAGGTTTAGGCCGGCAATTTTTTGTAATCAACGATGACGACGAAAAAACCAACCACTTGCTATTAATGCGTTTAGTGCACACCCAATACGACGATCTTTTCGCTCCGAACGAAACCCCACTCGAATAACACTAACTGTTATTTTTCGAGGATGCCCACAATCTTCCGTTTCACCCGCTTGAGAATATTCGCGTGTCCAATAATAATGATTGTTAGATAATCGCGAACAAGAGATGGTCGACGGTTGATCATCCCCACTGTAGTTACAAGTTTTCTCACATAATATAGCTCTTAAGGAGTAAACACATGGCTTTGGTTCCCCTACGTGTCATTTTGGATCACGCAGCTGAAAATGAATATGGCGTTGCTGCATTTAATGTAAACAACATGGAACAAATCCAGGCCATTATGGAAGCGGCTCAAGAGACCGATTCTCCAGTCATCGTACAAGCATCACGAGGTGCTCGCGGATATTCGCAAGATGCATACTTACGGCATCTGATGCTGGCGGCTGTTGAACTCTATCCTCATATCCCTGTTGTGATGCACCAAGACCACGGTAACAGCGTCGACACGTGTGTCAGTGCGATGCAGAACGGTTTCACGTCTGTCATGATGGATGGATCATTAGAAGCAGATGGAAAGACTCCAGCGAATTACGAATATAACGTGGACGTGACCAAGCAAGTTGTTGATCTAGCACACGCACAAGGTGTTTCAGTCGAAGGTGAATTAGGATGTTTAGGTTCACTAGAAACAGGCATGGGCGATCAAGAAGACGGACATGGCGCCGAGGGAGTTTTATCACGAGAGCAATTACTAACCGATCCCGAAGAAGCGGAACAATTCGTCGCTGCTACCGGTGTTGATGCCTTGGCCGTTGCTATCGGAACAAGTCACGGTGCTTATAAATTCACTAGTAAGCCTGATGGTGAAGTACTTGCGATGGATCGCATCGACGCTATCCACGCTCGCCTCCCGAACACACACCTCGTGATGCATGGTAGTTCTTCCGTGCCTCAAGAATTACAGGACGTCATCAACGAGTTTGGCGGCAACATGAAGCAGACCTACGGTGTCCCTGTCGAAGAGATTCAACGTGGAATTCGCTCCGGCGTTAGAAAAATCAATGTCGATACCGACAATCGTCTGGCAATGACCGGAGCAATCCGTAAGGTACTCACTGAGAACCAAGCGGAATTTGACCCTCGCGCTTACCTCAAGCCAGCCCGTGAAGCGATGAAGCAAGTTTGTGTCGCTCGCATGGTCGCTTTCGGCCAAGCCGGCAACGCTGAAAAACTTCGGCTGACACTATAGATTAACGCTTAAACACGACCATCATTGGCGTTCATTAGTAGACCCAGTCGACTTGCTGCTGCGCAACGAACATGGCCGGTTGATAACAGCATTGCTCCCAAATCGCTTTCTGCTGTAAAATCTCTACGCAGTTTGACAATCCCAAACGATGGGCGGGTGCTGCGCAATAAAACCGTAAGGAACGACGTTTCGATGAGTACTCCCGCGCGTGTTTCAGTGACCCCGCTAAAACACCTGAACACGTTTGAACAAATACGACTTGCCCAAGAGATTATTCTTGGTGAAGCGTCAGCGCTAACATGTTTAGCGAATAATCTCCCGGAGCAGTTTTGTGATGCTGTTGCAGCAATTTCACAAACAACAGGCAGCCTGATTATTATCGGCATCGGCAAAGCAGGACTCATCGGTCGAAAACTTGTCGCGACGTTTGCTTCAACTGGAACTCCCGCTCATTTCCTCCATCCCAGTGAAGCGATTCATGGAGACCTAGGCCGTATCCAAGGCAACGATACCGTACTGTTATTATCATACAGTGGTGAAACGGAAGAGATCACTCGCCTGCTCTCCAAGTTAACAGATCTAGAAATCCCTCGGATTGCCATCACATCAAGTCTCAACAACACGCTAGCTCGGCAATCCAGTATCGTACTACCATTAGGAATTCTTCAGGAAGCAGGCTCGCTGCGACTCGCACCAAGCACAAGCACTACTGCAATGCTGGCACTGGGAGACGCCTTGGCACTAGTCACGAGTGAACTTCAACAATTCACAGCAAATAATTTCGCTCAATTCCATCCAGGCGGGTCATTAGGTCGTAAGCTTGCGAGTGTCCGTGAGGTAATGCGACCGCTAGCGGAATGCCGAGTAGCGAATCAACATCAAACGATCCGCGACGTATTTGTAGCAAGTAGTATGCCAGGGCGGCGAACGGGCGCGATTATGCTCAGTGACAATGCTGGAGTGTTAACAGGCCTATTTACTGACAGTGATTTAGCGCGAATGCTCGAACAAAACAACGACGCCAATTTTGATACTCCGATTGGCAATTACATGACTGTCAATCCAATTACGATATCCGATACAAAAATGTTAGCGGATGCTGTGGAAATATTCAGTGACAGACGCATTAGTGAGTTGCCTGTGACGAATGCTGCCGGCGAGGCCGTTGGATTAGTCGATATCACAGACACCGTTGCCTTTTATCCAACACAATCTGCAAACGAAAATGCAACCGTCATTAAAATATCAACCTCGGACCAACTCAGTAAATCATGATATCTAGCACCACGATAGAAAACATCAGGCTCATTCTGTCCGACGTCGACGGTGTTTTGACCAACGGCGCCATCAGTTTCGACAATAACGGTATCGAAACAAAACAGTTTCATATCCGAGATGGATTAGGAATAAAAATGTGGCAACGTGCTGGTTTTCAATTTGGAGTATTAACAGCTCGCACTTCCCATATTGTTAAAGTCCGCTGCCAGGAACTTGGAATAGATATTGTTCGGCAGGGTTTTGAAAATAAATTGCCTGCGACGATTGAGTTAATAGAAAGCCTAGACGTCAACCTAGATCAAGTATGTTTCGTCGGTGATGACTTAACCGACATGCCCGTCATTTCTGCTGTTGGATTAGGAGTCGCGGTAGCTGACGCTGCTCCGGAAGTACGTGCCGAGGCTGATTTCGTAACCCAAACCAGCGGTGGCAGCGGAGCCGTTCGCGAATTGGTCGAAATGATTCTACGTAACACCGAGCGTTGGCAGGGGCTCGTTGAGCAATACTATCCGTGCCACCTAGCGGGGGACCAAAAGTGATCCGCCATTTCATTGGTACCTTTGCTTGCCTTGTTGGCGTTTCGATCGCCTATTGTACTTATGCGCTTACATTTGCCTCAACAATTGAACCTGCCTATCACACAATGGAGACCAGCGACGACAACGAATTTTGGCAGACGACAGACTCCAATCATCGGCAGGCCCTCAAAACACTATTTCCACCGAACGCTTGGCAACTACAGCATCCAAAAGCGATTGAAACCCGCCATGGTATTTTGCTTTTTCAAGACTACCAACGCAACGGAGATGAGTTTGTTATCAAGCCCTGTACCTATATTATTTTTCAAGACGACGCGGATTCCACTGTCGGACTAAATGCCGATAATGATCCAACCACAGCAGGCGATTCGCAGCGGATCATTACTCTCAATGCGGTTAATGGCGCTGTCATTTCCGCTAATATTCTCACTGAATCCAATGCTGCAGATACCATTCCCACTGGCCGTTTGATCGGTGATGTTTTAGTCCATAGTAGAGAATCCCAACCCAATGCAAATGATGCTTTTCGAATTGAAACTCGTAATATCCAATTTGAAAAAAACCAAATCTGGACAACCCACGACGTTCATTTCCAATATGGGGATCATGAGGGTCAAGGCCGCGACCTAGTAATTAACCTCAAAGAAATAGAACCATCACGTATCGCGAGTGATAATACCAGTCCTGTATCACAAATTGATTTCATTGAGCTTATCGACGTAGATTTTGTGCGTTTATCGATAGACCAAAATCTCTTTGCGAAAAAAACTCCCGCCAATCGCAAACCCAGTCCAGGAGAAATGTTAATCCACTGTCAGGGCCCTTTGCGGGTCGACTTTTCCAATTCACTGATAACCTTGGAAGATCAAGTCGACCTGGTTGTTTCACAATCGGGCCAAAGCGACGACCGCATGCAGTGCGAACGGCTAGAGCTAGCGTTTTCGATGCCTAACCAGCTACCGCTCGACCCCTCCATGCCCTCGGCACTACAACCAACAAATATCTTTATCTTCCAAAGCCTAACGGCAACCGGAAATCCGCTTTTAATAGAATCTCCCAAGCAACAATTAACCATTCGTGGACAGACCGTTTCTTTTGACAGGCAGAAAGGAACGTTTTCCATCGAAGATTCCCAACAGAGCACAGTCAACATTGGTAATCATCAATTTAAGGTGGCCAGCTTTCAATATCAAATGATCGACGACCCACAGCAATTAGGAGCGTTTGTCGCCAATAACGCTGGCTCATTTCATACCACAGATCCAGATTCTGCTGAGCATACAATTGCTGTGTCATGGAATCACAAATGCACACTCGAGAAACTCGAAGACGAACATCTGTTGTCATTAAAAGGAAAGGCGGAGATCAACATCTCGGGCGTTGGTAAAATCGCAAGCGACCGTATCCATATTTGGTTAGCAGAATCATTGGGTTCCTCAAATCAAGCAACCAACCAAACCAGCAAAAGCAAAATTACTCCCGTTAGAATATCAGCGGTAGGAGATACGTTGCTAGACACAGTTGAGTTGCGAGCCAACACACAGCGTGTCGAGGTGTGGCTGCTAGATAAAACACTAGCCACGGGAGATTCTTCGAATTCACCCCCACCCAGTATGCCCACCAATGATGACAATGCCGCGGAACAAGCCGGCCCTAAATATGTTGTCCAGTGTGGTTTGATTCAAATTCAATTAGCCCAAAAGGATGGTAAACACATTTTACAGGAAGCTTTAATTAAGGACAAATTAGTACTGCGTCAAGTTTCAAATTCACCCGGTGCACGGTCTCCCTTCGTATTGCATGGAAATAGTGTCAACTTAAAAAGAGACCTTGCTGGATTGTTCGACATGACACTCACAGGAAATTCCGACCGTGGACAGCCAGCATGGATCGCCTTCGAAGAATTCCAAATTAGCGGAAATCAAATTAGACTCAATCAACGACAGAATCTCTTGGGGATTAAAGGCGCGGGTGAAATTACGTTTAGCCCACTCGATACTGCCACTGCACAAACTCGCCGCATATCATGGCAAGAGCAAATGGGTTTTGATGGTTCAAAATTAGAGCTTTTTGGGAATGTGAAAACTAGGGGTCAGTTTACTACTGACGAGGAAACTACGTTTGATCTAACATTGGATTCCGGTGTTCTCCGTGGTTACTTAACAAAACGAGTCGATTTTAGTTCACCAGAACGACAAGCACCTGCCGAGTTGCACATGCTTAGCTGTAGCGATTCAGTTGCGATATCTAACCGAGTGCTCGACGCAAATAAGTTGCAACAAGCGTTTCATCAGATGCAAGCCAACAATCTTAGCTTTTACCCTAAATCCGGAGAGATAAAATCTAATGGCCGAGGCTGGATTCGCTCCACATTTAGAAATAACGGCAAGGCACTTGGCACAACATTAGATGCCAATGCTACGGATGCGTTACAGAGTTTGTATGTTACGTTCAAAAAGAGTGTGACTGGAAACATAACTCGACAACATTTGACCTTTAGTGGAAATGTCGAATCGTTGTTTGGAGCAGTCGATAATTGGAACGTTAAGCTCGACCCCAATGCGACCGCCGGACTGGGAGGACAGGGGATTGAGGTGAACTGTGATCAGTTGTCCATCGCGAACATCTCAACCAATTCCACACCCTCGATCGTACTAAATGCCATCGGTAACACTTATATTGAATCACAACAATACGTCGGCCTCGCACATCGAGTTTCGTATTCGCAATCCAAGAACAATCTAATCATGGAAGGTAGTCGCGGCGACGCTAAATTATGGCTTAATCGCAACAAGTCACCAGTGCCGAATGTTGCTGCTCGTAAAATCATCTACTCTATAGAAACGGGTACTGTCGACGTCTATGCACCCAACGTCCTCGACTCGGGACGGTAAAGCAAAAACATGGCGACTCAGGCTGTATTTTCTATTTCGTGGCTGATGTTCAAAGCTAACAACAACACACACCCCACAACCAACTGATCAAACACTCCGTTGTCGCTCTTGTTCTAATCGCTGCACAATAAATTCCACCACCTTGACTGCTTGAGCATCATAATAATCCCCACTATGTCCACCAGCCACCGTGTCAAAATCATGTTCATGTGGAATTCCAAGCGAATACAGTTTCATCTGCATCCGCTCCACGCCTGAGAACCAATCGCGATCTGTCGGGTCACAACATAGGAACTGATGCCGAGGCCAGTTTAGCGGGTGAATATGCAACAGTGCCGTGTCTTGTCGAGCAGCTTCTGGGTCAGCATACAAGTCCGGTAAAGTCTCGTCTTCACCTCTTTTCATCCGCAAATGATAATCAATCGCTGGGGAAATCGCTGCCACTATAGGAAATATATTAGGATATTTATAGGCAAATCTCAAAGCACCTTGGCCACCCATGCTGGTGCCCATCAAGGCAATCTCCTGACCATTGTGGCCCCACCGCTGCTCGATAAAAGGCAATATATATTCCAACAAGTATTGTTCAGCCGTGATCTCGGAGTCAAATTCCTCACAGATCACATCTGTCCACCAACTCCGCTGAGTGCACGGACCAATGACTCGTAAACCATGCTTCTCAAACTGCTCAGTAAAGATTGGCTTGTCTTGTAAACGACCTAAATGCACTCCATGCAAATAGATAACAACAGGACTATCAGTGTTTGCCGTCACTGGCTCAAACACCTCACATTGATGACCCCGCACTTCAATATTTGACCACATAGACATTTTGCCTTTTGCTTTCCTTTTCAATCTCGCCGACAATCAACAGCATTCAAAAAATAACCAATGGTAATCACTGGTGGACAATGCTAAACAAAGGTGAACAATGAAGTTTAATTGATGTTACTAAAACAGTACAATGGGCGGAATTATTCCAAGGAACAGTATCTGTGAAAACACTGATCAGCCAAGCCGAACTTGAAACTGGTATCACCAGCATGTCGGCAGACATAAATAAACAACTCGGATCAACTCCCCTTACCGTCATCTGCGTGTTGACAGGCAGTATTATACTCGTGGCAGATTTGATTCGGCACCTAGAAATGCCCCTGCGATTAGGCGCCTTGTCTGCGAGCAGTTATAAGGGCAATACCGACCGCAGTGAATTAACACTCGACACCCACCTATTGCCCAAACTCAAAGGCCAACACGTATTGATCGTCGATGACATTTTTGACACTGGGCATACCTTGAACGAGGTCATTAAACACATCCAAACACTACAACCTGCGGCTGTCTATACCGCCGTGCTGCTTCAAAAAAATGGCCGCCAGGAAATTGAACTCGATATTGATTTCGTCGCTTTTGAAATTCCGGATGAATTCGTCGTTGGTTACGGATTAGACTATCAAGACCTCTATCGCAACTTGCCATATGTCGCCGTCTTAGAGGAACACGAAATCAGACAGGCCACCGACGCATCCGCTTAGGCTTTACATTATATTTACATGCGCCCAACCATCACACTACACCTTTAAACAGACAACAACCATTATGTCCGGACTAAGGATTGCTATGATCACTCGCCGTTTTTGGCCACTCGTGGGTGGCGGAGAAATGGTTATGGCAAACCTCGCCTGTGAATTCAAAAAGCTTGGGGCACAGCCAACTATTCTGACAGCCCAATGGGATACCACTTGGCCGCTACAAATTAAACACCGCGAAATTCCTGTACAACGGTTACCGAATCCGGCTCAACAAGGTTGGGGCACTTACACATATATGGATGGGTTGTCGCGCTGGCTCAAACACAACGCATCACAATATGACGCTGTACTAGTTTCTATGCTGAAACACTCAGCCTACTCTGCCCTGGGAGCCTGTAAAAAGACCGCCCAGCCTATCATGCTACGAATTGAAGGTGGAGGCGACACTGGCGATTGTGCTTGGCATGAATCCGCCAGATTTGGGAAACGTATTCGCCGCCGCTGCCAACAGGCCGCCGCAATTGTCGCGCCGAGTCAAGCGACATACGACGAAGCATTAGATGCTGGTTTCAAGTCTAGTACTTTGCACCATATACCTAACGGAGTCGCTATTGGATCGGGCAGTGTCGTTGATAAAATGACCGTCCGTCAAAGACTACATGAGATTAATCATGACCTTAGTTGTGACCCTGATACTAAAATCGCATTGTTTACAGGAAGATTAACACATAAAAAGGGATTATTCGAATTAGTATCCGCATGGCAGTCGGTCGCAGAGCGAGTCCCCAATAGCCAGTTATGGCTCGTCGGCGAAGGACCCGACCGAGACCAATTATTCGAAAAAATCAAAGATCTAGATTTGGTCGGCCGAGTTGTTATGCCCGGCACATTTGACGATGTGGAAGATTTTCTTGCTGCCGCTGACGCCTTCACATTACCCTCCTATGCCGAAGGACTTTCTCTCTCGCTGCTAGAAGCAATGGCCCATCGTTTACCGGTGATTGCCAGTGACATCGTCGGCAATCGACAGCTCATTGTTGATGGAACGCACGGTCGACTTATTCCAGCACAAGAGGTAGAGTCCCTAGCCGCTGCAATTTACGAAACGTTTGCTAATGACAATCAACAACAAATAGATGCAGCCGAATCTCGAGTCACAACCCAGTTCTCGCTTGCCGGCATGGCTCTAGCGCACCTTGATCTGCTCTCTCAAACCGTAGCAAACTCTGGCGAAAGTTAATCAATGACCAATGATGTGCTACATATTGTATCGAGCGATGCGGCAGTGGACGCAATCATGCAAATTCGCACACTCGCTGCCAATAGTAAATCGATCCACCGGTTATTGTGCCTCAACCAAATCGGAGCTGCGTCCAACACCCTACTGCAAACATGGCTCGGTGATTGCGTCGAACTGACCGTCATCGACAATAAATCGACGTGGGGGAGCATTTGGAGCCTCTGGAAAAAACGCGCCTTATTCGCCACGCCAATAACGGTCTATTGGGATCCAATGCAATTCACAAACTTCCAAGCTACATTGCTGTTGCAAAATCAATCTCGTAGAATTGTCGTCATGACGCTACCGAGCTCCCGTGAGTTGCGGTTCCCTACATATATGGGTAAGAAATTGTTGCAGCGGGCGGAATACATCGTGACCTCATCGACAACGTTAGCTTCTCAACTAGAGCAACAAGTTTCCGATATCGCGGATATCAACCAGATCACACCTCAGTTTGCATTACCAGCGACCAGCGCTGGAAACGGTTTGGACTTAAGAGAACATTTAGCCTTGAATTCTTCCACGCAATTAATCGGTTGCCTTGGTGAATTCAAACCGCATTTTCGACTTAAAGAAGCAACGTGGATTGTCGATATTCTGCAAAAGGTTAAAACCGACGTACATGTCGTACTCATCGGCGACGGACCCCAACGCGAAATACTACGCCGCTACCGTGACCATATGTGGCAAAGAGACCACGTACATTTCTTGTCACCCTGGTATCTTTCGCCACAAATATTACAGCAACTTGATTGTATATTGACACCTGGGGATCACATTGGCCAAAGTATTGGAGTCCCTCTGGCCAATGCATTTGGATTGGCCAATATCGCAACTCATAGCGTTTGTCATATGGAATTGGCTAATCTTACGAATCATAATAACATTATGTTAGGTGGGCCAGATGCTGGCAGTCTCGCAAAACAGGTGCTTTTCGCACTTAATACTGAGCAGCATGTCCATTCACCGACCCGATCCAAGGACATCCGTGACGCCCAACAACAACTAACACAGTATCAAAATCAATTCAATTCGATACTAAACAGCTAAATATCTTTGTTCCTCTTAAATTCATTAGTGAACTGTTACCACACACAGTGCGATACATATAGAGTGTCTTTTGTTTTTTCCTCTAGTGTGCAGAGTCGTTGATGTGCGGAATAACCGGTAGCGTATGGTCTGATCCATCCCGAGCGATTACTCAGGAGCGATTAGATGATATGATATTCGCCTTACAGCACCGAGGTCCTGATGAAGTCGGGATGCATCTTCCCGCTCGCGAACCTAAATCCACGAACTCAGGCAATCTAGGCGTTGCTTTAGGTTTTCGCCGGTTAGCGATCATTGATGTCGAACAAGGTCAACAACCGGTGTGTAATGAAGATGAATCTATTTGGTTAGTTTTCAATGGTGAGATTTATAATCACACAGAACTTCGCCAACAGCTCATAAGTCAGGGACACAGCTTTCGTTCCCATTGCGATTCCGAAACCATTGTCCATCTATATGAACAATATGGCGTCAACTTACTCGACCATCTAAACGGGATGTTTGCTTTTGCGATTTGGGATTCCAATAATCAACGGTTGATGTTAGCCCGCGATCGCCTTGGCCAAAAACCACTCTACTACCATTACCACCCAAGTAGTGGGCAAGTCATATTTGGTAGTGAACTGAAGAGCATTCTTGCGAGTGGCCTTGTGAAGCGTGAGATGAACCCCCGCGCGCTCGACGACTTTTTGGTCTATCAATATGTCCCCCATCCGCGATCAATATTTCAATCGATTGATAAACTAGCTCCGGGCCATTATGCCATTTTAGATAACGGAAAATTACATACGCGATGCTACTGGAATCCCGATTTTGAGCGTGTTCACGATTTATCCCTGAGTGACACAAAAACAAAATTACTCAAACTAGTTACAACCAGTGTTTATTCTCGGATGGAAAGCGAAGTGCCTTTAGGTGCTTTTCTCAGCGGTGGTGTGGACTCATCGTTAATCGTTGCCCTAATGAATCAACATCAGCAAACACAACAAAACGCGTCAAAGATACAAACGTTTTCCATTGGTTTCCCCGTCAAGGAATATGATGAGAGCAAATATGCTCGTCAGGTCGCAGAATATATTGGTACCGACCACCATGAATTCAATGTTGAGCCCGATGCAATAAATATCCTGCCCTCACTCAGCAAACATTATGACGAGCCTTTTGCTGATAGCAGCGCAATTCCAACATGGTATTTAGCACAGTTGACTCGCGAGCATGTCACGGTAGCACTATCAGGTGACGGCGGAGATGAGTTATTTGCGGGTTATCCACGATACCGGGCGATTGCGCTGGCCAATAAGATAGACCGTATGCCTCCGATCAAGGCTCTGCTGCGTTTAGGATTACATCGACTATTACCCGGCAGTTCCCGTTACAAATCGCGCTTACGGCGACTCCACCGGTTTTTGGACCCCATCGGATTTTCTCCGGTACATCGCTATTTAGATTGGATTAATATCTTCCCCTACCAGCAGCGGCTAAATTATTACACAGATTCTTTTTGCGAGCAGTTAGCGGAGCAGGGAGATCATGATCCCGCGTTGTTCTTGAGTGCGGCTTGGAACCGAGCAGGAAAACGGGATGCGGTCGCCGCTGCTTGTACGGCTGATTTACTGACCTACTTGCCGTGTGACTTAAACACCAAAGTTGACATTGCAACAATGGCCCATTCACTAGAATGTCGACAACCGTTTTTGGATCATCACCTTGTAGAATTTGCCGCTAGTATTCCGACTTCGATGAAGGTACGACGAGGCACAGGCAAGCAGATTCTGCAGGACACCTTTGGGGAATTGTTACCAGAAAATATTTGGCACCGCCCCAAAATGGGATTTGGCGTGCCGCTAGATTACTGGTTCCGCAATGAACTGCGTGATCAAACTCGTGACACGCTTCTCGCGAGTAACGCTCAGTGCCACGACTGGGTTCAACGTAAGCAGATCGAGACGATGCTCAACGATCACCAATCTGGAAAGACGGACCACAGCCAACGACTGTGGTCACTGTTGATGCTCGAAAATTGGTTTCAACACTGGCTCGCGTAGCTTCGCCCAATATTGTCATTTGCTGTGACACCGAACATCCAACAAATCTATCCACTATTGGTAAGCACACTTAAAATACTATCTCCTGCACACCGCTCGCACTTATGTAGCACTAGCGAATAGGGGAAATGCGATGCCACCGCTGGCCCAACAACCGTCGTACAAAATCACTTTTGACCCGCCACCGTGGTTCACATCATCCATCGGAAACGCCATTGATAAACGCCTATATGTCTATCGGAGTGAACTACCGTCCATACAATCTCGCGCTATTATCTCTTCACGCCTGAAGCACCCACTCTATAACCAACTACCTTGGTTCGCAGCACTTAGCGAATGTCTCGCACAAGCCTCTCAACAAACACAACTGATCCTAACAACCCCACATACAACTACTCACGAGTTCATCCAAGCACGACAACAGAAGCTGGCTTTTACTCTAGGCACCATACATTGCTATCCCAACCCCACCAAATGGGACGCAATCATCAACAAACCTCAATCCAAATTATCTGCACCCTACGACGTTTTGGCAGGCCCCATCCTTAATGCCACAACGACAGCTGATAAAAATAAACTATCCAACCAGCCTGCGCTCCGCGATCGCATTCTAATCGCCAGCGCTAATATTATCGACGTGCTACACCTCCGAAATAACAGTTTATTCACTGCACTACTACATAACAAACCAACCGACCATGTTCGGTACTTGGATGTCAAAACACCAACCTCAAAAGCAGTCAAACTCCAGCCGTTCAATTCCACTAGAACTATTGCTTTACCTGATTGGTTCGCCCGCGAACACTATCTTGGCCACTGGACCCGCGATTGTGACGGCCCTTGGCCAGGTGAAACACGTCAACATTGGATCAACCAATTGCTAGACGAACTTCCACAATCAAACCACTCTGCCCTCAACACTTTAAGGCGCATTATTGTTTCGGAAACCTTGACTGGCGGAAGTAAAACCATTCACGGAGAATTGCCTATGACATGTTTTACTAGAGTGCCAATCACTCAATGGGCGGCACAGCATGTTTACCGACCCCATCTCCAGCGTTGGGATTTTTGTCCTTATGGCCTATTAATCAATCGGGATTGGTTGCAAACCCAAGGCTTACGCCCCGTCTCCTACGGCACACAACAACAATGCACCACCCTATCCACCAACGACCGCGCCTATTTTCAAATCAACAAGGGATCGATTGACTGGCGTGTGGAACAAGAAGAACGAGTTGCCGGAGACCTTGATTTACGCAATGCTACTTCCAACGACATTATTTTTTTCACTGAACATCAAACGGAGGCTCAACATTTACAAGCCTTCTGTCGCTGGCCTGTTCTATCTGTCGGTGAATTTTACCGTGATAAACTTGCAACATCGAATATCGCTGAACATCAGTTCCGTGGTATTCTATAAGGAGCAATACACGCCTTCAATTTAGCTGACAGATTTCCCCCCCACTCCAATTTCATCACCTAATGGCCGTCTCCTTAAAACAATTCATCCGCTATTTAGACGAAGCGGAAATCATGACCGCCGAGGCAGTCCGTGAATGGATTGCTGATCAACCGATCGAAGCGAGACCGATCGATGGCGATGCCTTGGCCAAGACACTACAAAAAGAAGGAATTCTAAGTAAATTTCAAGCTCAAAGACTCTGCCAAGGAAAAGTGCGCTCACTCCTGCTCGATAATTATCGCTTAATCAAGATTATTGGCCGCGGCGGTATGGGCATTGTTTATGAAGCTGAACATAGAACGATGAAACACCGAGTGGCCGTTAAGGTGATTTCATCTAAAGTAACAGCCAACAACTCTACGTTACGAAGGTTTTTTCGCGAAGTCGAAGTCGCCGCCAAACTATCTCACCCTAATATCGTCACAGCAATTGATGCCAACCAAACTGGCAAAAAATACTACATGGTGATGGAATTAGTACAAGGTGAGGATTTAGGGGTTATCGTGCAACGCGAGACTGTCCTAACGGTCCCCGAAGTCATTGGTTATATGACCCAAGCTGCAGTGGGAATTGCCTACGCACACAATCAAGGCGTCATTCACCGCGACATCAAGCCACATAACATGCTGCTTGATAACGATGGGGTCATAAAAATACTCGATATGGGCCTCGTCTCCTTGCAGCGACCTCAAGGCAGTGACGACGACGACAGCATCACTCAGCACAACCAAATCATTGGTACCGTAGATTACATGTCGCCTGAACAAGCGGACGACGTTCATCATGTCGATCAACGCGCTGACATCTACAGCCTCGGCTGCTCTATTTTCCGACTCCTCGTGGGACACCCGCCCTTTCCAGGGTCTTCCGCAATCCAAAAGCTCCTATCACACCGAGATGATCCCATACCCTCGCTTCACGATTCTCGTGATGACATACCAGATTTGTTGGACCAAATATTCCGCCGGATGCTTGCTAAAGATCCTAACAATCGCTATCAATCGATGGACGAAGTGGTCGGAGCATTAGAAACATGCCGTTTGGCAACCGTGTCAGTACAACCTAATATCCAAACGGGCGAGTCAGTCATCCAGTCGATTCAAAGTATCGACCTAGACCTTGGGGATGGGGATGCCTCGACCATGGAAGTCGAACGGCCTGATATTTTATTAACAGTTAACCCAACCCACCAACCAAGTCGCCGAGCGGTACCCGAGATCGAATCCGACTCGGTCGCCACTAAACGAAACGTAATACGCACTTTTGGAAAAGTCAATTATTTCGTTACGTTTTTGACCATCATTATCCTCTGTGGGCTCAGTGGCTTCATCTGGCATAAGACTCGCCTGGGCTATGTCCAAGTTCAATTCCCAGTTGAATACCGCGACCAGCGTTGGCAGATTCAAATAACATCTGCCGGAAAGGAAATTTATCAAATCAATGAATCGCAAGATGATGGACTATCAAAATCAAATCCTATTTCAATCTCATTGCCGCCAGGAAATTACGAATACACACTACAACGACCGCCATATTTCCCAGAAACGGGTAAGTTTGTTGTAACCCGCGGCGCCACCATCATTGTCAGCGGTAATGAAGAAAATTGGACCACCGGTGATCTACAAGAACGGGGGCTCGATGGATTTGGTATGCCGAAAGATTCCAACACCAGTCAATAATTGTTTCATGCGGATTATCTAGTGATTATCCTATTCACATCCATTGCTGCTCTCATTCATAAACCTTTTAGGCGGCAAAATCTCGCTGATTTAGATACTCGATCGCTTTTTGCAAATGTGGGTCCACATTGGGTTTAGTAGACTCTTTGTCAAATTCAACACTCGTTGCGGGTACGGTTACCGGCTCATTATTGGTTTCGTTCGACTGTGGTTGAATCACAAACCTTCTCAACTGGTCTTGTTGATTTGCAGCTTGCTGTTCGGTCGTTAGAACCAATTCGTAGCCCTCCGTTGGCCGGACGCCCCACACGGCGTTTGCGTCAGTGGGTTCAACGGGTTCGCGGCGATGGATGTTCTGTCCGTTGGGTCTCCAGAAATGAGCGATCGTAAATTTAATTGCGTGCTCCTCATCACCCGTTTGTAAAATTTCAACATCCTGAACCGAGCCTTTGCCATAACTACGTTGCCCAATAACAACAACTCGTTCATTATCCTGCAAGCAAGCTGTTGTAATTTCACTGGCGCTTGCCGAGTTCTCGTCAATCAGAATCACCATTGGTGTGATTGCATCAATCGTCGCATCAGCCGTGCCCTCATAGTTACGGTCTTGTTGCGAATTACGAAAACGAACACTCACAATTTTTCGCTGGTTGATGAATAAATCACAAACATCGACGGCGGTATTCAACAGCCCCCCACCATTGCCTCGCAAATCAAGAATAATGCCACGATAACTATTTTGTTCCTTAGCCGTCTCTAAAATGGACTTAATCTCTTCTGCCGAACGTGCTGCGAAATCAACCAATTGCATATAAATAATTCCTTGGTCTTCTCCTGGTAGTCGATACTTCCATTGTCCATTCGCTTGTCGGTTGTAACCTCGCACTGACGCCATTTGAATAATCGCTCTAGTTACTGTAAACGCTAGCAGCTCGTCCTTGCCCTCTCTCCGCACCGTCAACTCAACATCTTCACCAGGGGGACCCTTCATCATTTTTTGCGCTTCCTCAATTGTTAAATCCGCGGTAAGTCGATCGCCGATACGGACGATCACATCTCCCGCCTCAAGCCCTTCCTCAAGCGCCGGACTTCCTAGGGCTGGTGTGATAATCCGTATTTCATTGGACTCTTGGATTCGCTCAATATATATTCCTAGACCCCCAAATTCTTGATTGAGAACTTCATCTAAGCCACGGTATTCTCGGGGTGCCATATATACAGAGTGCTCATCAAGAGTCGCCATCATTCCGTTCATGGCACCTTGGAATAATTGACGCTGATCAATCTTTTCGACATAGCGAGCATCGAGCATAGCTGTTGCCCGTTGATATAGCCGAGTATAGTTGTTTTGCGGAATCTTTGAATAACAAATCAATGATAGCAACAACGTAGCAATAATGATGGCGACATTACGTTTAGGCATAGTGAGTAACAGCATTAAAAAGGAAAGGAATTCGAACTCGCACTATTCTACACCATCAAACAATCTACGTATTAATCTGAGCGGTAGATTTCAAAGTGCATCAATATATCATAGGATTGAAGAAGTTGATTTTAATCCATTTTGACTCAGCGAAACACTCAAATTACTATGTTGCATTACACTCCACGCCATTTTAATCTCTGCCTATTGGTTCTGTTTTTGGGAGCGGTTTCTTTATCCGCACAATCTCAAACACCAACCACAAATCCAGTCGTTGGCTTACAAAACAACACTCCTGATTGGACTGTGTTACAGCATGCTAGCGTTATTACCAAACCCGGAGAGAAATTAGAGGACATGGAGATCGTCATTAAGGGTGACGTGATTCAAGAAATCCGAAAATCAGGAGCCACTCCAGCTGGCGCCCGTATTATCGATCTTTCTGGAAAAACTGTGTATGCTGGCTTTATCGACGCTTACAGCGAAAACAGCGTTGAGAACAATTCCAATTCGCTCGGAGCACCCTATTGGAATGATGCGATTACCCCACAGCTGGATATGGCCACGAACTATAAAAATAGTAATTCGCTAAACAGTTCTTATCGTAGCCAAGGATTCACAACACGATTAGCAATTCCTCCTCAAGGGATCTTTCGAGGCAACAGCGCTGTTGTGATTTGTGGTACGGGCAGCAATGATCGTGTTGTGCTGCGTCAAAACGTTTTTCAACACATCCACCTGACAGTGCCTAGCGGCCGCGGCCGCACCAATTATCCTAATTCACCGATGGGAGCCGTCGCCCTAGCGAGACAAGCACTGCTGGACGCCCAATGGTACGCGAAAGCCTGGAATGCTTTTAATAGCGGT
>Ga0315334_10000805_pt1 | contig 19092 bp, 15 predicted proteins | sample M150034915metaG_FD_205555 | JGI IMG/M metagenome (GOLD analysis project Ga0315334, IMG submission 205555) | Ammonia-oxidizing marine archaeal communities from Monterey Bay, California, United States - M1 500m 34915 | ecosystem: Environmental > Aquatic > Marine > Intertidal zone | place: USA... | reverse complement strand
GGTACTAGCCGGTCTCGACGCTGTCATAACTCCTGTGGTTGCGGCGCTTGCCTCTGAACTCGGGTACAGCGTGGTGCTGAACTCGCAGACTCCGGGATTGTTGTACTTCAACCCAGTTTCGGACATGACTGATCAGTTGATCGCCCGTCTCAACACGATGGATCAGTAGTTACGTCAAAGCCAAGTTGCCATAGTTAAGAAGCAGAGCTCAGCCACAGCCAACTGTTCGGCACTGTGGTTGGAGTCAAGTTGTGCCACATTTTTCTCCACCATCTTGCTGCTTCCAGCTCTTATAAGCAGACGGAGTAGTATGTTCGTCCGCTTTGCAACAGACTACGGGTGTACTTACAGAGTCCACAATGACCCCTGAAATAGGCTTCTTGTTCGCCATCATCGCGGTCATGATCTATTTCTTCCTGACCGAGAAATTGCCGGTTGAATTGACCGCTTTCACAGGCTTGGCGATCCTGGCACTCAGCGGTTACGTGGAACCCAATGAGGCCTTCCAAGGGTTTGCTTCGCCGGCGGTAATCACAATGCTGTCGGTGTTCTTCGTGAGCGCTGCGCTGCTTCGCACCGGCGTTGCGGACTCCGCGGCCGGGGCCATCCATAACCTTGTCGGGCCACGTGAAAAGCTTCTGATCGTCGTCCTGATGTTAGTCACCGGTCTTCTGTCGGCATTTATGAACAATGTGGCCGCTACCGCCGTGTTGATGCCAGCGGTGGCTTCTTTAGCGAAGCAGGTGGGCATTGCGCCGTCTCGTTTATTTATGCCGCTGGCATTCGGGGCCATCCTTGGAGGTACTACGACGCTTGTCGGTACTCCGGCTAACCTGTTGACTGCCCAGGTAATGGGCGCGCACGGGGTGGAACCCTTCAAGCTTTTCGACTTCGCTCCGTTTGGGATCGTATTGTTAGCAGCTGGGGTGCTCTACATGCTGACAATCGGGCAATGGTTGTTGCCCGACCGTGGCACCGGTTCGACAATGGTAACGCCGGGTGACCTAACGAAAATTTATCGGTTGCGGGAACGGTTGTTCTCGATCCGTGTACCGCAGGGGTCCCCGATAGACGGCATTACATTGCGCGAGGCACGCATCGGAACGGCTCTGGGCGTCAATGTGGTTGCAATTGTTCGCGAAGGGGAAAAACAGCTTGCACCGCCACCCGAGTTCATGATCCGGGCCGAAGACCACCTCTTAGTTGAGGGCAGGTTCTCTGACGTAGAGCATCTGATGAGTGTACAAGGCCTCGAATTAGGGCACTCGAACCAAGTCGACTTGCGTGAAGCATCCGGGATCTTCACAGGTGTTGTGATCCGCGTGTCCGAAAATAGCGACATTGTTGGCAAGACGGTTCAAGCGCTTCGCGTGCGGGAACGCTATGGGGTCTTGGTGGCGGCCATCTGGCGCGGCGGTGAGATCACACATGATCGGCCCGGAGGATTGCCGTTGCACGTTGGTGACGAAGTGCTGTTCGTGGGCCAGCGTGAGCAAATCGATCAGGTGGCAGCACGCCTGCAAACTGACGTCATTGAGATCGGCCCATCTGCTGTTGGCCGCCTCGAAGGAATTGGTTTCGAACTCAAGATCAACGCAGGATCGACGATGGCCGGGAAGAGTCTGCGTGAAAGCCGAATGGGGGAGCTTGTAGGTCTCACTGTTCTGGGCATACTTCGCTCCGGCAAACTGATCACGATCGGCCTCGATGACATTTTTGAAGTGGGTGATCGACTACTGGTTACCGGCGAACCGGCGCGCGTGGGGAGCCTCATGGGGGTAGGTAACGTAGAACTTGAGGGAGAGGCTTCCGAAACCGAAATCGAATCCGCGTCGGTGCGTGTCGTCGAGGCTGTCGTAGCACCGCGCTCAGCCATCGCTGGACACACACTGGAGGAACTTAACTTCCGTGAGCATTACAACCTACAGGTGCTGGCGATTTGGCGTGAGGGAGAGCCTGTCCACGAGGGGCTTGCCGACATAAGACTTCGAATCGGTGACGCGTTGCTTCTTCAAGGAAGGGCGACCAAGATCGAACTTCTAGGCCCGAATCCAGACTTCCTGATGTTGACACCGGGACTGGAAGAAGTGCGCCGCACCAAGAAGGCGCCATTCGCACTCGCTGGCCTCGGCATGATGGTGTTGTTTGTCGTGGGAGGTTATTTCCCTATCCAAGTCGCGGCATTCGCGGCTGCGGTTTTCGTCGTTCTAACCGGCGCGCTGACCATGCAAGAAGCCTACCGTGCCATCGAGTGGCGGGCGATTTTCCTCGTTGCTGCTGTACTCCCGGTCGGCGTCGCCATGGAGCGTTCAGGAGCGGCAGCTCTGATGGCCAACGGTATCGTGGATAGCGTTGGTTCAATCGGCCCGTTTGCTGTTCTTGTTTCCCTATTGGTTTTGTCCAGTGCCCTGAGCCAGGGGCTTGATGGAGCCCCCACCGTCGTGTTGCTCGCACCGGTTGTGTTTCTTGCCGCCGAACAATTGAGTATTAGCCCAAGGCCTCTGATGATGGGCGTCGGCTTGGCCGCTTCTGCTGCTTTCCTTACCCCATTTAGCCACAAGGCCAACCTGCTGGTAATGAGTGCTGGAGGTTATCGGGTTGGCGATTTCACCCGGGTCGGCAGCGCGTTGACCATCATAGTTCTCGGCTTGCTGGCGCTGATGATTCCCTGGTTGCTGCCTTTCTGAGAACCTTGTCCGCGAAACCGCAAATCGGTCGATACGATATCGTCTCAAAACAGCGATTCCATGGGGATAATCAAGAGGTGGTCCCTGTGATGTACCCGCCTAATAAGGTTGGGAGATCCTAGCAATCGAGAGGGGTTCTGATCATCGTCTTTGGAGTATTGAGATGAGCTATTTCTGGATGCGGCAGATACGGAGTAACGCAAGTTAATGGCTTTCTGCGCTGACTCAGGCGAGTGCCGAACCCTCTTGGGCAAGGAGCGCTTTAGCAAGCTCCTAGACTGGCTTGATTATTCTCTGCCGAGTGACGTAGATAGCGGTGAGATCTATTTTGTGGTCGCTTACTTAGAGCGAAGTCGCCAAGGAAACAACGACGTACTGAAAGGATGGTTAGCGAAGGGGGGTATGGCATTGCTAATGGAGACCCTGGGCAAAAGCCAACGACTGGACATAAGTGAAGCCAAGTTTCACGCAAAGGAGTTACTCAACGAACTTGACCTGCGCGGCCCTCAAGCTAAAGGCTAACCGTCCATTAACCATGTAAGCGGTTTTGAACCGCACCACCCATGGAGGTCAACCCGTGAATCCATTGAGAGTCATGACGCTCTTCTTCACCCTGCTGAGTTTGTTAATCACGCCAGGCTTGGCGATGCCACAAGCCCCTGAAGGCCCAACTACCGTGCTGATCAACGCCAACGTGATCGATGCGACTGGCAGTCCGGTTCAGCAGGGGATGACGGTCGTGATCACCGGGAACACAATTTCCTCGATCACGCGTGGCACCTACCAGCCAAACGGGAACGAGGAGAGAATCATCGACCTCGATGGTGCCTACGTCGTTCCTGGATTCTGGAACATGCATACCCACCTGACCGCGCTGCTCCCCCACAATCACTCGTTGGACGGGGCCAGCAGTGGCTCGAAGGTTATTCGTGCAGGTGTCAATGCCATGGAGGGACTGCGCCACGGCTTCACTGCGCTGCGTTCCGTCGGCGAGGAAGACTACATCGATGTGACCTGGCAACGAGCCTTTGATCAAGGCTACTTCATGGGTCCAAGGATCTTTCCCAGTGGCGAAGCGGTCTCACCGACAGCGGGCCACAGAGGCTCGACGGTCGACGGAGCCGACGGGGTGCCGGCGATCCGCAAGGCGGTGCGTAGTCGGATCCAAAATGGCGTCAGTACAATCAAGATCCATAACGTTGAGATGCTTCCTGACGAACTCGCCGCCGTTGTCGAAACCGCTCATAGTCTCGGCGTGCACGTCACGGCACACACGCGCGAACCAGCCGCTAGGGCGGCCGTTGAGGCCGGTGTCGACTCGCTCGAGCATGGCTATGGACTCGCCGATGAGACCATCGAACTCATGGCTCAAAAAGGAACTTTCTACGATCCCACGATCATCTGTAATCTAAGCGACGAGTTCATCAAAGAACGCGAGGCACGACTCGCTTCTCTCGGTTACTCCGAGGACGAACAAGCGGTTCGATTGCGAACACTAATTGCCTACGCGGACGAGCGTTCCCCAGAGCACGCGACATATCAGCGGCAAGCATTAGTAAAAGCAGCTGAGGCGGGCGTCAAGTTACTCATCGGTTCCGACTCAATGCCCATAGGAGAGATCGGCTGGCTGGAAATGGAACAATTCGTACTCTCAGGTGTGAGCGAGATGGATACGCTGATCGCAGCAACACGCAACGGGGCAGACTTAATGGGGCTACTCGATGTACTCGGGACCGTCGAAGAAGGCAAGTTGGCTGACCTCGTAGTGTTGGCAGAAAATCCGCTCGAAAATATTTCCAATATTCGAACGATACAGATGGTTTTCAAGGATGGCATCCCTGTTGATATGGAGCCGGCCCCGGGCACTTTGCGCTTCTATGATTACTTCGATACCACAGGACTTCTACAAGGGTTTTTAGGTAAATCGGAAAATGCCGCGGGCTTTACTAGGAAATACAATCCATACTCCCGCCAGCAAGATTAGGGACACTGACGGCCACGACACCGCGCGGACGGAAACACCAAACGTTTAGGAGGCATCATGACTAGCGACGCCCAGAAATCCATCTCGCCGTTTTTCATCAGCGGGCAAGTTGTTCGTTGCCTTGTGCTCTTCTTTATTTTGGCGGCGGGAGGCTGCGCACCCGAGGCTGAAGAAACGTACGACGTCGTGTTGTCGGGCGGGCGTGTAATGGACCCAGCTTCCGGAATGGACGGTGTCCGCAACGTTGGTATTCGAGGCGGTAGCATCGCAATGATCAGCGACGACGAACTAGCCGGCGAACGGGTCATCGACGTTGCCGGTCTCGTAGTCGCTCCGGGCTTCATCGACTTACATGAGCACGGGCAAACCGATGAAGCATACAGATTCATGGTCCGCGATGGTGTCACCACGGCCTTGGAGCTTGAAGTTGGAACGGGCAATGTCGCCGAGTGGTACACAGCTCGCGACGGCGGGCAAGTCGTCAACTATGGCGTGAGCATAGGCCACATCCCAGTACGCATGATCGTCATGGAAGATCGCGGAGAATGGTTGCCCAGCGGACTAGCAACGACCGAGCCAGCGAGCCCGGAACAAATCGACGAAATGGCTAGGCTTATCGGTGAAGGCCTGGCCCAAGGGGCCGTTGCTGTTGGTTTTGGCATTGCTTATACACCAGCAGCGACAGTCGAAGAATTCGAAACCATGCTGCGCGTTGGGCTAGACCACGGTTCGGGGGCTCATATTCACACCCGCGGTGGGATGGAAGGCCTGGCGGAAGCCATCGCCGGCGCCCGTAACACGGGTGCATCGGTCCATATCGTTCACTCCAATTCGAGCGGCGGGTCTAATTCCCATGAATTTCTTGAAATGATTCAGGCCGCGCGAAGTGAAGGACTGGACGTCACGACTGAGGCCTACCCTTACGAGGCAAGCGCGACGCGTATCGAGTCAGCTTTGTTTGACGACTGGGAGACATGGGATGACGAGCAGTTCGAGATTCACCAGTGGGTAGCAACAGGTGAACGTCTCAATCGAGAAAGTTTCGGTCGTTATCGTGCCGAAGGAGGATCGATTATCAGTCATAGCCGTACGGAAGAAATGACGCTCGCCGCCATCTCTCACCCCTTAACCATGATCGCAAGCGACGGAAAATTAGAAAATGGCCGGGGACACCCACGTTCTACAGGATCCTACGCCAAAGTCCTTGGACGCTACGTCCGTGAACTTGGGGTCCTAGATCTCATGGACGCGTTGCGGCGCATGACTATCGCGCCAGCTGAGCGACTCCAGCAACGTGCCCATTCCATGACGCAAAAGGGGCGTATCCGCATGGGCTCAGACGCTGACTTGACGATCTTTAATCCCGACACGGTGATCGATCGGTCAACCTATACCGAACCTGACGTCCCCTCCGAAGGCATCGAATACGTGCTAGTCAATGGCGTCGTGGTAGTAGACGAGGGAGAGCTTGTCGAAGGCGTGCGACCGGGAAAGCCTATTCGCTCTCTTCGTTGAGAACAGCTCTGCTAGCAAGTGCCTATACAGCCTGAGCCCGGCAGGTACCGGGCTCAGGCCGAAAGTTCGATTATTCCCAGACAATCCTTAGGCTAACTAACGGGCTGTGCCCCGGCGTGACAGATTAGGGGCAACGGTTTGATCATGCCGTTCGATGTGCCTCGTTGCAGCGTTCATTTGCATGAACAAATCACGAATTTCTTCCCTGTGAGCCTCACGGATCCCGTTCCGTTCCATTCGATTAGCCCGATAAGCCTCTTGGCTCTCGTCAGCAGAACGAACCATGAATGACATGGCCGTGGTTCCGAGTCCACCACTCCAAACAGTCACCACCATATTGTCGATCCCGTACTCGCGATTTATTTCATTCATGCGCGCCACTGCTGCACGCCATGCCGGTGCTTGGTCCCATTCCACATGGTGAATCTCGACACGTCGCCAGGGCAGCTGCCGCATGTCTTCCATAGTAAATCCCTCGGGAACATAGCTCAGGGCTGGGATGGCGCTATAAAGCTGAACCTGGCGCGTCTGCCAGGCCTTATCCCAAAGAGCACGTTCCTCTTCGGTGAACTCTTGAAAACCAGTCTGCCTTCTTTCCGTAATAGCTGCTACCGAATGGAGCCCTTCAGGAAGCCCCGTTATACGGTACGCAACACTCATGTTTTCATTCCAAATCGACCAACGAGCGTCCGGATTGCCTTCGAACTTCTCCACTAACAACGCAAAATATTCGTTGAAAAGCGGGCGATCAATGCCTTTGAAAGTCTCGTACATCAACCCACTTATTGATGGGAAGGCCGGCTCTGCTTGCTCTTCCTGGGTTATTGCTGGGGCTGAAATACAAAGAATCGTAAAGATTAGTGCGACGCTAAAAAATGACCTCATGGAACTTTCTCCTTTGGGAACTAAGAAACGGATTGCTGAGCCTGCGCTAAACGTCCGGGGGGTCCCCAGACAATTCGTTGGCTGGCTAACGGGCGATGACCGGGTGTGATCGGGCATAGTCGCGCATTTGATCATGCCGTTCGACGTGCCTCGTTGCAGCGTTCATTTGCACCATCAGCTCCATAAGTTCATCCATGTAAGGCTCACGGAGTTGCTGCCGCTCCGCCAGTTGAGCCTGATCGGCCTCTCGGCTCTCAGCAGCAATACGAATCATGACTGTCGTAGCTTCGGTTCCGACTCCACCATTCCAAACAGTCAGCACCATGTTGTCGATCCCTGCCTCACGGTCTAATTCGTTGCGGCGCCTCAGTGCTTCACGCCATGCCGGCACTTGGTCCCATTTCAAATGGTGAAACTCAACACGGTGATAAGGCAGCTGCCGAATATCTTCCACAGTAAAACCCTCGGGAACATAGCTCAGGGCTGGCATGGCGCTATACAACTGAACCTGCCGAGTTTCCCAGGCAACCTCCCAAAGAGCACGTTGTGCATAGGTGAAGTCCTGGAAACTGGCCTGCCTGTCTTCGGTAACACCTACTACCGAATCCCATCCTTCAGGAAGTCCCGTTAGCCGATGGGCAACACTCCCATTCTCATTGAAGATCGCCCAACGCGCGTCGGTCCCTTCGTACCTCTCGACCAACATCTCAAAATATTCGTTGAAAACCGGGCGATTAACACCTTCGTACGTCTCGTACATCATGTACGGTATTTCTTGGAATATCGGCGCCACTTCCTCTTCCTGCGTTATTCCAGGGGCTGAAATACACAGGATGGAAAAGATTAGTGCGACGCTAAAAAATGCCCTCATGGAACTTCTCCCTTAAATGGAGTGAGAAACGGTTCGCCGAGCCTACGCTAACCTTTTACCAACAGCAAACTTCTTTGTAAACGATTCCATTGCGTGTACAAAGCTCTTATTGAAACGTGAGAAGACCCGTGCTTGAAAAATGAGGCGCCTGCGTTAAGGAAGGGGGGAGTACTGTTAAATCTTCGTAAATTGTGGGTACAGCTAGGAAAACGGGAGTCCATGAAGAGATGAGCAAGAAAGGTTTTCAATGGGGGGCATTTTTCCTCTACATGATCCTTGGTCTGGTTGCTCTGGCCTTTGGTCAAGCTGTTTATGCCATTTATTTGATGCTGTCCCGTTAAACACGGGGCGACTGAGGAGAGTCAAAAGCATGGAGGAAGCCGCCGATGAATAAATCTATCGCTATGGAATCCAGACTGGACAAATTGGAGCAGGATAATCGACGCTTAAAGTTGGCCCTTGGCTTGTTGCTGTTGGTGCTAACAGCGATTCCATTAGCAGGTGCTGTGATGCCTCAACAGACACCGGAGATGATTACGGCGCAAGGTTTTTACGTGATCGACGAGAACGGCACCAGGCGCGCTGGTATGAACGCGGCCGGCATAGCCTACTGGGACTATAACGGCGCACCCCGCGTCATGATGCACACCGATGGGATCCGCTACAACGACGAAAACGGGAGCGTGATTTGGAGTACCCCGCCGCGCTAACCAGCCATGGAGGTTCCCGTTATTATCTCTCCAAAGGAGGTATCGGCGATGCCTATTCTTCGGTTTTTCGGGTCGGCTTTTTCAAACTGGTTCCAGTTGTTCTTACTTCTCTGCCTAATTGCAGCGGCTGTGATCTGGTGGCGGTCTCGACGTAAATAGAGGTGTGCACGATGTGTACGAATTGGTCCACTAGTAGCTACCTGATGGGTGATTAAGTGCGGAAGGTGATCTATCCGGCAGTCGGTGGCGTCGACACCATCCGAATAGTCGAGGTTGCTGACCCGGTGGCCGGCCCTGGCGAAGCCAGGATCAGGGTACACAGAGCAGGAATCAACTTCGCGGATTTGATGATGCGCCAGGGGCTGTACGGCTCGAACCCAGACTACCCATTCACCCCCGGCTACGAGGCGGCAGGCGAAATTATGGACGTAGGCGAGGGGGTCGAGGGGATCAGCCCTGGGGACCGCGTGCTTGCCATAACGGCTTTCGGCGGCTACTCCGAGCAAGTTGTGCTAAACACCAAGAGGGTGATCTCTCTGCCAGACTCAATGTCCTTTGACCAAGCAGCGGCCATTCCAGTCACCTATGGCACGGCCTTCCACATGCTGGTTTACTTAGGGAACCTTTCGGAAGGCGAAACAGTTCTCGTCCACCACGCTGCCGGCGGCGTAGGCACCGCAGTAGCTCAGCTATGCAAAGCATATGGAGCCTCTCTGGTCCTGGGAACTGCGTCCGCTCCAAAGCGTGAGTTTGTTGAGTCACTCGGCATGCGCTTCGTAGATCGCGAGGCCGAGGACTTCGTCGAGGTCTGCAAGAGCAAGACAGGAGGAAAGGGTGTCCACCACGCAATTGACCCAGTCGGCGGCGATCACGTGATGCGCTCTTACAAAGCGCTGCGCCAGGGCGGCAAGTTGTACTTCTTCGGCGCATCCTCCGCAGTTAAGGGAGACAAGCGTTCGATACTCGCTGCTTTCAAGATGTGGAGATCAACACCGCGCTTCAACCCTCTAAAGATGATGAGTTCAAACAAGGCCGTGTTTGGCGTCCACATGGGGCTGCTGGACGACGAGTCTGTGTTCAGCGGTCACCTGGAGAATCTTTCTGACATGCTGCTCAAGGGGCAGATCGATCCGATCATCGACTCCGTATGGCGCTTCGAGCAGGTTGCTGAGGCGCAGATGCACATCCACAACCGCGGCAACCGGGGCAAGGTGCTGTTGGATTTTTCGCCTCAGTGATCACAGACTAAGTTGTCAGCCTACTCAACCTCGCCCATCTGATCTGCCTCGAGACGGATCCCAGCTAGGCCTACAGCAACGCTGTGACCGAGCAGCTGCCCGAGAAGAATCCCAGCTGCTCGGACTCCGATAGGAACTCCGCCGAGAGCGCCGTTCGTTGGCGCCCACAGCGTCTCCACGCGGGCCCATACGCTTTCTTAAGCGAGCGATCCTGGCTCTGCCCTCTTCTGCTGTTATCTCACCAGCTCCGATGGCAGCTCGGATCTCTCCAGCCATTGCCCTCGCTCTGTTGGCTCCCGGGATTTGCTCAGCGGCTGGCGCCTGGCCCATACGTTCTCTTAAGCGAGCGATCCTGGCTCTGCCCTCTTCTGCTGTTATCTCACCAGCTCCGATGGCAGCTCGGATCTCTCCAGCCATTGCCCTCGCTCTGTTGGCTCCCGGGATTTGCTGGACCCCAGCGTCGCCCTGGGGCTGAGAAATCGCCAAGGAAGGCAACGCTAACAGAGCCGCTAGCCCTAATATCACTGAAAACTTAACTAAACTGTGTTGCATATCATCCTCCTCAACCAGGTGCACCATTTTTTGTTTATGGTCTGGGGCATAATTGGCATTTGGAATGAAATCATAATTCTTTACTCCGATCTTGTCTCTTAACTAAAGACTAGGAAGCGTAAAGAATTGTTAAAAGAAATTCTTCGAGCCTTTTGCCCATAAATCGTTCCGAGCGTTATGCGGAGCTGAAAACAAATCGGAAGGAATTCAATATGAGGAAGAAAAAGTTCTGTGTCGTGCTGGGGATCTACGCGATTGCTTTGTCCGCGACGACCGACGCTACCGGCAACGGACGTTACCAGGCGGGCGGCCCCCCGGGGCAAATCGCCCTAACTCATGGCAACGTCATCGATGTCCGTAGTGGAGAGATCTTGCCGGACGTTACCGTTCTCTTAAGTGGTGGCGTCATCAGCGAAGTTGGAGCCGACAACGTACCTCCCGGTTATCAGGAAATCAGTCTCGGCGGAGCCTATCTGTTGCCGGGCCTCCTGGACGCCCACACCCACTTGGACAGCCGGTCAGAGGCGAAGCGCGCCCTGGAGTCTGGAGTAACGACCGTGCGCAGTGCGAGCGTCGGTTCCTACAAAGACGTTGTGCTTCGGGAGTTGGTACGTGAGGGTTACATCGAGGGTCCCGATGTACTCGCTGCCGGTGTTTTCATCACCCCAGAGCTAGGGGACAGCGTGCTGGCGGATCCAGCTTTGGGGGAGTTCATCGATGGCGTCAATACGCCCGAAGACCTCCGGGAGCTTGTTCGTATCAACCTGTCGCACGGAGTCGACTTCATCAAAACGAGGGGTACTGAACGAGCAGGCCTGCCGGACACCGATCCCCGCAAACAAACCTATACCGAGGAGCAGCTGCGGGTGATCGTCGAAGCGGCTGCGGCACGCGACGTGCCTATCGAGGCACATGCTCATGGGGACGAAGGGGGCCGCGCCGCCGTACTAGCCGGCGTGCGTAGCATCGAGCACGGAACGTACCTCTCCGACGAAACGCTTGAGCTGATGAAAGAGCGGGGTACTTTTCTCGTGCCTACCTACAGCACGGTGGTCGATCTGGTCGAGCCAGGGGGAGATTACGATGACCCTGTACTTATGGTCCGCGGCATGCACATGCTGTCACGTGTAGCGCAAACGATACGCCGAGCGCACGATATCGGTGTCAAGGTGGTCACCGGCGCCGATACGAGCTACGGGCCAATGAGCGTCACTCGCATCTCCCACGAAATCGCTGCCTTCGTGGAACTTGGTATGTCGCCACTTGAGGCGATTCAGAGCGCCACCCTTGTGGCAGCGGAGTTATTTCGCATAGAAAGCCGCACAGGAGCCGTTGAACCTGGTCTCGAAGCGGATCTAATTGTGGTCCAGGGCAACCCACTCGAAGACATAGTTGCCCTACAAGACGTCGTTGTCGTGATTAGTAACGGCCGCGTGGCGATGAACCGGCTGCCGTTTGCAATCGAGCAGTAATCCGGACCAAACTGGTTCGTCAAAATCAATGCTGGCTGGAGCAATTGGGCTTAAATAGCTACGTTTTGAAATTCGGCAGATCTTTCTAATCGCTGTAGAATAGGGCTTTGCGACATTGGTGGGCCGCTAGCTCAATTGGAAGAGCAACAGACTCTTAATCTGTAGGTTCTAGGTTCGATCCCTAGGCGGCTCACTACCGACTTTGCCGGCAGTGAGGCGTTGTTCGCGCCGGAATTGAGCACTGTGCCGATCCAGTGCTCCTTAAGAGTTTTGCGAAAGTGGCGGAATTGGCAGACGCGCTGGCCTTAGGAGCCAGTGGGCTAACGCCCGTGTGGGTTCGAGTCCCACCTTTCGCACCAATCTGACCAACCAGAAATGGAACTTGCAGGATGAATCACGACCACGACCACGACCATCCGAACGTAGAACACGAGGCCGAGGTCGACCAGGTTGGCTCGCGCGTCACAATGAAAATCATGATCTCGGCGGAGGAAGCTTCTTCAAACATCGATGAGGTCAGCAAAATTTTCCAGGAGCGAGCCAAAATGCAAGGTTTTCGGCGTGGCAAGGCTCCGATAAACATGATCCGGCAACGCTATCGCGACGAGATCCGCGAAAACGTCTTGGACCAGTTAATTCCCCTGCACATCGGCAACGAGATCAAGGCACGAGGGCTCAAGCCGATCCACAACCCTATGCTTGAGGACGTCAATTTTGAGCCCGGGCACCCGCTAACATTCACCGCAAAGTTTGATGTACAGCCCGAGGTTGAGATTGCCGGGTACAAAAACTTGACGGCCTCTAAAACCGTCCGGCTGGTGGAAGACAAAGCTGTCGATAGTGCAGTCAGCGACATGCGGGAGCAAGCTGCCAAACTCGAATCGGTTGAAGACGGCGGCATACTGGCCGGCGACTACGCCATCGTTAAAATCGCCCTGTTCCCCCGCGACGGCAAGGGTAAGAAGCTTGCTGAGGAAGAACGCTTTGTTCATGTCGGTGAAGAACGCTCGATCCCTTCGCTTAACACACAGCTTGAAGAGCTCAAAAAAGGCGATACGCGCAAGTTCGTCACAAAATTAGGAGAGAGTTACCCGAACGACCTTCTAGCAGACAAAGAAGTTACCTGCCGAGTGGAAGTACAGGAAATCAAGCGCCGGCATCTGCCCCCAGTTGACAATGACCTAGCCCGCGATCTCGGCTTCGCCGACCTAAGCGAGCTGCGCGAGAAGACGAAAGAGAACTACGCTGCACACATGGAAGAAGAGGCTCAACGAGATGTCGCTCGCCAGCTCATGGACCAGGTGATTGCTGTCAACCCAGTGGACCCACCAGAATCGCTCATCGAGGCCCGCCTTGATCATTCCATGCAGCGAGCTGCCGAGGATCTCGCCCGGCAGGGTGTTGATCCCCACCACAGTGTTGACTGGGCGGCCTATCGAGCGGAGAACGAGCCACATGCAAAGCGCGCCGTAACCGAGGAAATCCTGTTCGATGCCATCGTCAATGTTGAGGGAATCGAGATTGAAGACGCTGAGGTCATCGCTGAGATTGAAAAACATCAGGAGGGACAGCCTGAGGGCGCTGCTGCAAGTGTGGCACAACGGATGCGCCAAGATGGCTCGTTCGATGGCCTCAGGCGTGCCATGCTACGACGTCGAGCTTTAGACCTCGTCAAAAGCCATGCTACGATCGAGACTGTGGAAGCGGGCCCTGAGTCGACCACAGAGAACGACAGCTAGAAAACGGCCTGATTCGCTCCTTATTTTCTCACTACATACGGACCCCCCACCATGCCCCTGATCCCGATGGTCGTCGAGCAGACCGCTCGTGGTGAACGTGCGTATGACATCTATTCGCGCCTGCTGAAAGACAACATCATCTTCGTTGGCAGTGCCATAGACGACGATGTAGCCAACTTAGTGATCGCTCAGCTACTGTTTCTTGAGGCCGAAGATCCCGAAAAAGACATACAGCTGTACATCAACAGCCCCGGGGGTGCAGTAACCAGCGGGCTCGCTATCCTCGACACCATGCGCTACATCCGACCGAACGTCTCAACCCTGTGCATCGGTCAAGCGATGAGCATGGGCGCGGTACTCTTGGCTGCAGGTGAGAAGGGGAAGCGACTGGCCCTACCGAATTCACGCATCATGCTGCACCAGCCTCATGGAGGCATTCATGGAACTGCTTCAGATATCGAAATTCATACAAGAGAAATCTTGCGTTTGCGTGAATGTATTATCAGTCTGCTAGCCTCTTACACTGGCAAATCACCAGAAGAAATCAACATTGACGCCGACCGGGATTTCGTCTTGACGGCGGAAGAAGCCGTTGAGTATGGACTTGTTGATCAAGTGATCACGGAGCATTCAGCCACCGCGGCGACACAAGAAAGCTAGCGCCGGCGAAGGCTAACCGCATTAGGGAACGAGATGAGTCGGAGTACAACAAACGGTTCTTCTTTGCGCTGCTCTTTTTGTTCCAAGAGCCAGAGTGAAGTCCGCAAGCTCATCGCCGGACCACACGTCTACATTTGTGATGAGTGCATCGAGCTCTGCAAGGACATCATTGACGAAGAGACCAATGTTGCGGAGCGGGAAGGCCAACTCAACCTTCCTGCCCCTCCCGAGATCAAGTCGTTTCTTGACGCCTATGTCATCGGGCAGGACGACGCCAAGAAGCGCCTCGCGGTGGCTGTATACAACCATTATCGGCGCTCCGAGCTGCTTTCGCATCGAAAACGCGATGACGTGGAACTCTCTAAAAGCAACATCCTTCTGATTGGCTCAACCGGGACCGGCAAGACACTGCTCGCTCAGACGCTTGCGCGTTTCCTTGAGGTACCGTTCACAATCGCCGATGCGACCACGCTGACCGAAGCGGGCTACGTAGGCGAAGACGTCGAGAACATCATTCTGAAGCTTTTCCAGGCATCGGGATACGACAAGGAGAAAACCGAGCGCGGCATAATCTACATCGATGAAATCGACAAGATCGCCCGTAAGGACGAGAACCCGTCGATCACTCGAGACGTCTCCGGTGAAGGTGTGCAGCAAGCGCTCTTGAAAATACTGGAAGGCGTGCAGGCTAACGTCCCGCCCCAGGGTGGTCGTAAACATCCGCACCAGGAATTCTTTCAGATCGACACCACCAACATTCTGTTCATCGTGGGTGGGGCATTTGTGGGTCTGGAGAAGATCATCCGCAACCGCATCGGCAAGCAGGGGCTTGGGTTCACGCCCCACCTCAAGGTCACCGACCGTAAGGAGAACGACATGCTGCCAATGGCGGAAACAACCGATTTGATTCACTACGGTTTAATTCCGGAGTTCGTTGGCCGTCTGCCGGTAATGGCAACGCTACGGGATCTCAGCAAAGAAGACCTCGTCACTATCCTCACTCAGCCCAAGAATGCCCTGACGAAACAGTATGAGAGGATGTTCGAGCTTGAAGATGTCACCTTGACGTTCACAAACGATGCCCTCGAGGCAATCGCCGAACGCGCCATGGCCCATGGCATCGGTGCACGCGGCCTACGTTCCATCATGGAAGACTTTATGCTCGAAATCATGTACAAGCTTCCGGGCGAGACTGAGGTTAAAGAATGCGTCGTCAGTCGCAAGGTTGTTGAGAACGAGGTCGACCCACTCACCGTAATGCGGAAGGCTGGCTAGTTGGCCGTGAAGGCTCCACGATCCGCGAGCTTATCTAAACACACTGATTCGCTAAGTCATTGCGACTCGTGCCAGACGAGGATAAAATTCTTTTTTTGGAAGTTCCTCCCGTAGTCTGCTCCCGAGACCCCTGAACCGAACAGGTATTCGTATGTCCAAGCGAACCCAAGGCGAGTATCAGACGCTACCGCTGCTGCCACTGCGGGATGTCGTTATCTTTCCCGGGATGATGATGCCGTTCGTGGTAGGCCGGGCTCGGTCGGTGGCCGCGTTGGAACGAGCCATGGAATCGGGTAAACGCCTGTTTCTCGCCGCCCAACGCGACGCTGAAATCGATGATCCCGAGGCCACCGAGGTTTACGGTGTGGGAACGATCGCGATGATCGTACAAAGTCTGAAGCAACCCAACGGGAACATCCGCGTACTTGTCGAAGGTGTACAACGTGCACAAGCTATTGAGTTTACCGAAGAAGGCACGTTTCACGAGGTCGTAGTAAAACCACTCGCTTCCGCAGAACCCGTCCCTGGAATTCACGCCAAGACCAAGGGCCTCACGCGCCTGTTTGAAAAATACGTCAAGCTGGCAGCCAACCTGCCTCATGAGGCGATGCTGGCCGCGGTAAAAAAAGACGATCCAGGCCGCCTCGCGGACACCATCGCCGCTCACCTAGACGTCGATCTGTCGGCCAAGCAAGATCTGCTAGAGATTGTTGATATCGAAGCCCGCCTCGACAAACTCACCGAAGCCGTCACGTTCGAGATCGAGAAGCTGCGCGTCGATAGGAAGATCCAGGGGCAGGTCAAGAAACAAATGGAGCAGGCCCAAAAGGAATACTACCTCAACGAAAAAATGAAGGCGATCCAGCGCGAGCTCGGGAGCAAAGACGGCAAAGGGTCCGAGGCCGACCAGTTGCGAATAAAAATCGCTAAGTCGCGTATGCCAACGGATGTCATGGAAAAAGCCGAGCAGGAGCTTGAGCGCCTAGAGACGATGCCGCCGATGTCGGCCGAAGCAACAGTGTCGCGCAATTATGTCGATTGGCTCGTTTCGGTTCCCTGGTTCCGGCGCACAAGAGAGAACAACGATCTTAGCCTTGCCGCCGATATCCTCGACGAAGACCATTACGGACTTGAGAAGATTAAGGAGCGCATTGTCGAGTTCCTCGCTGTACGCCAGCTTGTTGACCGAATGAAAGGCTCGATACTTTGCTTTGTAGGCGCTCCGGGGGTCGGCAAATCTTCCCTCGGCCGCTCGATCGCGCGTGCAACAGGCCGGGAGTTTGTTCGTTTATCAGTAGGCGGGGTTCGTGATGAAGCCGAGGTCCGCGGCCACCGCCGAACCTATATTGGCGCTTTCCCGGGCCAGATCATGCAACGCATGAAGGCGGCTGGCGTTATCAATCCAGTCTTCCTGCTCGATGAAGTTGACAAGATGAGCATGGACTTCCGTGGCGATCCGTCGTCGGCACTCATGGAAGTCCTTGATCCCGAACAAAACAATCAGTTCGTTGATCACTACCTCGATGCCGAGTACGACCTGTCGAATGTCATGTTCATCGGAACGGCAAATGTTTTACACACTATTCCGGCTCCCTTACAAGACCGCATGGAAATCATCCGGCTCTCGGGGTACACGGAAACTGAAAAGGTGCAGATCGCTCGGCGTCATCTGATTAGCAAACAGATTGCCTATCATGGTCTGCGCGAGAACCAGCTTGAGATCACCGACAATGCCCTTGGCCGACTCATCGAGGAGTACACGCGCGAGGCTGGTGTTCGGGCACTCGAACGCATGGTCGCGCGGGTCGCGCGCAAGGGCGCCCGCAAGCTTGTCGACCAATATTCAGCTGAGATCAAGAAGGCAGCCGAAGCAATCGCAGCCACCGAAGACGAGGAACGTGCACTCGCAAAGCTCACCGACGAAACCAATGCGGAAGAGCTGGCCGACGCGGGGGAAGCGGAAAAGATGGACGCGGCGCTCGACAAGCTTAAGGCCGTCGACTTGGCAGACGATGGCGACGAAGAAGACACCTGTGAGGATGATGACCTCAGCAGTGAATTCGACATGGACAACATCGAGGATTTCAACCTCGATGATATCGACATGAGCGGCTTCGACAATGATGAAGAGGAAGAACTCGAAGCTGTGATCGAGGCACGCAACCCTATGGAGCAGGTCATACCCAAGCGCACGGCCCTAGCTGACGCAATTCCCGAAGATGCCAACCTCGTTGTCAACGCCGATAAGCTAGAGGAATACCTCGGCGTGCCGCGCTTCAAAAGGCGGCAGAAGGAGGACACGGCCGAGGTTGGCCTCGTGGCCGGGCTAGCTTGGACCGAACGGGGCGGCGAGATCCTCTCCACCGAGGCAACGCTGATGCCTGGAAAGGGCAAGTTGTCGCTCACCGGTCAGCTCGGGGACGTGATGCAAGAATCCGGCCAGGCAGCGCTATCGTATGTGCGCTCACGAGCCAGCACATTCAACCTCGAAAAAGACTTTCACAAAAACTACGATGTCCACCTGCACGTGCCGGAAGGGGCTATTCCAAAGGACGGACCTTCGGCTGGAATTACGCTAGCGACCGCGATTGTTTCGGCGCTAACCAGAGTGCCGGTCAGTCACGACGTCGCCATGACGGGCGAGATTACGTTGCGCGGCAAGGTACTGCCAATTGGCGGCTTAAAGGAAAAGGTTCTCGCTGCTCACCGGGCTGGTTTAACTCAAGTGATCATGCCAGCAGAGAACGAAAAAGACCTTCAGGACGTACCTGACGAAGTATTGCAAGACCTGACAATCCACTTCGTTGACACTATGGACGAAGTGCTGCGTCTCGCACTTGTGTCACCCCTGGCCCCCGCGCCAGACGACCAAGAGGGAGAGTTGCCGCCCAGTGGGCAACAGCCCGATGAAAGTGTCCAACAACCCCCTCTGACCCACTAGCCACTCAGCTGCAACGAACACAAGAAGCCATTTGACGGTTTCGTGGATGCCGCTTCGCCCCGAAAGCTGGGCCCTCTCTGGGTCTTTTAAAATTCGTGGAAATCTACAACATAGAACGAACACTACGTACCCGAAATGCGGGACATTATCCTGACGAATATCTTCCGGAAATCGCTTTCATCGGAAGATCAAACGTCGGTAAATCAAGCCTTATTAACTCGCTTCTGTCACGCAAGAAACTGGCTGCGACGAGTCGCACACCGGGTAAAACACGGGCAATCGATTGGTTCCGCATCGACCGTGGGAGCCGGGCGAATTGTTTTTTTGTTGACCTTCCAGGCTACGGCTATGCCAAAGTTCCCAAGAAGATTCGCGAAGAAGCTTGGGCTAGGTTAGTTGACACTTACCTCGGGTCAGACAGACCAATGGTTTTAGCATTACAACTGCTGGATATGAGGCGCCACGGCCCCACCAAGCTCGATGAACAAATGATCAATTGGTTACGTGAAACCCGTTTGCCTCACGCTTTCATTCTTACCAAGGCTGACAAGCTCAAGCAAAGC
>Ga0315334_10000804_pt1 | contig 19116 bp, 11 predicted proteins | sample M150034915metaG_FD_205555 | JGI IMG/M metagenome (GOLD analysis project Ga0315334, IMG submission 205555) | Ammonia-oxidizing marine archaeal communities from Monterey Bay, California, United States - M1 500m 34915 | ecosystem: Environmental > Aquatic > Marine > Intertidal zone | place: USA... | reverse complement strand
CAAGCTCTTTCAACGTCACGTCAAGTGGTTGTTCATTTCACCGGCTTGAGCTGGAATTCCTTGATGCTCACACCGCGGTTCGGCGCTCGGCATGTAAACTGAAGCGTGTTCCTTCCTTCACGCAACTCAATAATTTCTGGCTCGGTGCGTTGCCAACTCCCTTTGGTGTAAGGGACCATCGTATTGACGAGCGTTCTCCTGTTGAGCCGGGCAATAACGGGGTACTTTTCCGAGACAGTACAGACATTGAAAGTCAGTTCGTATTTCCCTGCGGCAGGGACCTCGACCGTATATTTCAGGAGTTCGGGGCGGTTGCCCATGCGTTGGTAGTGAAGTTGCATGCCGCCGTCCCAGCTGTTCAAGAAAGCGACCTTGTCAGTATTGTTCTTCGGGCTGGTGCAGGCCACCGCGGGGACAATTATCGTGCCGTCCTTGGCGACGACAATCTTTTTGTCCTCCTCGGGGATTTCGATCTCTTTGATCTCTGCATCGCCACCGAGGACCTTGTCCGACTCGCCGAGCAGACGGGCTTCTTCCGCACTCAGTGCCGCCAGTTCTGCGTCCGCTACCGCTTGCTCCAGGTTGGCAGCCTCAACGACTGCCCGCTTTTTATAGAATGCTAGACCGTCCCAGAAACCACCGCCCTGGCCGTAGGCTCGGAGGCTGACATCTTCTTGCCCCAGTGCATCGCCGATCCATTGGGCACGGAGCACCTGCATGTAAATCTCTTCGTGCTCGCGCGCCTGGGAATCGAGGTAGAAGTCCTGCCCGCCTTGGGGGCCGCACCAGTTAAACGACCACCAACCGCCGAAGTTGTTCACCCAGCCGTCGGGCGTCCATCGGTTCATTGCGGCGTGGCCGGTCTGAGTCGAACGCCTGGAGGGGATCCCAAACGCGCGGGCGACGAACCGGCCAAAGAACGCGCGGCGTCCGCAGATCCCGCCCAACGCGAGGGCTTGTTGCTGAGGCAAGCCCAGCGTGTCGTCATGCCGCGTGCTCGTATACGGCAGATCGCTTTTCACAACACGCGTGTACCGCCATTTCTGGTCGGGGTTGGTAATATGGTCGGGGCGATACTGGCGAAGCATCGCACGTCCCCAAGTGAGTTCTTCGTTGGTGTAGGGGTCGTTCGTGATGAATCGACACTCCCACGCGTTGAAATCTTTGAACTGCGGGTCTAGTTCTCCCGCAAGATAAGCCTGTTCATAATGCAAGTAGCGTGCGACCTGGCCGTCCGGGTTGCTGTGGTCGGTAAAGACAATCCCGTTCACGCTGCCTTTATCCTCGCCGTCCAGCCACGGCTGATGGAGAGCGGTGCCCAGTGCGAGGCGTTGGAGGATGCCCGGCTTATGCGCCAGTTCGCTTGCCTCGAGAATGGCGGTGTAGACCTGCATCGCCTCGCCATACTCACCACCATTCGCGCCGCCCGATATAAGAACCTGCTTCATCAGCGCCTCGTCGGCGAAGAGCTTGTCGAGCAAGGCCTTGTGTGCGTCGCTCTGTTGGGCAAACTCTGCCAGGCCGGCCGGCGTGCCATGCCGAAGAATCGCGGCCTTCATCAGCTTGCTGTCTAAAACGTCACTGGCGAGCAGCGCGGCAACATCGGCGATCAGCGGCCGAGCGTTATCAATCGCTTTCGCCTCGGCAAGCGGTTTGGCCGCCTGGAATGCCCTATGCACTGCTTCGGCGTCATCCTCACGCGGCGCCTTCAGTGCGCCCAATTCAGTACGGGCGGTTTCAAACGCCGCTTTCTTTTCCGCATCGACGACAGGCAGCGCTGCTGCAATCTCTTTCTGGATCGCATCAAGTTGCTCGGAATACTGTTTCTCAAGCGTCTGGCCTTGCTCGGTAAGCAGCACCACGGGCTCTTTGCCACGAGCCGAAGAAACTGCGGGCAAACTCGTTAGAACTGCTAAGAGTCCAAACAACAGGCTAATCGATTGGCAGGCTGTTTTCATTTTGATTTCTCTTCTCTTCATTTAATTTCGTTCACCTTTCCTGCGGATCTCTTACGGATCAACACGATAGCCTTTTCCGCGAAGCGCTGGCCAAGAATCAGGTACTTCTCTTTCGGGAAGTGCACGCCGTCGTCCGGTTCGCTGAGATCGTCGGTGTCGATCCAGACTCCATGATCGGCGTCCTCTGCCAGTTTAACCTGCACGTCGCGCATGGCCGTCCAGTGGGGATCGCTCATATAGGAGTCATTGATGCGACCGATCACAAAACCAATGTCCTTCCGATCCAGGTCGGTTTTCAGTCGCCCCAGCAGCCTCAGAAAGCTTTTTTCGTAGACGTCCCCCAAACCGCGCTTTCCATCCGACTCGCCCTGCATCCAGACGAATGTGACCGTATCATACAGCTTTCCTTTGAAGGCTTCCCGAACCTTCTCGATCAAGGGACCGTATTCCTGGCCATGCTGCTGCTTGCTGCGTTCTGAAGGCACTCCCTTGCCGGGAAACCGGTAGTTGTCGGGGAACGTATAGTCTTTGTCCCAGAAGCGGATACCTCGGCCACTCTTCATGCGCATCACAACGGTGACGTTCTCCTTGCCGTAGTGCGTCTCCACGCTGCGGGTGAAGCCGGATTTGAGCCCGCCAGTCATGTTCGATTGGCCTGAGAGGATGAACAAGTGTTTCCCGGTCTTCTTTGTGCTTGCGTTTGCCGGCAGGCCGAGGGCCAAGACAAGCAGGGCAAAAAGACCCAGCAAACGTCCCGACGGGTTAGATTGCCTGAGATGATTGGTCATCTGATGTGCTCGTACGTTATCGTTGGTACACCGGGATATACCGGTGCGGGGTCCCCAGAATGATGATTGCCATGGGCGTCTTGTGCGGGTAATCCTGTTCTTTCTCCTGCCACGACCCGTTGGGCTGCTGCAGCATGATGAGGGCATCGCGGATCTTGGGATACCACTTGGCGTAGCGTTCATCGCCTGCTTGGACCATCGCCTGCATCGCGTAGTAGTGCGAGTAGTAGAAGTGGCCGTTGTTCTTTCGCGAGAACATTGTTGGACTATTTTCAAGGGAGTTGAGCGCCGCCGCAACCCATTCGGTGTCGCGGTTGCCAGCGAGTTGCGCGGCATACACGCCCCCGGCGGTGCATGCGACTGTGTACCCTTTCCCCTGATAACCAAAACCGCCGGTCCTTTCGTCCCAGACTTGATCGCGCAGGTAGCCGGTCACCCGGTTGATCGCTTCGGTGGGGACCAGCACGCCCGCCTCGCGCGCCGACGCAAGGGAGACAAAGACCATCGCGGTGACCGAGGTGTCCTGCCCGGCGTCGGGCCGTGGCGCATACCGCCAGCCGCCAAGCGGGCTCTGCGATCTTAAGATGATTTCGACTGTTCTCTCCAGTACCTCCTGAATCTCCTTGTTGTCTTCGGGGTCTCTGGTCATCCCCCACAGTTCGGACATGGCGATGGTGAACAGGCCCAGTTCATACATTTTCACGCCCATGGCGCCTGTGGGAGAATCCTTGGCTCTCTTGAGCAGATACTTCTTTGCGCGATCCAACGCCTCGCCGTAACGACCGAAGCCGGGGAAGTGGCCCTCGACCATGAACGCCATGAGTCCGAGGCTGGTCCCCGCGATCGCGTAATCGCCATTCTCTGAAGACCAGGAGCCGTCGGTGTTCTGGCTGGCCATAAGATATTTCAGTCCACGATCGATGGCTTGTTCCGCTTCCTCGGTCATCTCCGGCGCGTCAGTCTCAGCGGCGTCAGTCTCAACGGCGTTGAGCTCTTGGCCGGGAAGCGGCCCAGCGAAAAGGCAGGCCATGACCATGCACAGACCCACGGTGAGGTGACGCAGCTTGCTATTGCAGAACGCATTCATTTTGCAACCCTTTCGTAATAGTTTTTCAGCAGGCTGCGATATTCCAACGGCAGCTCTCGGGCGAAGTTCTGATTCAGCGCCGCGCGGTTCCGATCGGCCAACACCTTCCACTCGGTGCGTTTGTCCTTTGGCGTTTCACCACTCACAAAGTCGGAGATAAAGCCAGCGGCATAGGCGGACTCGGTATCGCTGCCGGGGCCATCCGCATTCGGATCCCCCTCGACGCCCGCCGCCATCGGCGCCGCCGTCTCCAAAATCAGTGCCTGCTCAATGATGAAGTGCCGCAGCTTTTCGTCGGCGGCCTTCTGGCTGGGTTTGATCTTGTCCCGATCAGGCGACTGCAAAGCAGAAGCAGCGGCCGAAAGATGTCGATACGCATCAACCAAGATGGGGTACGGCTCGCCTGCCTCGGCGATCTCATTGCAGCGCGATGCGAGGACGCGTTGCCGCTCCGCCAGTCCCTCCATTGCTTTCGGCTCGACGACCTGCGTCTGCCGAAACAGTTCCTTGTGGCTACTCGCCACCGCCAGCACATCGATCAGACGCAGGATTTCAGGCTCGGTCTGTGTGGTCACCTCAATTTCCGGCAGGCCGTGGAGCATGCTGATCACGTTAAACATCGCTTCCGCGTTCTCCGTAAACGCCGTTTGGGCGAGCTCCATTTGCTCGACAGCGGCGGACACGTCTTTCGCTTGCAAGCGGTCAAGTGCCTCACGCATCAGCTTTGCGGCTTGTGAGAACTGAGGCATCCCCGTGGCTGACTGGAGGGCCTGACCATAGTCATGCGTCTTGGCCAACAGGGCGTGTTGCTCGTCAGCCAGGGCTTGCAGTTGGTCCGCTGTCGCGGTCTGAGCCTTCTGTTTCAACTCGTCTTGCTGATAATCCAACATGGCCGCATCCGCCACCGAGCGGTGCAGGAATTCCACGATCTCAGCGACATAGCCTGTCTGTGTGTGCACGGCTAGGACCAGGGCCTGCACTTGCTCCAGCGATTCAGCCGCGACATCCTGAGCATCGATGGCGTCGAGAACGTCAAGTTTGTCTCCGCTTTTCAGCAGTTCCATCGCATCATCAAGGTCGGTTGCGGCGAAGACCAACGGAGTGCCGGCATCCAATCTGCTGGCCACCAAGTCCAGCAGGGGTGCCACGTCGTCCAAGCACTTACGCAGGTTGCCAAACGCCGGCATCAGGCCAGAGGTCGTCTGTGGCTGGGCCGCCTCGGTGGCCGCGATCATGTCCCGCTGTTCGGCGACGATATCGGCCATGTAGCCGTTTGCAAAACCGACCGACCGCTGAAACATGAACAGGTCCTGCAGTAAGCCAAGGCGTTCGTTTTGTGCCACGACGATCGCATAGGCCTCGGCCAGAGCATCGGCCGCTAGCTCTTGCTGCTCGATTGCTGAGTCGGCCGAGTTGCGTTCTAGCGATTCTGCCGCATCACTCATCGCACGCTCAGCCCGGTCCAGCCTGCTAAGAAGCGGCGGGATATCCTGATCCGTTTCGTCATGGTTCTGCGTCACAAGATCTTTCTTGAACGCGATCACTTCCTCTACCATCTGCTGCTGCGGCTCCGCCAGGCTGTCAACCTTTTCCTCCTCGGCCGCAGCGAGATCTGTTTTCTCTAACAGGTCGATCACTCTTGTCTCGTACTCCTCGATGAGCGACAGACGCTCGCTTGTTTCCGCCACGAGGGTACTGACGCCTTGCATCTGAAGTCCCAGGTCCACCGACCAGTCGTCCAGGTTTTCTGCAAGAACGGCAAGTGCCTGCTCGGCTTTGCGCTGCTCGACCGTGATCGCTTCTATCTCACCCGCCTCCAGCTGTTGTAAGGCGTCCGCCATGGCGCGGTCCACTTGTGCCAACAGGGCTTGAACCGGGGGTGCTTGCGGTATCGTTTCATCAAACAATCGCGCACGGGGTGCCGGGACCGACGGCAGCAGCATGGTCACAAGCTGCTTTCGGAGCATGGTCTGTGCTTGCGTAAGAGCGAGCTGGTGCTTCTCGACATCCTCGGCTGACATGTCGGCGCACTGTTGACGCAGTTGTGACTGGGCTGTGGCGAGGGTACGCATCTGGTCCCGAGTACTCATCAGAGTCGAATAGGCTCCGCTGAGGTGTACGCTAAACTCCGCGTTGAGTAAGGTCCTGACCAAGTCGGCCTGAAGGTTCGCCGCCTGGTCGGCCCGGCCTTGACGGATCAACTCGCCGGCTTCGCGCATCCTTGCTTCGGTCCGAGCGCCGCGCAAATCCTTAACGCTGCGAATCAGCCGGAGAACAGCCAAGGGCCGCTTGTCGTAACGCATGCCCTTCTGAAGATCAGAGATCAGCCGGTCGGTCCACTGGGCTAGTTCGTCTTGCTCTATCGCGAGCGTCTTAGCCGCATCGCCCGACTCAGTCGAGACGGTGTGCCAACGCATGGATGCCTGAACGCGTGCCAGCATGCGAGTTTCCCGCGTGTAGACTTCCTGAGCCGAATCAATCGACCGAAGCAAGACCAGGCTGCCGAGTTCGCGGGCCGCCGTGTTGACCGCGCGTGCCGCGGGTGAGGGGTCTGCCGATTGCTCGGTGTCGCCCCAGGCGGCTCCGCACTGAGCCCGGAGCAGGGACGCGGCACTGGCGATGTGGGTATCCGCGATATCGAGTAACGCGGCACGTACTTGGTCAATGGACTCGCCCTCGGCCACATCAGAGACATGATTTGCGGCCAGATCGTCGAGCAAGACTTGCATCTGGGCAGCGGTCTCCTTGAGTTGATCACGCGTCATCTCTTGGCGGATGGATTCCAGTTGGCAGGCCTGCGTGTAGCCGTCGCCTTCCGGCTCGAGGTTACGGACGACCTCATGAGCCGAACGTTGTTGGCGATAGATCGTTTGCACGCGGGACAGCAGGCGGTCTTTTTTCTTCTCGATGTGCTCCAGGTATTCTTCTCTGGAAAGGAACGTGATGCGCCTCGTCTGGGACCGAACGACGTGCGGACCTTGGGGGCCGGGGTATCGGTCGCCGACCTGAATCGTGAAGGAGACGGTGTCGCCGATTTTCAAGTCGGGCAAAGCCGCGCGGTAGTCCCAATCGATTGGCTGGTCACCCTGTCCATTTTGGGCAGGGTCCTGGAGGTCAGCCGTTTTTTCCTCGTGCTGGTTGACGCGGTAGGCCACCGTGGTTGAGCCGATGCCGTGATCGTCTTGGACGCGGACAGCCAGGCTCAGCGGGCGGCCGAGCATCGCGACCAAGTTCGCAGAAGGCGACGTCAGTTCGACCCGGGGCGCCTGATCCGAAGCAACCTGCAAGTAGTAGCGTGGGCTGTTGAAACTGAACCCATGCTCTTTCTCGACCCACGAGAAACTGTAGCCCCGAGAGTCGGACACCCCGCCGGTGAATGTCACCTGGCGGCCGTCTTCACTGACTTGTAAGGCCATCGGCTCCTCACCGTCGCGGACGAATTGCGCCGCGGTGATCGGCCGATCCAGGTTGATCTGCCAGTTGACGCCGGTCCCTTCCGGCACCGTCAGGGTCAGGGCTTCAACCGATTCTGGAGCACGGTTCAGGTACTCGGGATACACCAGACCGACCTCTACCCCCTGAATCCGCGGAGCGGGGATTACACGCACTTTGTGCCAATCGGTGCGGTCGTCGCCGGCCTTGAATCGATAGGTAAAGTCGCGAGAAGCAGAGTTGATGGTGTAAACGCAGCTGTCGCCGGCGATCACTAAATCGATCTCGCGTGCGCGACCTTCGCCGGTCCGTATGTAGATCTTTGCTTGTTCCGGTACGACGCCACCAACACGCGCCTCGATCAGGGCGCTATCCCCTGCCTTCAGGACCAGTTCATTCTGGTCCAGAATGATCTGTGTATTGGTGGGGTATTCAACTACTAGCCAAGGGGAAAAGAATCGCATTGCCCCGGCTGCAAGGAACGGGCCGTTGATCGCGGCAAACACAGCGATCAATCCGACAAGAAGTATTGCGATCGTGCCTGAGCGTCGCAGGGGCCGGTAAGGCACCGCTTGCTCGGGTCGCAAGTCCGACGACGCTTCCTCGGCCAGGCGGCACGTCCGGTCGTACAACGCGCCCGACCCTCCGTCGCGGGTCGCGTCATGGTCGCGGAACTGGATCGCGGACACCAGCAGGCTCTGGAGATCACCGTGGTGTGTTTCAAGCTGCAGCCCGGCCCGCACGGCATTGAACGGACGCAGGTGCTGCCAACCACACCGCCAAGCGCGGTGAAACGAGACGGCCAGCAGCATAATCAGGATGGCAACACGCCCAGGGGTGGGCATGTAAGTCATCCAGTCGATCCACATCCCCGCAAGGAACAGTGGGATCGCCCATCGGCAAAAGGCCAGCAAGCCGGCGACGAGATGCAACGTCTGCCGGCGCCTCCATACTGCCCAGATGCGTGAGTCGAGTTGATCGAGTCGAATCGTATCAGCGGTAGTCATGGCAGGTCGTGCCTCCTTCGCTGTATCCATTCGATCCCCGCCAGGCCAATCAACAACAGCGCAACCCAACCGTTGTCCCACAGCGATCGCTCAGAATGAACCGTAGTCGTCACCGGCTGGTTGTTCACCAGCGAAGCGAGTCTTGAAAACTGCTGCATACTCAGGCACTCGCCACCGGTGAGGTTCGCGATGCGTTTCAGATTCTCGAGGTCGATGCTCGTGTCGGCCAGTTCCCGATTGACATTGGCAACCTGGAACTCAGTCGTGTTGGAGATGCGCCGGTCGTCTTCGTTGGACTCGATCCTGTACCGGCCCGGACTCGGCGGAGCGAAATAGCCCTCATACAAACCGGGGTGCGACCGGTCGGGGCGGAGGCTGACACGCTCTGGGGTTTGCTCGCCATCTAGACCGGACACAAACACATCAAACTGCGACTGTACAACGGGATCAAAGTTGTCATCGAGGACATGTGCGTAAAGGCGGCACTGGCTGCCGACAGGGTAGATCGAGCGATCGGTTTCCAGGCGGATACGTTTGTGCTCACCCATCAGCCGAGACAGGGCCATGAACTGGATGCACTGAGACCAGACCCGCCAGTGATACTTGTCTCCGGTCTTGTATCGCAGCCGCCATAGCCTGTCGGTCGCCACCGACATGCACTTGCCTGTCCCGTAGCGTTGCCAGGCCACGAGCGGATAGCCCTGGTCTCGGTCCGTGCTATCGGAGAGTACCGCGAGTACCGTCGCCCCGGGCTTTGCAGCCAGCAGTGGTGGCAGATGGTCCATCGGTGCCAACCGGCTCCAGATGCGGTCGTTCAACTCCGTCTCGTTTTCCAACGTCATCACCAGGCTGCTCCGGCCCTCAGGCGTCAGCACGGGGTAGACCGATTCCGCGACCTCTTCCCATTCGGCATCAGGATCAAAGCGGACAGGCAGCATCGTCTGCACCGGCGTGCCCTCATAAGAACCGGGCGAGTACATCGGGCCGCAGAGCATCAGCAGCGAAGCCCCGCGGTCACGGATCAACTCCTCAAGCAGATCAAGCTCTTCATCACTGAAGAACAATGCGTCGACATCCCCCAGGATAACCAGGTCGTATTGAAAAGCTTCTTCACGGTTGTTGGGGAACCGCTCGATGTGCTCGGGCGAGTTCCGAGCGACTTCGGGCCCAACGTTGGACGCGATGAACGTGGCGTTGATCCGCGGGTCGCGTTTCAGGATGGCACGCAGGTACCGGTACTCCCAACGCGCGTTACCTTCGATGTAAAGCACGTTGATTTTCTCATTGACGACCCGAATGCTCCGCTCGACCCGGTTGTTGTTCACTGAGACCTCGTCGTCGAATGGCTCAATGAGCACATCGATCTGCATCGCGCCCTTTTCATAAACATCGACACTGAAGTCAATGTCTTCGAATTGCAGACCCCCATCGAAACGGACGGTACGAGACGAGACGCGCCGGTCATTGAGGAGCACCGAGAGTCGGGCCGTCCGCCTTTCGTAACCCTTCGATTGGAGTTGGACCCGGACAGGAACCCGATCGCCGGAGTACGCGACCTCCTGCATCACGACATTGCGGATAGACACGTCATCTGGTTGTGCCAAGCCGACGGGCACGGTGTAGACGGGGATGCCCCGTGCGCCCAGGTCTTGCAGGACAGATTCGGATCGCCGGGAAGAACCCGTGTCGGTCCCATCTGAAAAGAGCACGATCCCCGCGGGCGGGGCGCCGCCGGATTTAGCGACCACCTCGAGCGCGCCGGCGATGGATGTTTCTGGTTCGGCAGGGCCGAGTTGATTCACGGCATTGATCGATAATGCACTGTCGTCGCTGATCAAACGTGTCTTGCGTCCGAAGGCGTGATAGCTCACGTCGAGCCCCTCTCCGAGCGACTCAAAGACCGGACGGGCCGACTGCGAGAGCAGGCTTGTCACAAGGTCCAGTCGCGACGCTGACGCAATCGCCAACCGCTGGTTGGCGTCAAGATTCAGAGCCACAGCCTGATCTTCGGAAATGAGCAGGTTCAGCGCAGCGGCAGCTTCGGCGAGGTCTTCGGGGCGCTTGCGAGGGTCCTTGATCGACATGCTCTCAGAGACATCAACGAGCACCGGCAGACCACGCTGTTGCGTGTAGGATTCGCGGATAACCGCCATCGGCTCGAAAAGCACCGCAACAACCAGCGCCAGCACGACCAGCCTGGCCGTTCCCAGCAAGAACCGCAGCCAAGGCTGCAGTCCCCAGCTTCGGCGGTAAAGATAGACACTCAACACAATCACGCCGACAAATATCGCGACCATCGCGACCGTCGGCAGTGGCCGGGCCCAAAAGATGCGCTCTATTCGGGTGCTATTGGCAATCAAGTCAATCATCTCAAGCCACCTCCCCATGTTGCGGCAGGGGGCTCGGTTGATCCCGGCGCGATTGGTTGCGTGCAAGGATGCGGTCCGCGAACAAGCTCTCGATGACTAAGACGGCCAGCCCAACAAGCATGAAGAAACGCCAGAACGAACGTCCCGTGCGTGCCGTGTTGATATCGGCTGATAGATCCGCTGCTGTGGCGGATACCGTGATGCCGGTCCCCTCTAGGCTTTCTAGCAACGCGGCAGTGGTTACGCAGGCGACGTCCGACTCCTGCGTAATGACATTCACCGCGATCGGCATGCCCGGCGACTGCACGCTCACCCGGGCGACATAGAAACCGGCTTCGCGCGACTTTTCCAGCAGGGCTACGTACCCATTGCGGTGTTGACGGACAGGCACGGTGATCGTTTGCTTGGAAGGGGTATCGAACACCGCGTCGATGGCATCGGGCTGCTTGGCATACGAAAGCGTCAGCGAATCGCCAACAATCCGAGGCTGCTCAAACTCCCGTCCCGTCAAATAGGTCACGATCTGCTGCATGAGCATGGGGAAGACCGGGGTCTGCGCCATGTTGTTCCAAGTAGTGTGAGCAGAAGTCGTGAACATGAATACGTGGCCGCGCCCCAGTGAGTGCTCGAGCAGAATCGGCGAGTGACTCCCAGCCAGACTCATCACCAAGAAACTGGTGTCAGCGGGTTCCACTTGCAGTCGCTTCAAGAAACGCGTTTCGCTAAGCAGGTCTTCCGGCAATGACTGCAGCGGACGACACACTGTGTGATCGGGCATGTCGGGGTCCAGTGGCTTGCCAACCCCCAAGTTATCGCTGGCATCAACCACCATGCCTAGCGAAGCGGGCAGCAGCGCGTTGTCACCCTCACCCGAGAGCTCGTTCCATTTGCTCGCCTTGACAGTGTCGCCGGCGAACCAGACCAAGCCGTTTCCCTGGCGGACATAGCGTGAAAGCTGGCTTGCCTGTTCCTGCGTGATCTCGGGTACATCCGCCAAAATGATCACATCGATCTGACCGAGGTCGCCCGCCGGGAAGTCGGGCCACTGCACCGATCGCACCACGAAATCTTCGTCCTCCGCTCCATCGGCTCGCGCCAGTAAGGCCGACATGATGAGACGACCCGCATCCCCCGTCGAGCCATCGACACACAAGACCGAGACACGATCGCGGACCTCGGCCACCGCACGGCGCACGTTGTCGGTTGCTAATGCGTCGCCGGAAATTTCTGCGGTAATACGCGTCGGTCCCGCGTTGTAAAACGGCACAAACAGGGACACCGTCTCAGATGAACCCGGTGGGATCAAAGGGATCTGCCTGCTGTCAATCTGTACGCCTTCGACCCGGCACCGGACCTCAACACCCGACACAGGGCTCTTGCCGTAGTTGTGTACGGTGGCTCGATAACGGGCGATCGATCCCTTGCGCAGCGCCCCCGAAACAAGGTCCATGCCCGTCACCGCGAGGTTCTCGTCGCTGCCCACCACCGGGACTAGAAAAACGCTTGCTTCCTGCCCCAGGACCCTCAGGGCTTCTTGGAACGGAGAAGACAGCCGACCCCAGTCATGGGCCTGGGTGTCAGTGACAATGTAGACCTCTTTCTGCAACGCATCCATGTCTTGGACCAACGCTTCAAGTCGCTTGGGAACGCTATCTAAATCCAGAGGTTCAGCAGCGGCTTGCTGCTCCGACAACACCTCAGCAAAGCGATGCGCGTTATAGGCAACATTTCGAAGCACCACCCGGTGTTCGCCGCCTAGCAGAACCAGCGAAACCGGGTCGCCAGGCTGGATGTGCTCGCTGATGATGCGGGCCTTTTCGATGGCGCGTTCGAACCGCGTGGCTTTTCCATCGCTGTGCTGCATGCTGAAAGAAGCATCGAGTGCGATGATCACGCCGGCCCGCTCTTCACCAGGCATCCACGACACGTCTGCACTGTTCGTGGCCGGCCGAGCCAACGCCAGAACCAGCAACAGCACCGCGAGGCATCGCATCAAAAGCAGAATCAGATCTCGAAGCCGAAGTTGCCGAGAGCGAACTCGCACACTCCGATCAAGGAACTGCATCGCTGCCCAGTCGGTACGTTTGATCTGCTGTCGGTTGATCAGGTGCGCAAGGATGGGTAGCCCGATCCCGAGCACCCCAAGCAGAAGCAGTGGGTTTAAGAACGTCATTGGCGAGTTCCAACTGATGGGCCAGCGAGCGTCGATTGACGCTCGTTAAAGAACTCGCTCAGGACGACATCGAGCGGCCGAGAGGTGTCGACGGTGGTGTAGTCGATGTGAGCCGCCACGCATCCGGCCCGCAGCGAGTCCATGTATTCGCCGAGGTTCTTGAGGTAATCCTCTCGAATACGCTGAGGCTGCGTCGTCAGCGGCTCTTCCCCCTCGAGCCCCTCGAAACGCCAGGTGCCACCGAAGGGGAATTCGAGCTCGTAGGGGTCCAGCGTGTGCAGCACGACCACGCTGTGCCCGTCGAAGTGCAGGTGGTCGAGCCCGGCGAGGATGTCATCCACGTCAGAAAGAAGATCCGAGATCACCACCACGACGGAACGGCGCTTCATCATCAGCGCGATGTCGTGCAACTGCTTGGCGAGGCTGGTCTTCGGGGTCGGCTTGATGTCGCGGAGCGATCGGTCGATCTCGAGGATGATCCCCATCGCGGAGCGCGGCGGAAGGTAGGTGCGCACCTCGGAGTCGAAAACGGACAGCCCCACGGAATCGCGTTGCTTGAGCACGACGTAGGCGAGGCTGGCCGCGAGAAACTTGGCGTATTCCAGCTTGCTAACTTTACCCGAAGCGTAGTTCATCGACGAACTCGCATCGATGAGGAGGTGGCAGTCGAAATTGGTCTCCGCCTCGTAAAGCTTCGTGTAGTAGCGGTCGGTGCGGCCGTAGACCCGCCAGTCAATGGTGCGCAGTGCGTCGCCCGGCGCATACTGCCGGTGGTGCGCGAACTCCGTGCTCAAGCCGCGCAGCGGGCTGCGGTGGCTCCCTACGCGTAACCCTTCCACGACCTCGCGCGCGACGAGCTCAAGGTCGCCCAGGCGCTGGAGCAACTCAGGGTCGAGGTAGTTGGTCTGCGGTAAATGTCCGGACATTATTCAGGTCTCGCGATGCAGTCAGCTGGCCTTCGACCCAAGCAGCTTCTCGTCCGCGGAGACCTCTGCCAGAAGCTTCTCGATCAAGCTGTCGGGGGTCTGCCCTTCCGAACGCGCCGCGAAGTTAGGAATGATGCGATGGCGGAGCACCGGCAGGCACAGCTCCTGAATATCCTCGATGGAAACGTGGCAGCGCCCACGTAGGGCCGCCCGCGCCTTGCCGGCGAGGATCAAGTTCAGCGAGGCGCGAGGCCCCGCGCCCCAAGCCATGAGCTTCTTCACGAACTCCGGCGCTTCCGCCTCATCAGGACGGGTCGCCCGCACCAGCGACGCCGCATATTCGAACACGTGCTCGGAGACAGGGATGCGCCTGACCAAGTGCTGGAACTCGAGAATTGCCGGACCGTCGATGACCTGCTTGAGCACAGGCTTGTCGTCGGTGGTAACGCTGCGCATGATGTCGAGCTCCTCAGCACGGCTGGGATACTTGACCATGATATTAATGAGGAAGCGGTCGAGCTGCGCTTCGGGCAGAGGGTAGGTGCCCTCCTGCTCGATCGGGTTCTGGGTCGCGAGGACGAAGAAGGGTTCATCGAGCTTGTAGTCTTCACCCCCGGAAGAAACCCGCTTCTCCTGCATCGCCTCCAGCAGCGCAGCCTGTGTCTTGGGCGGCGTCCGGTTGATCTCGTCGGCGAGCAGCAGGTTAGTAAACACGGGGCCCTTCTGGAACTTGAACCGCCGCTCGTGCGTCTCCGGATCCTCCTGAAGCAGCTCCGTCCCGGTGATATCCGAAGGCATCAGGTCCGGCGTGAATTGGATGCGCTTGAACGACAGCGACATCGTCTCCGCCAGCGAGCTGACCAGCAGCGTCTTGGCCAGACCCGGCACACCCACAAGCAAGCAGTGGCCGCGGGCAAAAATGGCGATCATCATCTCGTCAATGACGTCGTCCATCCCGACGATGGTTTTGCGCAACTCGGTTACGACCGCATCTCTCGCTTCGCCGAGTCTCTCCAGGGCCTGTATGTCCTCGGATTCATTCTTCATAGATAGATCTTCTTTGTTGATGCGTTCGATCATCGCGCTACCCAGCGGGTCGCCGACAAGCGTGCACGGTTCGATGCTTCCGTCATCGCCTGTCGCAGACCGCTCATCGTGCTCTGTCGTAAAACCCGTGGGTCGAATATTAGCCATCGCTGGCCCCACTGTAAACCAGATGGCTGAGCTTTAAACGGTACGCCTCGGTATTCTCTAACTACCAGCATGCGCCCCTTTGCACGACATCGTGATGGTAGGCCCGTACCGGTTAGAACCCGTCGGGTCAAAATACTCGAACGAACATTTTGAACGATGAACTTCGAGTTTTCGGTATCAGCCGAGGCCCAGTTTTGGGTCGAGATTGAATCCAAGCGAAACGACCGTGGGGCCTCTGCGTCATGCTGCAACAGGACACACGAAATGGAGTACGCGGAATGAGATCAGGGTATTATGTCGGGCACGCTAAAAAAAACCGCGAACACTGGGTTTCACGGGCTTCATGATGCCCCCTACGGGGTTATGGAAAAGGCCATTTCGACCGTGCTCTTATGCGATTTTTTCTTTCCGTGTACCTCTATGTGTACCTGACGGCCCCCATGATCAGATCTTGAAAAATAAAGAGAGTTCAGTGCAATGCCGAGACTACGATTAGACCTTGTAATTGAAATGGTAGCGGCACGTCGAACCGAGGGGAGAAATATTCTTCGATTCAGCGAGGTATGTGCTACTCTTAAACGCTTACGAGGAACCGATCAAGTTTCAGAGCTGCGCAAGCTCAGACGTCAAATATGGAAACTCTGGCCTTCGGCTCGCTCGGTTCGACATAACGCCTCGCTACGAAACACGCTCTGGTGAGCCCACGGAATTTGATGGGCGCCGCTTCGGGCAGTGGCGGAATAACGAACCATTTCACTGCAAGTGCAAGACCACGAATACCTGCATTGCCTGCTGAAACCTGTGTAACGATCGCCCGTGATCCGGAAATCATCGAACGCTGATCCAGCCTGGCACTCGCTACTGCGTCGAGCCAACTAACGGATCGAGGAACTTGTAGAATTCCTGCGTTGCGGGATCATCGGGCTTTCCAATGTCGTTATTCAGGCGACTGTGGTTGCTATCACCCTTGCCATACGCCCGGGCCGGAACCTGCGCTGCTCGCAACACGCTCTCCAGACGATTTGCCTGAGCTCTCGTATCGGAATTTCCAGAGAAATAGAGGAGGAGGAACGGAGGTATATTCTTGCCCTTGGCGACGTGCGTGACGGCTGAAAAGTCAACGTGTTTCTTTGGGTTGTTACCAAATTTTTGCCGATGACCGAAGGAAAACATTTTGCCACCGTACAACGTCTGCCGATGTTCCGCCGTCATGATAATTTTAGGAATATCATAAGTATCACCGTCAACCGGGATGCAACCTTTGAGCACGCTGAAAGAAACCCCTTCTTTCTTCAAGTACCGATCATCAGTGCAGAGCAACGCTGCCAACTGAGCGCCGGCCGAATGTCCGCCCACAAAAATGCGTTGGGGGTCACCCCCATACAGAGAGATATTTTTGTAAACCCAGCCGAGCGACGTCGCAACATCGCCAACCAACTCTTCCATGCTCGCTTCTGGCAAGAGTCGATAATTCGTCGACACAAAGATAAACCCTCGCTCGGTCAACACCTTGGGCTTGAGTGCAACATCACTCTTGTCGCCCACCTGCCAACCACCACCATGAATCCAAAACATGACAGGCAGTTTCTTATCGGTCGACTCCTCAGGTGTGTAGATGTCGAGAACATGGCGTTCGTGACCGTTATCGACATAAGGAAGATCAGATTTCAACTGTTGGGCCAGCGCGACATTGCAAGCGAAAACAAGTGGCAACACAAAAGCGACTGGCGTGAGGTTCATGACAATGATTCTCTAATGATGATCGAAGATAGACGTGGTTGATTGTTTTGAATCGAGAACAGGGAGGCTAGTTAACAAAGAGAGCATGGCAACGCTGTGACAAAATCATGTGGGCCCTCGTGCATCGACAAATCTGCCGGCCAAACGACGACCTTGGCGTTTCTTTTCGTCCGTTCCTGAACACAAAATCGGTCAACTCGAAAGAAAACTGGCGGTGGAAGGCTTGGGGTCGATGATCGCATTGGCTTCAGGAAGACCCAAGCCCAAGTGTTTCTCAGCGTCCCAATGATTGGCTTTTGCATCCAACGTGCCAATACGCCCAGCATACCGACTTCCGTGATGCAAGATCCAATCTCGACTGGCGAATAGTGCATGGACTTCAGGATGCAGGTCGTGGCGGGCTGCCGGGAATGGCTGTGATTTTGACGAAGAATTCGGCGGGCGAACAGACAAGTCCCGTCAAACGCGGTTTCTGGAGCGTGCACCACTTACTTGGACAACACTTCCCACCCCCGCCAGCCGACGTTCGGAAATGCGACTGAGTATTGACTTGGAATTTAAGACGTAGCGCAGGCGAGTCGTTAAAAATTGCACGAAGAACAGCATGTGCCAGATCTGTTTCACTCTGATCTGCTCCTGTTTGTCATGCTCACACGCGGGTCAGCCCTCAGATGACCTGACGACTTTAACCGATGGCAAAGTTGGTTCTGGGCCGACTGGTCGCCATCAACACGGAATCAGGTCATTCAATCGACTCGACTCGTTGCAGCAACGTAGTAATAGAACCGCACTAGAAAGTCAGGCAGCTGCCTTGCTGGAGCTACTGAGTAGTTGGCGACAGATGCGTCGGGCGCGTCGTGACAGAGAATCGCGGTAATAGTTCCTCTCAAACGTGTATTGGTCGGCTTCGACACAACGAAACACCAATTCAGGATGATCGATCGGCCCTACGTCCTGAACTGGCAGATCGGCGAACCGATTGTCTGCGTCAGTGCAATGGGTTCCTGCACCAGAAAAACCGATGTTGCTGATCAAGTTGACGTCAGGAAGAATGGTCAGCGCATTCTGAGTCCAGCCGCTGTACAGCCACGGGTACGCCCAACTGCTGGTATTCGACAGACCGGAGTACTGCTCGTTGAACAACCGTTTCCAGTACCAAGCCTCAGTTGCCGAATCAGCCACCGTTGCCAGGCCTTCTCTATCTCGAAACTGCGGCCATGATTTCATCTCAACGTCAAAGTTTTGCCATGTCCGACGCCATGATGCCCAACCCCAACAGTGAAAGTATTTCGAAAAGTAATAGCTGTGGGGAGTACGGCTGATTCCATTCTGAAAGTTGTCTCCACTGATGGCACCAACACGCTGGTCGTCACGATAGCGGTCCAGCAACTCCTGACAGTAGCCAAAGAAACTGGGGTGAGGCAGACAATCATCCTCCAGAATGATTGCCTCCTCGACCTGCTGAAAGACCCAAGCAAGTCCGCTAGCAACCCGTGGCTTGCAGCCCATGTTCTGGTCGGCAAAGAGTGTTTGGAGATCACAGGGCCAATCGACCTGGGTAGCTGCCTCGCGAGTCAGGGCAACCTGCTCTTCCTCACCCGGGCGGTCGGGTCGGGCGCCGTCACCGACAATGAAGAGCTGACGGGGTCGAGCTCGTCGGACTTCAGCAAAGACCCTCGCTGTCACTTCTGGGCGATTGAAGATCATCATCGCCACGGGAGTCTCGAGCGAGAAAGGTGTGACGGAAGATGGCATTCCCGGGGAGTCCTTGAGAAGAGGGACAAACATCAAAGGCCGCAATGGCCGAACACGATCGAAAATCGTCCCTGAAACAGAAGGTGCGAGATGAAACACAAAGTGCTGAGTTCAGGCGATGCGGGGCAGTCTGGAGCCAATCGATGAGAAGGCTGCCTCCCTCACATGCTCGTACAAACGTACGTATTTCCGAGTTTGCTGGTCTAGATCAAATTCGTCGCAAACCAACTTGCGGCTACCACGCCCCATCGCCTTCCGCTGCTCGGGATGATCGATCATCCACTGGATTTGGGCGGCTAATTGCTGACAGTCCTGTAGCTCCGCTAGCAAACCAGTTTTGCCAGGCCGGACAACTTCAGGAATGCCGCCCACCGAAAACGCAACGCACGGTGTGCCACAAGCCATCGCCTCAATCACAGTTTGCGGCATATTCTCACCCAGCGACGGCATCACAAACAGATCCGATGCGGAGTAAACACGGCTCAGGTCCTCCGCCGTTCGAAGATAGCCGGTATTGTGAATCGGCGGGATTCGGTCCATTGCAGGCAACTCGGCTTGCTCGCCAAATCCGAGACAGACCACCTTGGAAGGGTCCTTTAGCAGCGAAACCGCTCGATAAAACTCCTGTGCACCTTTGCGACGATTATCCATCAAGGCCGCGCCGAAACCGATCACCGTGACATTGGG